>MDSY01149527.1_pt1 | contig 21757 bp, 23 predicted proteins | sample 811131 | NCBI WGS metagenome assembly MDSY01 (sample SAMN05326643, study PRJNA326480) | marine metagenome | isolation source: seawater | place: Atlantic Ocean: South West | collected 2010 | reverse complement strand
TTCTACCTTCATAATTTTTTTGATAAGCTTAAAAGATATTCACCATATGGAGAGTTACTTAATTTTTTAGCCTGTCTTTCCACATCTTCAATACTTATCCATTTATTCTTTAGTGCTATTTCTTCTAAACAAGCTATCATCAAACCTTGGTTTTTCTGTATAGTTTGAACTAACTGACTAGCTTCCAGGAGTGAATCAAATGTACCTGTATCTAACCACGCAAATCCTCTACCAAGAATTTCTACTTCAAGGGAAGATTCCTGTAGGTAAAGGTTATTAAGGTCAGTTATTTCTAATTCACCTCTACCTGAAGGCTTTATTTTTTTAGCCCTTTCAACCACCTCATTGTCATAAAAATATAGACCGGTAACAGCATAATCTGACTTAGGCATGCTAGGTTTTTCTTCAATATTTAATACTTTTCCTTCTTTATTAAATTCAACTACACCAAATCTTTGAGGTTCTTGAGTGAAGCATCCAAAAATTGTAGCTCCATTTTTTTTTCTTGCTGCCTTTTCAAGTTTCTCACTAAAATGCTGACCATAAAAAATATTGTCTCCCAATACCAAACAAACATTTTCTTCACCAATAAAGTCTTCGCCTATAAGGAAGGCTTGTGCTAAACCTTCAGGATTTTCTTGTTCTGCATATTCAATTTCTATTCCCAATTGACTACCATCCTGTAGTAAGTTCTTATAAAGGGGTAAGTCATTTTGGGTTGTAATTATTAGGATTTCTCTTATACCTGCTAGCATTAATACAGAGAGGGGATAATAAATCATGGGCTTATCGTAGACAGGAAGAACCTGCTTAGATAAGCTCAAAGTTAAAGGGTGAAGACGACTCCCTTTTCCTCCTGCAAGAATTAATCCTTTCATTTTATTAAATACTGTTTAGCCTCAATAAGTAATTCTTGATTATGCTAACCATTCTTTATTCTCAATAAACCATTCTATAGTTTTCTCTAATCCTGTTTCAAAGGATTCAGAAGGAGCCCAGTTTAACTCCTTCTTGATCTTAGAAGAATCAATTGCATACCTAAAGTCATGCCCAGGCCTATCATCAACAAAAACTATTAGATCCTTATAACTTCCTTCTGTTAGAGGTATTTTCTTATCCAAAATAGAACAAACAAGATTAATAACTTCAATATTTGATTTCTCATTATTCGCTCCTATATTATAGGTTTCACCTGGAACACCCTCTGTTAATACCTTGTATAAAGCTTTTGCATGATCTTCAACATAAAGCCAGTCACGTATTTGTTGTCCCTTTCCATATATAGGTATATCTTTTCCTATTAGTGCATTCTTTATACTTTTTGGTATAAGTTTCTCAGGGAAATGATAAGGCCCATAATTATTTGAACAATTGGTTATTAAGATTGGAACTTCATAGGTTCTATACCAGGCCCTAACCAAGTGATCTGAAGAGGCCTTTGAGGCAGAATATGGGGAACTAGGGTCATATTTAGTTTCTTCAGTAAAAAAGTTATTTGTATCAGCAAGATCTCCAAATACTTCATCTGTAGAAACATGTAAAAATCTAAATTTATCAATCTTGTTAGTATTATTTTGAAGCAATTCTCTAGAAGCCTCTAATAAATTAAAAGTACCAATAATATTTGTATTGATAAATTCTAGAGGCCCTTGAATAGACCTATCAACATGAGACTCAGCAGCTAAATGCATTACAGAATCTGGATTAAATGTTTTAAATATCTTAAAAATATCCTCTTTATTTAAGATATCAATTTTTTCAAAAAAGAAATTCTCATGGTCCTTTACTAAATCAAGATTTAGTAAATTACCAGCATAGGTGAGCTTATCTAGAACCAGGACTTCATGCCCAGTCTCATTTATAAGCAATCTAACTAGAGCTGATCCTATGAATCCCGCACCTCCTGTTACTATAATCTTCATGATAAATGCTTAAAAAGTGCTTCTTTTTCTAAAAAGGTCTGATAAGTAAATAAGTCCAAAAGCTGAAAAAATTAGCAGAAGAGGATAAATGGGCTGGGAGTATCTTGTTTCAATATTATAGAAAGGCAAATATATGAAAGCATTGTATATGATAGGGGTAGCTAGAAGAAGTAAATGCTTATACCTGTAAACCGATAAATACAATCCCAAAATAAAAAAAGCTAAAAGTATAGTATTTAAGATATAAAAAGATCCTTTTAAAACCGTCCAGGCAAGACTTTCTCTTTCCAATTTCCATTTAACTAAATCAGTTCTAGTTCCCATCCACATTTTTGGCATTCTCTTCAACCAAGTTGTTAATAAATCTATAGGATGCTCTTTAATATAAGAAATTGTTTGTTGTTTGAAGAAACTTTGGTTACTTGCTGCATTAAGAAATTTATCCTTTAAATCCTCTTCGCTCATTTCCAAGTTATGAATTTTAAAAATTTTATCAGGAATATAATCTGGATTATTTACAGGCATAACATCATCTTTTTCACTGGTCATATAGGTCCCTACAAATAGATTTAGCCAGAATATTCCCCCGCTACTTATAAAGAAACCACCTTGATCTTGTACGGAGTTTCGTAACATCCAAGGAGATATCATTAGTAAAAAGCCTAACGAGAAAATAATAAGTCCCTTTCTTTCTTCTGAGTTAAATATAGAAACAAGAAGAAATAAAAAAGGTAATAGAAGATAAATATCTCTCGTAAGTGCAGCTGCACCTAAAACAAGGCCCGAAATGAACCATTTTTTAGATACAAATAATATAGTTCCTAAGCATAAGAACAAACTGACTAAAGTCTCGGCTAAAGCCCTTCCATTATAAATTGCGTCAAATGGTGAAATGCTAACAATTAGTGCACAAATAAATGCCATCTTCGGATTGCTTTCCTTTAAAAAGAAATAAATAGCTATAGGTATAGGCAAATAAATAAGGCTTTGTGCTACAAATAAAAACAAGGGACTATCACTGAAGTATAAAATTAACGACAGGAAGAAAGGATATAAGGGGGCCCTCGTGAAGTTACTTGCTGAGTCATAATGAGTTCCAGAACTAATAATATTTTTAGCTACTTCAAAATAATAAATACTATCTCCAGAACTAAATGGTTGCGAGAAATCGAAGAAGAAATAAACAATAGATCTTACTAGTATCCAAGCAAGAAATAGAATAGAAACTGCTCTTAAATATTCTTTTTTAATCATTACAGTATTTTATTCATTCAGCTCTCTGCTTTCTTTGGCCTTGAATGAATATTTTGAAAGTAGAAAGAAAGTAAAAATTACACATATAAAGATAGATAAAGCACCAGCATAAAGGGCATCAAAGAGAAATAACTCTACAAAAATATAAATCAGAATCAGATTTAAGATAAAAGTAATCAAGTAACTATTGAAAAATCTAAAAAATTCTTTAAAAGCTTCTAAGCCAACCTCATTAGAACCAAAAGTAAAGTATTTATGAAAAAAGAAAGAATTAATAATTCCTAAAATATGTGAACAGGTTATTGCAAGTAAATAAGAATAAGAGCTAATTAAAAGCAATTCATCAAAGATAAAAAGGGAACCCACAAAAATTGAATAGCCAAATAGAGTATTCCAAGAACCTACCAACAAGAACCTGAATTCTGTCTTAAATTTATCTAATAAAGGAAATTTGCTGTTCAAGTTATTTTGAATTTATGTATCTTGAGAGTCGTTAAAGAAATTAATTCTCTCTTTCTCAATAACCAAGGGCCTTTGTTTTACTTGGGTATAAATTGCGCCTATGTATTCTCCAATAATTCCTATAAAGATTAGCTGAACTGAAGCAAAGAAAAATATACCAATAACCATGGGAGCTGTGCCTGCTTCAAAAACATCCCAATAAATTAGCTTAGCAATAAAATAAGAAGCCGCCACAATAATACTAATAAAAGAAACTAGAAACCCTATGAAGGTTGCCAGCCTTAGAGGGACTTTAGAATGATTTACAAAACCCAGCATTGCAATATCATAGAGGGTATAGAAATTATTCTTAGTCTTACCTTTGTTTCTTTGAGGTTGCGTATACTCAATTTCTTTTCTTTCAAATCCAAGCTCTGTAATTAATCCTCTTAGATAAGGATATGGATCATTTAATTCCTTTATGCATTGAACAAAAGATTTATCATACAGCCCAAATCCAGTGAAGTTTTTTATCTGTTCAGTGTCTGAATATTTCTCGATTAGTCTGTAATAAATTTTGCGGATAGTAAACATAAGAAAATTTTCTTCACTCTTCGTTTTCACTCCTACAACTACTTTAAATCCCCTCTCCCATTCTTCTATAAAATCCTTAATCAAAGTTGGAGGGTCTTGTAAGTCAGATACTAATAGAACAGTTGCATCGCCTGAACTTTGAAAAATTCCATGGTAAGGAGATCTTATGTGACCAAAATTTCTGGAATTTATAATTACTTTAATTCTTTTATTATTTTTTGCCAGACGTCTTAATATATCAATCGTATTATCTGTAGAACAGTTATCTATAAAAATATGCTCATAATCGTAGTCAGCTAAAGATTCTTTGAATAATTCTTCAACTGTTTTACATAATAACTCTATATTTCCTTCTTCGTTATAGCATGGTGTAACAATACTAATTAATTTCAATTTAACCTCCTAACAATCCTGCAAGTTTCTCAAAAATATGGTTTTTTTGCTTCATCTATTTATTAATTCAGTTCTAGTTTAGAGAGCTCACGTAGAAACTCTTGGGAGCCTGATACTGATTGAAATACATCTGGTACAGCTATTCTTTCGAGTACAGGGAATTTTTTAATTTCTTTATCTAAGAAAAGATCGTTAGCTTCTTCTAAGATATAAGACCCAAATCCTCCGGAGCGTTGATGTTCTTCGAAGGTAATAATTCTTTCATAGTGATTAAAAATTTTCTTTAATTGGTCTTTATCTATCAATCCAATAAATGGGCAACTGTAAAGACTATATCCCAGTGATTTATTCTTTATTTGAGAGAGTGCCTCTCCTAAAATAGCGCTATTAGATAAAACTGCTACCTTCTCTTCTCCTTTTATAACTCTGATGATCTCACCAGGTTTCAATTCTTTTATACTTAGATCTTTATGAATTTTTGGTTCTCCTGATTTATTAAGTCTTATGTAACCAGGTCCCTTTCTTTTAGCAAAAAAAGAGGTGATTAAATTAGCTTCAACTGGGTCTGCTGGTGCCCCAAGCAGCATATTTGGTAAAGATCTCAACATGGCAAAATCTTCTGTAGAGTGATGGGAGGGCCCAAGAGAACCATAAGCATAACCACCTCCAACTGAAACTAAAGTTACATTTAGATTGTGATAACAAATATCATATCTAACCTGCTCCATAGCTCTTAAGGTAGGAAAATTTCCTATAGAATAAACAAAAACATTGTAACCTTCCATTGCAAGCCCTGAAGCTACTAAAGACATATTTTGTTCGCTAACTCCTAAATTTAAAAATCTATCTGGAAACTGGTCAATAAACTCTTCAAGAACTGAAAATCCTAAATCTCCGCATAAAAGAAATATTTTCTTATCTTTGACTGCTAGATTACTAAGGCTGTTAATAAAATTTGTTCTCATGACTTAGATTTAATTTCTCTTATAGCTTGTTCATATTGTTTTTTATCAGGGGACTTATAGTGCCATAACAATTGGTTTTCCATGAAGGAAACTCCTTTTCCTTTAATTGTGTTTGCTAAAATTACTAATGGTTTAACTCTTTCTGATTTTGCATATTTCAAAGAAGAGGAAATTTCTTTATGATTATGTCCGTCTATATCAAGACACTCAAAGCCAAAAGAGTCCATTTTGGATTTAAGAGGTTCTAGGTTTAAAACATCTTCAACATTACCAAAGCTTTGTATCTTATTGAAATCAACAATTATCGTTAAGTTATTTAATTTATGATGACTAGCAAATAATAAAGCTTCCCAAGTTGAGCCTTCATCTAGTTCTCCATCGCTTACTATTGAAAAAACATGATTTTTTTGGCCTTTTAATTTTAAGGCTTTCGAAACTCCACAAGCTACTCCTAAAGCATGGCCTAGGCTTCCAGTAGAGAGCTCTATTCCTGGTAAATGATGGCTAACATGAGCAGTAAAAAAAGTACCATCTTTGATGAAATCTTCTACTAAATTATAATCCCTTAAAAAACCACACTCATCTAGAACAGCATAAAGAGCAGTACAAGCATGCCCTTTCCCATAAAAAAGCCTATCTCTTGATCTATTATCAGGGTCTTTAGGGTCAATTTCTAAAAAACCTGAATATAAAACTGCCAGCACATCAGCTATAGATAAAGACCCTCCTAGGTGAGAAGCGTTCTTTTTATAACAAAGCTCAAGAGCTTTTAATCTAACCTTTTGCGCTAATTGAACTGATTTCATAGATCAATTAATTATCATAACCTAATTATGAAAGAATAGTCTGCTTATACCAAAGACTAGTTTTTCTAATAGCTGTATCTAAATTAGTCCAGACTTCTAAGTCTAGTTCTTCCTTTGCCTTTTCGATTGAAGGCACATATCTCATCCTAGTTGTAGATTCTTTTGAATTTGTTTCTACTTTAATATCTTTATTAATCACTTTAGAAACAGAGATTGCAGCCTCTTTTATACTCATTTCAATATCTGATCCGACATTTACTATAAGTTTATGCTTACCCCTAAGTAATATCTTAAGGATCCATATAGAAAAATCTGCAGCATATAGAAAAGTTCTAATTGAAGCACCATCAGTATTAAGTTTTATATCCTTACCCTCAGCTCCAGATTTAATGAAATTTCCAATGGCAAATTGACTAGTAAAATGCATAAAAGGGCCTAAAAAAGCAAAACATCGAGCTATAGATATATTTTTTATTTCTTTATTCTTTAAAATATTTATCTCAGCTGCTCTCTTAGAAACCGCATAAGGCTCTAATAAGGAGTTCTTGTCTGAGAATTCTTGATCTTCTTTAATTTTTTCTACACTTTTAGGTTGCTCACCATATATTGCGCCCGAACTCAAAAATATTAGAGAATCAACATTAGAATTTCCATAATTCCTCAGTAGATTGTCTGTGCCAAGGATGACAGTTTCTCTTATTTTATTTGTAGAAAGCGTATCTGCAGCTCCATGTATTATATGGCTAAAATTACCTAAGTCATGAGGTAGATCAGCTATATCACTTTTTACAAACTTTAATTCTTTGATCTTTACAAGAAAAGGGTATCTGGAAAGAAAAATTTCAGGATTCCTTGAAATTACTACTATTTCACATGATAACGAGAAGTTTTTATTTAAATCTATTAATGAAAATAGAATCCAGGTACCTAGGAATCCAGTTCCTCCGGTTAAAAGTATTCTTGCATTAGATAAGTCTTTAATAAAAGCCTCACACCCTTTGGAAATGGATAAGAGATCTTCCTCAAAGATTTCATTTTGATGCATTTAAAAGGCTACCTTTTATATTAAAATTGATCAAAAAAACTTTTCATTGATTCATGTATATGATCCAGTTGCTTAATAGACAAGCCATGATGGCAAGCCAATAGCATTCCACCCCGCATAACTTTATCTGCTTCAGTAAAGTCATCTGCTTTTCCTACGCAATCAATATCTTTAAAGCCAGGTTGGCGAAGAATATTCCCAGTAAAGACTACTCTTGTTTGTATATTTCTTTTTTCAAGAAAAATTTGTAAATCTCTTCTAGAAAAAGGCGCGGTCTCAGAAATCACAGCAGGATAAGCCAGCCATCCCGTTTCTGAATTTTCTGTTTGCTCTGGTAAGGAAATCCAATTCTTATAAGTTTCTAAAAATTCAGTATGGCTTTTAAAAGCTTTCTGTCTTTTAAGGCTATTCTCTGAGAGTTTTTTTAATTGGATTAGAGCAAAAGCTGCACTTATCTCAGATGGTTCTAGTTGATAGCCTATTTCTTCGAAAACAAATTTTGCATCATATTCAATGCCTTCTAAGCTTACTCTGAATCTATCTTCAATTGCCTCACTGTCAGCAAAAAGAGATGATGATCTACCCCAAGACCTTAATAACTTTGCTTTTTCAAGAAGTTCTAAGTCTGAAGTACATAACATACCCCCATTACCGGCTCCATTTATGATGTGAGAACCATAAAAACTAGTTATTGAGTGGTCACAATAATGTCCAGTTGAAAGTCCATTAAGAGTTGAACCTAGGCAATCTGCTGAATCCTCAATTAGAATTAAGTTATGTCGATCAGCAATTTTTCTTAATTCATCCCACTTACACACGTTTCCTATTAGATTAGGTGCAAGAATAGCCTTTGTTTTTTCAGAAATCTTTTCTTCTATTAAATCTATGTTAATACAATAAGTATTGGGAGATACATCTACAAAACAAGGAATCAAAGAGTTCTTTACTAAACATCCTACTGTTGTTGCAAATGTGAGAACGGGAGTTATAACCTCAGAACCTGGTTCTATACCTAAAGATTCAATCGTTAGATACAAAGCAGAAGAACCAGAATTGACCATAAGACCATATTCTTTATCAAAAAGGTTGGAAACTTTCTTTTCAAAACTCTGAGTCTTGGATCCCATTTGTGTTGTACTCTTAAGTACCTCTATAACAGCTTCTATCTCTTCTTCTCCATGAACAGTTGATCCATAAGGAACCCTTATATAGTCATCATTCATTTTTTTACCTCACTCAAATAACTTTCAAGTTGGTTAAAACTTTCTTCTTGCATATTTCTTCCTGAGAAATAAGCCTTATACCAACTTATTGTCATATTTATAGCCTTTTGAAAATCTAAAACTGGTAGCCAATTAAGCTGATTCATAGATTTAGAATTATCCAAAAGTAACAAGTTAGTTTCTTTAGGACCTCCTGGTTCTATCTCCCACTTACATTCTTCACCCCAATTTGTGCTTACTTCTTCAACAACTTCCCTTACTGTTTTTTGTGATTCATAGTTTGGAGCAAAATTCCAAGCATCTGCATAGCTTTCACCTTTATTAGAACAAAGATTCTCTGCTAGTAGAATATACCCTCTTAAAGGCTCTAAAACATGCTGCCATGGCCTTACAGCCTCTGGGTTTCTTATAATGACTAATTCTTCATTACTAAAGGCCCTAGCGCAATCAGGAATGAGTCTATCTTTTGACCAATCCCCTCCTCCTATAACATTTCCTGCCCTAACAGTAGCAAGTCTAATTTTTGAAGACTCTAAAAGGGATAGCCTCAAACTTTGAGATATTATTTCAGCCCCAGCTTTACTTGCACTGTAAGGATCATCACCGCCTAATGGATCTTCTTCTGAATAACCAACTAATTTTTCTTCATTTTTATAGCACTTGTCACTAGTGACAATAATAATGGCTTCTACACTATCTACCTCCAAGGCGGCCTTTATAACTTTAGCTGTTCCTATAATATTAGTTTCAAATGTTTCAACAGGATACTCAAAACTCTCTCTTACAAGAGGTTGAGCAGCTAAATGAAATATTACAGAAGGTTTATTTTGTTGAAAACATGAGACCAAATGATCAAATTCATTTATGTCTCCCATAAAGCTTTCACTTAAAAGAGCTTCAAGATTAAGATCATAAAATAGAGACGGGTCTGTATTAGGTTTAAGGGAATATCCTGATACATCTGCACCCATTTTATTTAGATATAGGCTTAGCCAGCCACCCTTAAATCCTGTGTGGCCCGTTAAAAGCGTTTTTCTATCTTTCCAAAAACCTTTGTTCACTCGTTTTTTATTTCCAAACTTTCCAAGGAGCAGAACCTGTATCCCACAAATCTTGTAAAAGTTGCTTATCTCTAAGGGTATCCATTGGCTGAAAAAATCCCTGATGCTCATATGCCATTAATTGGCCATCTTTTGACAAATTATTCAAAGGTTCTTGTTCCCATATAGTTTGATCTCCCTCAATGTAAGATAAGACTTTTGGGGATAATACAAAGAAACCTGCACTAACTTTACCGCCGTCACCCTTTGGTTTTTCATTAAAATTGGTTACCTTGCTCTCCTTAATCTCTAAGGCTCCAAACCTTCCAGGAGGGTACATAGCTGTTACAGTAGCCAACTTTCCATGCTCTTTATGGAATTCTAAGCTTTTAGTTATGTCAATATCAGACAGACCATCGCCATAAGTTAGAAAGAAGACTTCTTCTTCTGATACGTGTTCCGAAATTCTCTTTATTCTTCCTCCGGTCATGCTGTCTTCACCTGTATCTACTAAAGTAATTTTCCAAGGCTCTACTCTTTTATTGTGTACTTCCATTGAATTCTCTTTCATGTCTATAGTTACGTCCGACATATGAAGAAAATAGTTAGCAAAATACTCTTTAATTACATATGACTTATAACCGCAACATATTACAAAATCATTTATTCCGTGATGAGAATAGGTTTTTAAAATATGCCAAAGAATAGGCTTTCCACCTAAATCAATCATAGGTTTAGGTTTCAAATCAGTCTCTTCACTGATTCTTGTGCCAAAGCCTCCAGCTAAAATAACTGCCTTCAAGTAACCCTCCTAGAATAAGAAAAAAGATTAAGTTTCAGATAAAGTGAGATTATAAATCTCATTATTATTTTTTAATACCAAATAATTTAACAATTTTCTTTAATAAACTGATCGGATGCATAAATAAATCCTTTATTAAAAAGGAAAAGAGACTAAAAAGTCTTTTTACTACGCCTCTGTCAAAATCAATTAATAAATCAGGACTTTCATTTTCAATTGATTGTCTTATAACTTGAAATAATCTATTTTTTTGTACGCTAAGCATATCTTTAACAGCTAAATTGTTCTTTTCAACATTCAATAGCTCCTCAAAAAAATAAACGAATTCTTTATGTATTCTCCATCTCATACTAAGACCAAAATAACCCACTCCGGATTCATCTAAGGAATGAGTATCATCAATAAAGATATCTTGCTCATTGATTGGCTTATCCCAATAAAAGCATTTTCCTTTTAGGATTAATTTAGAGAGCAAGAAAATTTGTGGATAATAGTTATAAGCATTAGGATAGTTTTTTTCTATCTTATCAAATTCATTGATGAAGCTCATACAGGAAGGTACGTGAAATATAATTCCTGGTAAATGAGGAGCAGCATGCCATATATCTTTAGGATAAATCTCGCCTATTGAAGTTTTACCTCTATAAAGCTCCTTTTCAAGATAATACTGAGGACAAACAAGTTTTGGTTTGTTCATATTTAAGAAATCAATTAACTCAGTAACGTTCTCTTTAATAATTTTATCTTCATCTGGATTCCATAATAAATAATCAGTTTTGCATTCTTTTATTAATTGGATTGTGTTACCTGAAAAACCTAAATTTTTTCTATTCTTAATGATTTCAAATGGAGTATTTTGATATCTGTTCTTCAAGAATTCAAAAGACCCATCTTCTGAGCAGTTATCAATTAAAAGAACATTAATTTCTTTAGAAGAAAAGTTATTCTTTAAGTTTTCTAAACAGGAAGAAGCTGCCTCCTTCCTGTTATAAGTAGGTATTCCTATGGTTAATATATTTGACATGTTTATTTGTCTAATAATTCTTGAATTCCCTCTTCTAAACTAAGATTTTTTACTTTACTAGACCACGGCGGGATTTCTTTTACTTCTATAGGCTTCATTATCTCTCTATTACGATAAGGCCTTCCACCAAATTGTCCTAAAAAATTCTTACCTAAGATTATCTCCAATCTAGCCACCAACTCTTTTACAGTTAACCTTTCACCAGAAATTAAATATTTGTCCCATATTGTCTTTTCATTTTCACTAAGATAAGTTCCTGCATTTGAAATATGATCAATAATATTTGTTACATGTGATAAATCTATTATTTGATCACCTGGAGAGAGCTCTAAATGAGATTGATCTCTAATTGATTCAACTAATAGATTTAACAATTTTCCTCTAGTATCTTTAGAACCATAAGTATCAAAGAGCTTTAGTGTTAAACAAGAAAAATCATATTCCAAATGATAAAAATATAATATATTTTGAAAAGCTTCTTTAGTTGAAGCGTATAGATTAAAAGGATTGAATTTTTTTGAATTATTGTGTTGATTATATGAACCAATATTAATTATTTTCTTGCATCCACCCTCGTACATTCCTTGAAGAAGCTGAGTAGAAAATTCTATATTTGACCTAATTAAACCCGATACTTCATTACTTTTATGATTTGCTACATATAAAGAAGCTAAATGAAAAACTATATCAAAGTGATTTTCTAAATGAATTCTCACCATGCTTTCAGTACTTCCATCATGGATATGGAAAGTACAATTGCTTTTACTTTCTAAATCTCTTAAAGATTCCTTGCTTGTTTCTTCTCTAATTATTGCATGTACTTTCCAATTGGCATCTAAAAGTCGTTTAGCTAAACCATTTCCTATAAAACCTGAAATACCAGTTAATAGAGCTACCTTAGACATATTAAAAAGGTGTATTAAAGTTTTGTAATTCTTCTAATTTTTGATCTCTATCTGAAATAGTTGGTTCTTTTATAGGCCAATTAAATTCAAAAGAGTTCCAAGCAACTCCAGAATCATGTTCTGGAGAGTAAACACTAGACACCTTGTAGGTTAATAAGCTATTTTGAGTTAGCGATAAAAACCCATGTGCTATTCCTGGTGGTATATATAGGCCTATCTTATTCTGAGAAGAGAGGTTTAAAGAATGGCTTTTTCCATAAGTAGATGAGGAAGATCTCAGGTCTAGAACAACATCTAGTACCTCCCCTTCTAAGCAATATACCATCTTAAAGTGATCACTAGGAGGTAATTGTAGGTGCATACCTCTTAGTACGTTTTTCTTTGAGAAAGTAAAATACTCTTCAACCCAACTAGTATTAAGTGTTAAATCCTTAAAATCATTTATGTGAAAAGTTTTTGTAAATGAACCCCTGTTATCTATTTGTGTTAAAGGTTTTAACTCGAAGCAGCCTTCAAGAGGAGTTGGTTTTAGTTCCATTTAGCCTATATAAACGAAATTAAGAGATTTCATTAATTTTTGATAAAGATACACCTGGAAAAGATCTTGTAAAAGATAATCTAGTGTTATTTAAATATAACAAAACACATAAAATGATTATGCCGACAAGAGAGTAGACTATCGAAAGTAAAGTAATAAAAGCCCTTTTTGGATAATGCTTTAGTTCTGGAGCTACAGGCGGGTCTATTACTCTAAAGGCATATTCAGGCCTTACCTCAGCTAACATAGCCTTACTTGTCTGACTTTCTATCATTCTATAGAAAAGCTGTTTTATATCTTCAACCTTAGTGTTTTTTATCTGCTCTCTTAAGTATTTAATCGATTCCCTTGCTTCCTTTACATCTCTTTGGCTTAAATTTTGGTTTAAATCTACAACCATCAATTCCAACCAATCTCTTGCTTGAGTAGGAGATATGTGTTCAATGGTCATCAAAACAAAAGGTGTTCGAGTACTTAATTTCTCTACAGAAAAAATTTTCATAAACCTGTTTGTTGCCATTTGAATAGATCCTTGGTACTCCCCTACTTCCAAGACATCATTTGCTTGATCCCAAGATTTGGGTTCCATTAAAGCCGAAAGCGCCTCATGCTTAATTAAAAAATCAGATACAAATTTTCTTGATTTTAGAGTCTCAATCGCGATTAAAGTCTTATCATCCGTCATTGTTGGAAGGCTAATTCCAGCTAGAGCAGCTAGGCTACTTTGCCCTACAGAACGTCCTTGGGAGCTGCTCTCTGAGGAGGCCAATAGAATCTCTGCTTTATATACATTAGGCTGCACATAAGTGTAAATAGCAGTTACTAATCCAATAACAATTGGAAGAGTTAGAACTAAAAATCTATTAATCCATATTGCATCAAAGATGTCCTTAAAAGACATTTCTTTTTCTTCTGACATACCTTCTGTGCGGTCTAAAGAACTATTTTTTTCTTCCATAGAGCTTTTTTTTACTCTTACTCATGAGATTATAGATTGAGATAACTAGCTTTAGAAACATATTTTTATATCATCTTCTTCTTTCTAATAAATAATTAGCTAAAGAAATCATAGTTTGAGCTAGAGCAATCCAGAGAAGAATCTTACCTAAATTCTCCAAAATCAATGAATAATGAGAAGGATGAAAAGAAATAAATAGAGTAAAAATAGCAACCATTTGGAGCACAGTTTTTATCTTTCCTGAAAGATTAACTTCAATAACCCTTAATTCAGGATTCCGTTCTGAAATAATCCTTAGCCTAGTGATATATATCTCTCTAAGAGAAATTATAAAAGTAGGTAAATAAATAAATACATCACGAAATAAAATCGATAATAAGATTAAACAAGAGATAACTAAGAGTTTGTCTGCTGCTAAATCAAGATTAGCTCCTAACTTTGATACAACTCCCATCTTTCTAGCTAAAAAACCATCTATATAATCAGTAAGGCTTGCCAGCAAAAATAATAAAGCACAAATGATATAACCAGTTTTTTGCTCGCCTAAAGCTAATAAAGCGATAAAAGGAATTGAGATAACTCTAAAAATAGAAAAGAAATTAGGAATGTTTCTTTTAAAGAATGGCATATATTATCCTATTGAAGTTTTTATAACTTTCGCTTTTTCTTCACCTATTCCTTGAATCCGTCTTATGTCATCAACTGATGCTTTCTTTAATTGTTCTATAGAACCAAAGTACCTCAATATATTGTTTTTTAATTTAACGCCTATTCCTGGAATGAGATCAAGTTGTGATTGAGTAAGGTTATGAATTCTAGTTTTCTTTAGATTAGTTATGCAGAATCTATGGGACTCATTCCTAATTTCTTGAATTAAAAGCATTCCAGAATTTTTGGGGTTAAATTCCTTCTTTATCCCTTCAGAGGATCTAAAAAGATCCATATCTGCTTTACGCCTTGCACCTTTTGAAATAGAAATGACATAAATATCATTCAATCCCAAAACCTGCAAAGAAGCCTTTACTTTATTTAGATGGGTCTCTCCTCCATCTATAATTAGGAGATTAGGCAAATCTTCGCTTCCTTTTCTTCCTTTAAACCTTCTTTCTAGTACTTCTATCATTGAGCCTATATCATTACCTGAGTTTTTTGGGCTAATTTTAAATAGTCTATAATTCTTTTTATTTTTACCTTCTTTGTTAAAAGATACACACGAACCTACAGCACTTTTTCCTGATTGATGGCTTATATCAAAACCTTCTACTGATATTAAATCCACCTCTAAATTAAATAGCTTTTTTATATTTTCAAAACCTTTTTCATATCTCCTACTCCCTAGGTCTTTTAATCTCTTTATTTTCTTAGAATTTGTTTCTGCTATCTTCAGTAAACCTTTGTCTTTGTTATTAAGATTTGAAATCAAGCTAACTTTTTTCTTAAAGCGGTCTTTTAAGAAAGCTTCTAATATTTTCTTTTCAGAGATCTTTTTATTAGAAATAATCCTTGAAGGGCAATTTGAATTTTCAAGATAATAAGTTTTTATAAAAGATTCAGCTAAATTAGAGCCTAACTTATTATTTATATTAGGAAAATTTTTATGTCCAACAACCCATCCCCCTCTAACTTCAGTAACCCCTATGGATATATGCTTACCTTCCTCTAAAACTATTATGGCATCTATATCTTCATGAAACCCAGAGATTGATTGAGATCTTTGGACTTCCCTCAAAGAAGAAATCTTATCTCGATATTTAGCTGCCTTTTCATATTGCTTCCTTTCAGAACTTTTATCCATTTCTTCATAAAGTTCTTTCACTAAATGCTCACCTTTTCCAGAAAGCAGCATTTCAGCTAGATTGACTTCATGTGAATAATCGTTTTTTGTTACATATCCCATACAGGGGGCTGAGCACTTATTAATTTCATACTGAATACATGGCCTATTCCTATTTTTAAAGAAAGACTCTGAGCAATTTCTTACCTTAAAAACCTTCTGAATTAATGAAAGTACATTTCTTACAGCGTATCTGTTGGGATAAGGTCCAAAGTATTTCTCATCTTCTTTCTTTGAGCCTAAATGAATTACAGCAGAAGGAAATTCTTGCTTTAAATTAATTCTAATAAAAGGATACCCTTTACCATCTTTGAACTGAACATTGTACTTAGGTAAATATTCTTTTATTAAATGTTGCTCAAGTAGAAGTGCATCAAGTTCATTGTTGGTTTTTGTAAAATTTAACTCTCTAGTTTCTTCTACTAAAGATTTAATTTTTTGATTCTTAGAACTAGATCTAGAAAAGTAGGATCGTAATCTTGAATTTAGATTTTTTGCTTTTCCTATATATAAGGGTTGATTCTTATTTCCTAAAAACTTATATACCCCTGGAGTTTTAGGTATTTTTTTAAAATCTAAGAAAGGGCTTTCTTCTGCTAATTCTATCGCCACCATTAATGTTTAGCTAAAAAGAAAAGGCTTAATGAGAACGAGAACCATCAAAAACACATACAAAATACAAGTTCTCAGTAGAATCATTTATTACTTGATGAAACTGTCCGTCTTCAATAAGAATTACATCTCCCTCAGAGACAGGAAAAACATCTTCATCTATTTTCATAAGCCCTTTACCTTTAACAAAGTTATAAACCTCTTCCTGACCAGGATGATTGTGACCAGAAGTTGACTTCCCTGGTTTTAAATCTGTACTGCTTACAATTAAATTTTTAAGAGTTGAGTTATCTTTAACTATATACCTTTCGTCTTCTTTAACGATTTTTCCACCTATATCTAATATATTTAGTTTCATGACTTTATTTCTTCTAATATTTTAAAGATTGATTTTACTGGATCTGGGCTTTTAGTTACAGGTCTACCTATAACTAAATAATCGCTACCTTGTTCAATTGCTGATTTTGCTGAATTAACTCTTCTCTGATCTTGGTTATCTCCTTTATCTCTTATTCCAGGGGTGACAGCTATAAAATCTTTTCCGCACTTTTCTTTGATATCTTTTACTTCCTCTGTTGAACAAACTACTCCATCAAGAGAATTTATCTTAGCTAGCTTAGCTAACTTAATAGCTAGATCTTTAGAGGGGAGCCCGAAACCTATTTTACTTAAAGATTTATCATCTAAACTTGTTAAAACTGTTACTCCAAGGAGTATGGTCTCTTTATTGCTTTCCCGCTTTGCTTGAGCAGCTGATCTAAGCATATCCTCTCCACCGGTAGCATGAACATTAAGCATCCAAACATCTAAATCTAGAGCTGAAGAAACAGCTAAGTAAACAGTATTTGGAATGTCATGATATTTAAGGTCCAGAAATACCTTAAAACCATTATCTTGAAGCCTCTTAACTATGTCTGGTCCTTGAGAAGTAAAAAGTTGATTTCCTATTTTTAATTGACAATCAGAAGGGTCAATTTTCTTTACGAACTTTAAAACTTCATTAGGCTCTAAATCGAGTGCAATTATTAAAGGGCTATCCATTTACTATTCTCTACTTTTATATTTCTTTCTTATAAAGAATAGAATTTCAAATAAAAATGCCACAAATAAACCTACCAGAAAGGTAGATAAAATAAACTTTCCAATTGAAACTTTTAACTCAAAGAAAAGTAAATCAAGAGAAATAATATCTTGATTTAATTTAACTAAAAAGAAACAAATAAATAATATAAGAAGAAAAAAAAGAAGACTAACTATAGTATGAATTCTCATTTCTAAAGTTTATTTAGAAAACCTTCCTCTAAAAGTTTATTCTCTACATATTTAATAAGGGCATGTCCTGCTGTTATATGGGCTTCCTGTATTCTAGCTGTATTTGAACTGGGAACTAGGAAAACTTGATCACATAAATTTAGAGCATTACCCCCATCGTTACCTAAAAAACCTAGAGAATGAATACTAAGCTTTTTCGCTACTTCTAGAACTTCGATTATATTCTTAGAGTTACCTGAAGTTGAAATAACTAATAGGACATCATGTTCTTTATAAAGAGTCTCAAGATTTCTACTAAATATATCTTTATAACTATAATCATTAGAACAAGCAGTAAAAGTGGAAGCATCTTGTAAAAGAGTTAAAGCAGGTAGGCCTTTTCTGTTTACATCCGAACTCAATCTAACAAGGAATTCAGCTACTAGATGTTGAGCATCTGCTGCTGAGCCTCCATTGCCGCAAATCATCACTTTTCCACCTTTAACTATTGATGAAGCAATTAGATCACCAAACTCCTCTAGAACTTTATAAATACCTTTGTCAACTAAAGACTGTTTAACTGCTATTGACTCTTCGAAATTATCTTTAATTGTAAGAGAATATTTTTTCGACATAATTTTTTATACAAAACAAGAATATCATATGTGAAAGACAAAGAATTAAATCAATTACTATTTGATTTAAGGCCTCTTGAAGGTCGGAAATAAGAATAATATTTAGAATTTATAATTATAGATTCTCCTGTTTTAGGATTCCTACTCATTCTTGGAGATCTTTTTCTTGTAGAGAAGGAACCAAAACCTCTTATCTCAATTCTATTATTTTTTGAAAGTTCAGACGAAAAAAAATTTAATATCTCGTTAACCCCCTCTTCAACATCTTCTTTATTTAAGTCAGGCATTCTGGAATTTATTTTTGAAATAAGATGTGATTTATTCATCATCATTTTCTTCAATTTCAGCCTTAATCATATCTCCTAAGCTCGATTTTGTTTCTTCCTCTATTTTTTTATTTTTTTCTATGTTTTCTTTTATTGCTTCTTTTTCTTCAGCTTTTTCTAAAGCTCTTATAGAAAGGATAATACCTCTTTCTTTATTCTGTATATTCGCTACAACTACATCTAATTCCAGGCCTTCTTTTAGATCTGTTGATGATGAAGAGTTTATGAAATCTTTATAGGGAAGAAAGCCTTCTACTCCTTCAGAAAGACGTAAATAGATTTTTTCTTCATCAAAACTAGTGACTATCCCACCTACTCTGGAACCTTTCTTGTTCAAAGTAACAAAATCGTTAAAAGGATCTGATTGAGTATGCTTAATACTTAAAGATATTCTTTCTCTTTCAGCATCTATCGAAAGAATAATGGCCTCTACTTCTTGGCTTTTTTCAAGTTTTCTAATTTCTTCTTCATCCTGATCCCAGGAAACATCAGAAAGATGAACTAAACCATCTATATCTCCTTCCAATCCAATAAAAACTCCAAAATCTGTGGTGGACTTAATTTGTCCTTTGATCTTATCTCCCTCTTTATGTTTATGTGCAAAAACTTGCCATGGGTTTTCAGAAAGTTGCTTCATCCCTAGAGAAATTCTTCTTTTCTCTTCGTCTACCTCTAGAATCATAACTTCTAGAGTGTCTTCTAAATTAACTACTTTTGAAGGATGAATATTTTTATTAGTCCAATCAATTTCTGATACGTGTACAAGGCCTTCAACTCCCAATTCAATTTCAGCGAAAAAACCATAGTCCGTTATGTTAGTAACTTTAGCCATACATGAAGTATTAACTGGTAGCTTAGATTCTATTCCAACCCAGGGGTCTTCTGATAATTGCTTAACCCCTAAAGAGATCTTATGATCTTCTTCTGTGAATTTGATGACTTTTACTTCTAATTTATCTCCTATATTAACTATTTCTGAAGGATGATTAACTCTACTCCAAGACATATCTGTTATGTGCAATAACCCATCAAGGCCACCAAGATCTATAAAGGCTCCATAATCAGTAAGATTCTTAACTGTTCCCTTTAATACTGAACCTTCCTTAATAGAGGACAATAATTTTTCTTTTTGTTCGGAATTTACCTGTTCTAAAGCAGCCTTTCTAGATAGAACAATATTATTCTTTTCTTTATCTAGTTTTAAAACTTTAAATTCTTCATAATTTCCTTCGAGATGACTTAAATCTTTAGTAGGCAAAGACTCAGCTAAAGACCCTGGAAGAAAGGCATTTACACCTTGTATATCCACCGTCATTCCTCCCTTTACCTGACCAGTTATAAGGCCTTTTACTACAGTATCAGAATTTAAGCTTTCCTCAATTCGTGCCCAAACTTCTTGTTTAATGGCCTTTTCTCTTGAAACCCTTGTATTCCCATGACCATCCTCGATTGCTTCTAGAGTAAGCTGTAATTCATCACCAACATTTAAGTCTAGATTTCCTGATTCATCGTAAAACTCATTAATTGGTATCAAGCCTTCAGATTTAAGGCCTAAGTGAAATACCACGTGAGTTTCCAGAATATCAATAACTATACCGGTAACTAAACTACCAGGTTTCAAATTTACCTTACTGAGGTTTTCATCTAAAAGTTGTTCAAAGTTAGCGGACATAAATTTATTTTCCTTTTATATTAAATTTCAAGTTCTTCTTAACCTCTTGCAATACTTCGTTAGGTTTTAAGTTACTTGTATCAATAACTAGAGCATCTGCAGAGGGCTTTAAAGGAGATAATTCTCTAGTCATATCTTTATTATCTCTTTCTGTTAACTCTTGCAAAAGGACGCGCATGTTAACCTCGCTTCCAAGGCTTTTCAACTGAGTTTGTCTTCTTTTTGCTCGTTCTTCAACAGAAGCAACCAAAAAAAATTTTAAATTAGCTTCCGGAAATATCACTGTACCCATATCTCTGCCATCAGCTATAAGACCTGGTAATTGCTTAAAATCTCTTTGGCAAGGCTTTATAAATTCTCTTACTTCCTTCAAAGAAGAAAGCGTGGATGTCTTTTCAGCTATATCTTCAGTCCTAACAAGTTTGGTTATATCATTACCTTTTAAGAACACTCTAACAGGTTCACCAAGAGAATCTATTCCAAAAGTAACTTGAAATTCCTTCAATAGCTCTTCCTTACTATTCACTAAATCTCTTAAATCAAATTCATTTTTCTCTAACATAAAAGTTAAAGTCCTATAAAGAGCTCCGCTATCGAGTATATTCCAACCCAGCTCCTGACAAAGCATTTTAGAAATAGTGCCCTTACCAGATCCACTTAAACCATCTATTGTTATTACTGGAATTTCTTTTGTCATTATGCTGTATTAACCCTTATACCAATTGAATTAGAAACTCTTAAGAAATCAGGGAAAGAGGTGGAAATATTGCTACAATTTAAAATCTTACAAGCTCCTTCTGATCTTAAAGAAGCAACAACCGAGGCCATAGCAATTCTATGATCTCCAAATGAGTCTATTTCAGCTTTTTTAAAAAGCTTATTTTTTTTAATACCTTCAATTTCTATATCATCATCCTTAATAAAGTACTTTACTCCAAGCTGATTTAAAGAATTAGCCATAGAAGCCAATCTGTCACTCTCCTTAAACCTGAGTTCTTTTGCACCTTTAATAATAGTTATACCTTCTGCAACCGCTGCAGCAATGAAAAAAGAGGGTAATTCATCAATCATATTAGGAATTAATCTAGGATCTAGGTTAATAGATTTAAGTTCTGAATACTTAACCTCTATGTCAGCTTTTGGTTCATTTCCGTCTTGGAAGTTATCTATATTTATATCTGCTCCCATCTGCTTAAGAGCTTGCAAGAAACCTACCCTGCTTTCATTTATTCCTACTTCTTTGATACATATATGAGAATGTGGCGTAATTAAGGCAGCTAAGATAAAAAAAGAAGCTGAAGAGAAATCACCAGGGATATTTATATCGGATGCTTTTAAGGCCTTGGGTGATTTTAAAGAAATTAAACTCGAGCCATTAGCTTTATTTACATTTAAATCAACACCAAATTCTTTAAACATTCTTTCAGTATGGTCCCTAGTTACAAGGGTTTCCTTGATTATTGATTTCTCAGAAGAAAATAAGGCTGCAAACATGAGGCACGATTTAACTTGAGCAC
>MDSY01088207.1_pt1 | contig 21762 bp, 20 predicted proteins | sample 811131 | NCBI WGS metagenome assembly MDSY01 (sample SAMN05326643, study PRJNA326480) | marine metagenome | isolation source: seawater | place: Atlantic Ocean: South West | collected 2010 | reverse complement strand
GAGTGTTATACCGATGCTGCAATTGTCTACCGAATTTCTCTGCTAATTCTGTCATTTTTTGTCTAGCACCATCTAGAGTGAACGGGTGTCCAACAACGAATTTATCTGGCTTCCATTCAGAAATAAGTTTACCGATTGCATCCCAATCTGGTTTTTTATTGCGTACAATTATAGTTTCTAATGCTGTAGCAGTCGATGTAATTGTTTGTCCAACAGCTACACCTATTCTTTTTTCACCATAGTCGAAGCAAAGCAATGTTTTATTATTCATAAATTAATATATTATTATTTTAGTTATTAACTATCTAAAGCTTCTATTATTTATAAATTGCCATGTGCGTATTATGTGTAAAACATCAACTTCATTTTCTATATACTTTGGAAATTTAGAAAAAGGAGCAGCTAACTCAACAATTTTTATTGCTGCATCATCTAAAATTTTTTCACCAGAAGACTTCCTTAAGGTAATTTCATTTATTGTGCCATCTTTATTTAGAGCAACATCAAGCCTCAAACTTCCCGACAAACTTAGCTTTTTAGCTTCTTCTGGGTAATTTAAATTACCTATTCTCTCAACCTTTCTTCGCCATGCATCCATATAAGCAGCATATTCAAATTCCTTTGTATTTGCTGAAATCCATTTCTCTCGAGGCTTTTTTGTCCTCTCAATCACTTCACGTCTGACCTGATTATCTGAGGAGGCAATCTCAAAACTATTAGTCAGTAGTTCGTCAGATGAGGGTATAGTAGGTGGCGTTGATACTCTCTTTGGTATTTTTTTCTTAATTTCAGGCTCGTCAAATTTTTCATACACAACATCAGGCTCCTGCTTCTCAGAAACGATATCCGCAACTTCATTTTCTACTTGTTTAATTGCTAATACTTCCATGCTTTCTTCATTTACATCAAGTATTTCTGGAATTTCAGTTACACTCATTTCTTTATCATGAGGTTGAAGAAGCTCGTCTTTTATTATAGGTCGGTCGATTACTTGCTGAGTCGAATCAGAAAAACTTGGTGCGACTGATGTCGCCGGGGTTTCAACTTCTTCAAATACACCTCCACCTTCAAGATTTTTTTGTGCAAGGACATCGCTATCCTTATCTACGGTTTTAGTTTCTTGCTTAACTAAAATAATATCCATTGTATTAAAACGCATATTTGGCCTGTCTTCTTTGGTAAAGGTTACGCCAAAAACAATAAGAGCATGAATCAATAGAGCAATACATAATGTAAGTCCTAGGCGATCATACGGTGTTGGTTTAGTTTGTTGCAGAACAGACATTTATATAATTTCTTTTGTTTTTTTCTCTATAACATTCATTAATTTATCAGCAATTTTTATATTATATATGTTATCTAGTTCTTTTATACATGTCGGACTCGTTACATTAATTTCTGTTAGATAATCACCTATTATATCTATACCAACAAAAGTCAGTCCCATTTTTTTTAATTCTGGCCCAACTATATTGCATATAAAATTATCACGCTCAGTTAATCCAATTCCTTTTGCAGTTGCTCCCTGAACTAAGTTACCTTTTTGATTAATAGGTGACGGTATTCTTGCTAGCGCGTATGGAATGGGCTTACCATCAATTAGTAGAATACGTTTATCTCCTAAACTGATTTCAGGAATAAATTTTTGACCCATAACGCACTCATTTCCATTTTTTGTTATCAATTTCAACACAGCTTTAATATCTTTATTTGTTTTTTTTATATGATGTATGCCGGCACCACCCATGTTATCTAATGGTTTTATAATTACATCATTTTGTTTTTGAATAAATTCAAATAGAAATTTAATATTTTTACTAACTATTGTTGGTGGTATGCATGCAGGAAAGTATGTGATAAAGAATTTTTCATTTACGGTTCTTAATGATTCAGGATTATTTATAACATATACACCAAGTTTTTGTGCATGTTCGAGTATGTAAGTTGAGTATATATATTCAAGATTAAAAGGCGGGTCTTTTCTCATTAATATAACATCAAGTGATGATATTTCATCAATATATTCCTTATCCAATTTGAACCATTTTTTTGGATTTTCTTTCACCTCTAAAAATTGCATGCGTGCTTTCGGTATTTCATTATCCATATAGAGATCATCGGACTCCATATAGTGAATACTCCAGCCACGTTTTTGTGCAGCTAATAGCATTGCAAAAGAGCTATCTTTCTTGATATCAATTTCGTTAATAGGGTCCATAATGATGCCCAATTTCATAAAACACCTTTCTCAATAATTTTCTATGTGTATCATTATAAATCCGTATTTAACTGAATGACATGTTTTTGAATAAACTATACATATTGTGAAAAAAATAAAAATAGCAACCAGAAGAAGCCCTCTAGCTATATGGCAGGCTGAATATGTTAAGAAGGAATTGATAAGGAATCATTCCGATATAGAGATTCAAATAGTGAGAATACAAACAGAAGGGGATCGTTTTCTCGACGCACCCTTATTTGATATTGGCGGTAAAGGCCTTTTCATTAAAGAATTAGAAGAAGCGTTATTATCAAAAAATGCTGATATAGCTGTGCACTCAATGAAAGATGTCATCGTGGAACTGCCTAAAGGCCTCGAGATAAGCGTTATTATGAAACGGGAAGATAGCCGTGATGTGTTGATATCTAATCAATATAACTCAATTGCCGAAATACCAGGCAATAGTACTGTTGGAACATCCAGTTTGCGCAGACAATCTCAGCTAAAGCAAGTAAATTCAAACATATTATTTGAAGATTTACGTGGTAATGTTGAAACAAGAATAGGTAAATTGGATGATGGTAAATATGATGCGATTATACTTGCAGCAGCAGGTATTATTAGACTTGGTTTGGCTGAGCGAATTACCGAATTTATATCTTTTTCACATGTACTGCCTGCTGTTGGTCAAGGCGCTATTGGAATCGAATGTCGTACTAATGATGAGACTACACAACAGCTAATTGCTCCTCTTAATGATAAATATACTTCTTTATGTGTATTAACTGAACGCGCTTTTAGTCGTCGTCTAAATGGAGGATGTCAATTACCCATCGCATCGCATGCAGTAATTGAAAATAATCAAATAAAAGTTGATGGCTTAGTTGCAAGATTAGATGGAAGCAAAGTTATTAGACTACAAAAGATAGGTGAGTTAGAGGATGCGGACAAAATTGGGTCTTCATTAGCAGAGGCATTACTTGATAATGGCGCAGATGCTATTCTAAAAGATTACTTAAAGTAAAAATCATCATGATGACACTAAATAAGAAGCGTATATTAATAACAAGACCAACAGAGCAGGCCGACACTCTATCCCAGTTAATTTCAAGTAATGACGGAGTAAGCATACAACTTCCAACAATTCAAATACGACCCTTAGAAAAAACCAAAAAACTATTAAAAGATATTAATGATTTGAAGTTGAGTGATTTTATAATATTTGTAAGTCGTAACGCAGTAAAAGTAGCATTCGATAATTTTTTGAACAATATTGAAATTTTCAGCAGCATAAAAATTGTTGCTCTTGGTCCTGGAACAATGCGCGAGTTAGCTGCAAGAGGTTTTAAAGATATTATTTATTCAAATCAGGCCGATACCGAAGGTTTATTAATGCTAAAAGAAATACAAGATAAAAGAATCAGTGGTAAAAAAGTTTCAATTGTTCGTGGTGTAGGTGGCCGTGAATTATTAGCAAGAAATTTAAAGGAAAGAGGTGCGAATGTTAAATATATTGATATTTATAAAAGGTCATTACCTCACTACGACCAGACTGAATTAGATGAAGTTTGGTGCAAAAAAAAACCAGATATAATACTAGTAACAAGCATTGATATTTTAGATAATTTAATGATTTTATTTAAGAATTACAAAAATGAACTATTAGATACACCCCTTGTAGTCATATCTGACAGAGTTTCCAAGTACGCAAAAAAAAATGGTTTTATTTCAAAAATCTGTATTGTTAAAGAAAAAGAAGATAGCGGTATTTTTCAATGCCTGCTTGAAATCGCTGGAGAATAACGGCATGAGTGAAGCAAAAGATAAAATGAACCTAAGCTCCCCCTATTCAAAAAAGCAATTATTATTAAAATTATTTTTACCTCTATTTGTTTCACTGGGCTTAATAATATTTGCAGCATATTTTTTAGTTGTTAAAAACTATATTAGCAATAACAAAGAATTAGAGAAAAAAATAATTGAATTGAATAATGTTGTAAGCAATATAGAAAATTCTATAAACAAAAATCAGTCAAATTTTTTAGATATACAAAATAAACTAAAAGAATACCAGTCTCAAAATGATGTTCTTTCAGATTTAGTTGCGCAACCTATCAAGGATCAATTTGATATCAATATTGATTATGCATTATTAGAAATTGAATATTTACTAACAATTGCTAATCATAATTTATTGCTGGTGGGCGATTATCAAAAAATTCTATTAATACTCTCGACAATTGAGAATCGGCTTAATAGCGTTGATATGGAAGATGCAAATAAATTAAAACAGGATCTTAGAAAGCAAATAAATATTCTCAAATCAAATAAACTGATCGATAGAGGCAGAATATTTACATTGTTATCTAATTTATCAAGCCGTATTGATTATCTACCCTTAAAAAATATTTTTCAAAATAACAATAATAAAATTTATACAGAGCATAAACAGGAAAAAGTACAATCTGAAAGATTGCTAGATCTTATTTTAGAGGAGCTTAAAAATCTAGTCGTTATTTCACATAGTGAAAAGCAAAATAAAAATAATTTATCGAACAATGAAATATCTCTTATAAAATTAAAAATAAAACTTGAATTAGCTAATGCAAAATTTTTTCTATTAAATATTTCTAGTGAAAATTTCAATAAATCAATTCACGCTATCAATAGCTACTTAAAGGATTATTATGACCTATCAAACCAAGAAACTCTAAATTTTTATGATGAGTTATCGGGCATATCGGAGTTTGAGATATTTTTGCCAAATATTGATGTTATGTCACTAATTGAATCTGTGCGTGCAATAATACGTTATCAAATTCAGCGCAACCAAAAAGAAATTACCGAATAGTAGTTATTATGAAATATTTATTGTTAATGATATTAATGCTATTCATTGCAATAGCAGTTGGCTCTTCTCTTGTAGAGGATACGGGCTATGTTCTACTATCAATTTCAGGCTGGAAACTTGAAACTAGTCTTGTTTTATTCTCTATTTTTCTTTTTTTAGTTTTTCTTATAGCGTATTTTTTTATTCGAAGTTTCATACGAACCTGGCGTCTACCAGCTGATATAAGAGCGTGGAAAACAACAAAGAATCAATCTTTAATCGAGAAGTTTATTGGCGAAGGCCTAATTAACATGATAGAGGGTAATTGGGAAAAAGCAGAAAAAATATTTCAAAAGACTGCGGCTTTGAGTAAAGATCCATACATTATATATCTTCAAGCTGCAAAAGCGGCCCAGAAAATGAGAGCATATGACAAGCAAAATGAATACTTACAATCTGCTCGATCCAATAATCCAAATGCAATTCTTACTGTCGAATTAATACAAGCGAAGTTGCGACTAGAAGAAAATCAAGTTATACAGGCAATTACTATATTAAAAAAATTATTAGAGGAATGGCCAAAACAAAATCATATTAAAGAGCTACTTATAGAAGCATATATATTAACTAGTAATTGGCAGGCTTTATTAGAATTATTATCATCAATTGAAAAAAATAAGTATTTTACAAATGATTCAATCATAAATAAAAAAATTAAAGCATATATAGGCTTATTAAATGAAGCTGGGCATCAAATCGATAGAAAAAAATTAGATAATATATGGGACAGTATTCCTCGTAAATTGAAACAGAAGGTTAATTTAGTAGAGGCTTATGTTATTGAGAGACTTAAGCTAGGAGAAACATCTGATTGTGAAGTTTTACTAAGAGAAACAATAAAGCAAGTTTGGGATAGAAAATTAGTTCGCTTGTATGGGTCCATTACCTCTCTTGATTCAGATAAACAATTGGAAACTGCAGAGTCTTGGTTGAAAAAATATGGTAGCGATCCAGTATTATTTTTAACTCTTGGCAAGATTTCAATACGTAATAGTTTATGGAGTAAAGCAAAAGAATATTTACAGAAAAGTAATAATTTAGCAGAAAGCCCAGATGTATACTTTGAGTTAGCAAACTTATATCGTAATCAAGGTGATTATAAGCAGTCAGTGATTTATTTTGAGAAGGGCATAGATTTAAAAGAAAGTATCCAATAGTTTTATTTCAATATTTAATCGTTTGCAAATTCAAATGAATCTGAAAATAAGTTCTCTTTTTTTAGATGATTTTCTGGAAATGTTTCCATGATTGCATTTATCATTGGTGGTGGGCCGCATGCATAAACATCGTGATCTGATAAATCATGATAATCTTCTAGTACAGCTTCATGTACATAACCAGTTTTTCCTGACCAGTCGAATTTTTTTTCGGACTTTGAGAGAACTGGGGTATAGGTTATATGAGGAAATTTTTTTACCCACTCAATAACTATGTTATCTAGATAAAGATCATTTTTTAAACGTGCTCCCCAATAAAAATGTATTGTTCTGGGATCATTTATTTTAAGCGCATGCTCAATGATACTCTTAATAGGTGCAAAGCCAGTCCCCCCAGCTATCATAATGATAGGACGTTCTGAATTATGTAATGTAAATTGACCCAGCGGACCTTCAATTTTCATAAGTGTATTATTTTTAAGTTCGTTGAAGGCGTATTCAGAGAAAATTCCACCATCATAATAACGAACATGAAGTTCTAAGGTTTGATCTTGATGCGGTGGATTAGCAAGAGAAAAAGAACGACGTTTTCCTTCTGGCAAAATGAAGTCAATATATTGACCAGGTAGAAATTGGAGACTCTCAGTTTTTGGTAGTTCAAGAATAATACGCAAAACAGATTCATTGAGTTTTTCGTATGATTTAACTCGACAGGGAAATTGTTTTATTTCCATAGCATCATTTTTTTCAAGACTTCTTGTATTAATTTCAATATCACTAGCGGCTTTAGCTTGGCATAAAAAAATATTATTACCATCGGAATTTGTTTGTGAATAATGTATAGGATTTCCATTATCGTAAAAGAAACTTCCAGATTTAATTTCTGCAATACATGATCCGCATTCACCGTTACGACATCCATATGGTAGATTAATTCCTTGTTTTAGTGCAGCCTCTAGAATACTTTCTTTTTCATGCACTTCAAAAGAAATATCTTGTTTAAAAATTTTTACTACAAATGACATGAATAAAACTATTATTTTGGGATGCTACGTTTACTATTGAGCCATCGCAATAAAGGCGCCCATTGCTCCCGATCATAGTAAGTTTTAGAAGGAGGTAACTCAAAAATACTTAAACCCTGTTCCGAAGCGCGAATATAATTTTGGCTTGCACGTAACATAGTCATGAAAGGTAATTTTTTACCATTTGGTAATCTGATATTATTCAAATAATTTTCCAATTTTGCAGCGATCAATGTGTCCTCTCTCACACGATTAGCAATAGTAGCTATTTTTATTTTATTATTAATAGAACCTCTAAACGAAAATAATTCATTAAGAAAACGTTCAGCAGCTCGGATATCTATTGGCGATGCGATAATTGGCATTACTAAGCTTTGGGCTTTTCTCAGGTATTTTTTTAATCTTTTATCTTCCATTGCAGCGGGCGTATCAATTATTAAAATTTCTGTGTTTCTTGGTATTTTCAAGCGATCATGTTCGACCACGATTCCGTTTATTGCACTATATTTATCTGGTCTTGCCGATAACCAGTCATCACTAGAACCTTGAGGATCACAATCTGCTAGAGTCACTCTCTTTCCTTTAATCGAAAAATAGGCAGCTATATTTGTAGCAATCGTACTTTTGCCACAACCACCTTTTGGGTTTAAAACAACAATTGTTCGCATATATCTATATTCTCTTTATTTAGTTAGAATTTTTTTTATCAAGCAGATTTTGTATCACTGGTGTTAGTATTAATTGCATGGCAAAAACTTTTTTTCCAGCTGGTACAACTATTGTATCAGGACTAGACATGATTGACCCTTCCAACATTTCTAATAAATAACGGAAATTGACTTTTATCTTTTCTAAATTACGAATATGTAGCACACTGAAGCTTTCATCATTTGTTGGTATATAATGAGTAGCAAAAGGATTTGATGTATCTATGGTTGGAACTCTTTGAAAATTGATATCAGTTAATGAGAATTGTGGTGTTATGTAATGCACATAATCATGCATACGGCTTAATATAAGTTTGGTTGCATCCTCTGTTGTGTATCCTCGAACCGCCTGATCCCGATGTATTTTTTGCATCCACTCTAGGTTGATAATCGGTGTAACACCAATGAGTAAATCTACATGTTTAGCAATATTTATTTCTTTTGTTACTAATCCACCATGTAGGCCTTCATAGAAAAGTAAATCTGTATTTTCTTCCAATGACTCCCATTCAGTTAGGGTCCCAGGAGCGCTACCATGCTCAGAGGCTTCTTTTTCATCGTGGATATAAAAGCGTCTTCTACCTGTTCCATTTGCACCATACTCTCTAAATACATTTTCCAAATCTTCAAAAAGATTTCCTTCTGGGCCGAAATGTGTGAGATTTTCGCCATTTTTTTCAGCTTCGATAGATAATTCATCCATCTCAACACGGTTATACCGGTGGAAACAATCTCCTTCGATAATAGCCGGTTTAATCCCGTTTTTTCGAAAAATATACATAAAAGCACTTTTTGCTAGACTTGTGCCAGCACCAGACGAGCCTGTTATTGCAATGATAGGGTGTTTTTCAGACATTTCTGTTAATCCATTATCGGTCAGTTTTTTTAAAATAATATTATTGTGACAGTTTCTATGTATAGATTGCACAATTTGATGACCACGGGCATTATAAGCCATATGTTACCTCAAAACCATAAGGTAAAATATTGATTTTAAAAAGGAAAAAGTTTTAGCATAGTGATTAGCAAAGATATTATTTTGTATAAGCGACTTTTGAGTCATGTGCTCCCTTATTGGAAACGTTTTTTATTATCAATAGTAAGCATGATAGTTTTAGCTGCTACGGATCCAGCAATACCCGCGCTGATGCAGCCAATGCTTGATGGGGCATTTGTTGAGAAAGATCCTGATGTAATCGCAATAATTCCAATACTATTTATTCTTTTATTTGCAGTTCGAGGTATGGCTTCATACATCAGCGGCATCTCATTACATTGGGTTGCTAACAAAGTAATCATGGATTTAAGACAAGCCATGTTTGAACAGCTAGTAAATTATCCAACAGTTTTTTTTGATAATAATCGTTCGGGTAATTTAATGTCGCGTTTTACATATGATGTGACTCAAATAAAAGAAGCCTCTACAAATGCACTATCAACATTAGTGCGCGATACGTTATCTGTAATTGGTTTATTGGGCTGGATGTTTTATATAGATTGGGCTTTGGCAACTATTTGTCTTGCTGGAGCACCATTGATTGGTATTGTTATTTCAATAATACGTAAACGATTAAGAAAAATGAGTTCAAATGTTCAAAAAACAATGGCTGATATACATCATGTTTTAGGTGAGTGCTTTGATGCTCAAAAAGTAATTAAGCTTTATGGAGGACAAAAAGTAGAAAAGGAGCGTTTTTTCGAAACTGCTAACGCACACCGGCACTTCTCGATGAAATTTGCTATGGCAGCAACTGCAAGTAGCCCCGCAGTTCAAATGATTACAGCGATTATTTTAGCAGTGATTATTTATGTTGGTATAGAGTTAGCAACATCAGGAGATTTAACTGTTGGTGATTTTGTATCTTTCTTTGCTGCAATTGCGATGTTGTTAGGACCTTTGAAAAGACTTGCATCAATAAATGAGCATATACAGAAAGGATTAGCAGCATGTGAGAGTGTGTTTACATTGCTTGATATGCAGATTGAATCACAACACGGCAATAAAGAATTATCAAATCCAAAAGGTAAAATTGATTTTCGTGATGTATCTTATCGTTATGCTGGCTCTGATTTGGATGCCTTAAAGTCGATTACATTGACTATTAATCCTGGAGAAACAGTAGCACTGGTTGGAGAATCAGGTAGCGGTAAAACTACATTAGCTAATTTACTCCCTAAATTTTATGAGCCTAAAGAGGGTAAAATATTTTATGATGATTTTGATATATCTGAATTAACTTTAAACTCTTTGCGTAAGAACATTGCCTATGTAAGTCAGGATGTTGTGTTATTCAATGATACGGTTAGAAACAACATCGCTTATGGAGAGTTAAAAGATGCCTCTATTGATCACATTTCCGAGGCTGCTGAAGCTGCTTGTGCTACAGAATTTATTAATAAAATGCCAAAAGGAATGGATACAATTATTGGTGAAGATGGCAGCCATCTTTCTGGTGGACAAAGACAACGTTTGGCCATTGCTAGGGCCTTATTGAAAAATGCAAGATTACTTATTCTTGATGAGGCAACTTCTTCGTTAGATTCCCATTCAGAGCATCACATTCAGACGGCATTTGAAAATGTTAGAAAAGGACGAACCTGTTTAATAATTGCACATAGACTCTCAACTATTGAGAATGCTGATCGTATAATTGTTCTTGATAATGGGCGTATTGTTGAAGAAGGTGCTCACGAAGAGTTATTAGAAAAAAATAATTACTATTCTAAACTATATAAATTACAGTTCTACGATCAAAAAAAATAAATAAAAAACTTACTAATTATTTGTAGTATGAATTGTTTATTTACCAGCAATAACCATTTTATCAATCATTACAGAACCCGTTAAAATATTTCCACGTTTATCAACATCATTGCCTATACAAATAATATTTTTGTACATATCAATTAGATTTCCAGCAATTGTTATTTCTTCTACTGGGTAAGAAATTTCTCCATTTTCTATCCAAAAACCAGCAGCTCCTCTTGAGTAGTCACCCGTAATTTGGTTGACACCAAACCCAATCATATCTGTTATAAGTAATCCTTTATTCATATCTTTAATCATTTCGCAAAGTTTACTTTTCCCAGGTTCAATAATGAGATTATGCACTCCACCAGCATTACCCGTTGGCTCAAGCCCTAGTTTTCTAGCTGAATATCCACTTAACACATAATCTTTAAGCACACCTTGTTTTACAAGATGCCGCTTTTTTGTAGCAACACCATCATTATCAAATGGCGCACTTCCAAGCGCTTTTTTTAGATGCGGGTTTTCACTAATATTTATATGGCTAGCAAAAACTTGCTCTCCTTTTTTGTCGAGTAAAAAACTTGCACGTCGGTATAAACTTGAGCCGGATATAGCAGTAATAAAAGCAGAAAATAAGCCAGAGGCAACCGGAGCTTCAAAAATTACAGGTATTTGTGATGTGCCTATTTTACGTGCACCTAATCTACTAACAGTTCTTTTAGCTGCTTTTTTACTGATATGTTTTACAGATTCTAAATCCTTAAAGTCGCAGGCTTTTGAGTACCACCCATCTCGTTGCATTCCACTTCTATCCTCTGCAATAACTGTACAATCTATTACGTGATTAGACCAAAGCCATCCATTTATGAAGTCATTTGTATTTCCATATACATTTACACCAGAGTATGTACTTACAATTGAACCATCTGAATTCGAAACACGATCATCAGAAGCAAACGCATTTTTTTCACATTCAATAGCTAATTCAATAGCTTCTTGAGCGGATATTGAAGATGGGTGATATAAATCTAGATCGGGGCAATTTTTTGCCATAAATTTTTTTTCAACAAGCCCCGCGTGTTTATCATAACTTGAATGTTTAGCAATACTAAAAGCTGCTTCAACAGTGTTTTGTAATGCAATTTCACTTAAATCTGAGCTGCTTGCACTTCCTTTTTTCCCGTCGATGTATATAGTGATACTTAGACCTTTTTCACGCTCATATTCGAGCTTATCAATTTTACCTTTCCTTACATTAGCGGAGATGCCAATTCCAGTGCCTATGTCAACCTCAGCATCTGTTGCACCTATCTTTTTTGATTTTGATAATACAGAATTAATTATATTTTCAAGATTTTTTTGATTGTCAAGCAATGAAGAACCCTTTCTAACCGTATTTAATTATTTAAAATTATAAAAACTAAGTATTTTGTCATTTCCCCTTATTGTGGCAGCAATAATTCAATAGTGCGACACATTTAAGTACAATTAGTTTATGGATGTATCCCATATACTTGATTCATTAAATGAGAACCAACGTGATGCAGTCGGTGCCCCTTGTTGTAATCTACTAATTTTGGCAGGCGCTGGTAGCGGAAAAACACGTGTTTTAGTACATCGTATTGCTTGGTATATCGCAACCGGCGAGGCGAGCCCACATAGTATTCTAGCTGTAACATTCACTAACAAAGCAGCTGCTGAGATGCGTTCTAGAATTGAAAAACTTTTAGGACAATCCACCCGAGGTATGTGGGTAGGCACATTTCATTCTCTTTGTCACCGCTTGTTAAGATCGCATTGGCAAGATGCTAATTTACACGAAAATTTTCAAATATTAGATAATGAAGACCAATATAGAACAATCAGAAGAACGATACGCGCAATGATGCTTGATGATTCTCAATACCCGCCAAAAGAGGTGCAGTGGTATATTAATTCACAAAAAGACAAGGGATTAAGACCTCATGATATTAAAGATGATGATCCAACAGTAATGGAAATGGCAAGGATTTATAAGACCTATCAAGAAACTTGTGATCGTTCCGGCGCTGTGGATTTTGCCGAGCTTCTATTAAGAACATATGAGCTATTTGAGAGTAACGAAATAATACGTAAATACTATCAGCAAAGATTCAAACATATTTTAGTCGATGAGTTTCAAGATACAAATGAATTACAGTATAAGTGGTTAGGCTTATTGATAAGCAATGATAATACTTTATTTGCTGTTGGTGATGATGATCAATCAATATATAGTTGGCGAGGCGCGTGTGTTGAAAATATGCAAGCATTTAAGAGAGATTTTGAAAATACAAAACTACTAAAGCTCGAGCAAAATTATCGATCAACCACAACCATACTCAAAGCAGCTAATAAACTTATAGGCAATAATAGCTCCCGATTGGGTAAAAATCTTTGGTCAGATGGCGAAGATGGCGATCCTATTGATGTTTATATGGCTAGCAACGATATAGACGAGGCAAATTATGTAGTAAGCCAAATTAAAAAGTCACAAGAGCATGATATGAATTTTCGTGAACATGCTATTTTATATCGAGTTACTGCGCAGTCTCGCGTTTTAGAAGAGTCCTTGTTGCGAGAAAAAATTCCGTACCGAGTATTTGGTAGTCTACGTTTTTATGAGCGAATGGAAATAAAAGATGCTCTTGCATATATACGCTTAGTTTTTTATCAGGATGATGATGTTTCATTCGAACGCGTTATCAATACACCAGCACGCGGCATAGGAAATAAAACAATTAATGAATTACGATCAATTGCAAAAACAAATAATTGTTCTCTATGGAGGTCCATATTACATATTATTGAGAATAAGCTTCTAAGCGCACGTGCTATAAATGCATTAGAGGAATTTATTAAATTAATTAAGAAAATGTCCGCAATAAAAGAAGGTTATACAATTGATGAGCAAGTCGATCAAATAATAAAACTCAGTGGTCTTATTGAACATTTTAAAAAAGAAAAAGGCGAAAAAGGGCTTGCAAGAATTGAAAATCTTGAGGAACTTGTTAAAGCTGCATCTGAATTTCAATTAGACGATGAGGAAGAATCAGATGGCATAAGCCCTATGCAGGCATTCCTTGCTCATGCAGCACTAGAGTCTGGAGAAACACAATCTGGCGATCAAACAGATTGTGTTCATTTGATGACTTTGCATTCCGCAAAGGGTCTTGAATTCCCATCCATTTATCTCGTAGGCATGGAAGAAGGATTATTCCCACATCAAAGAAGTAGTGGCGATTTAAAACAGTTAGAAGAGGAGAGAAGACTTTGTTATGTTGGTATGACAAGAGCGAAAAAAGCATTAGTATTGACATATACGCAATTTCGTCGATTACATGGATCAGACTATTATCCAAGACCCTCTAGATTTATTAATGAAATACCTTCGGAATTACTATGTGAAATAAGATTAGGTGGTAGCATTACTAATAAGTTATTAACAAAAAGCCTAACAAATGATAATAATGCATCCGAAGAATTAACTCTTGGTCGACGAGTAGTGCATGAAAAATTTGGAGAAGGCACTATTTTAAATTTAGAAGGAAGTGGTAGCCACATGAGAATTGAAGTTAATTTCGAAAAAGAGGGAAGCAAATGGTTGGTTGCTTCCTATGCTAATCTTCAATTAGTTTAGATTATTATTGGAAATAAAAATGTATAAATTTTCTGTATTCTTTTTGTTGCTCGTAATTTTTTTTATTACAGCATGCAGTGACAAAGTAGAAACGATTCAAAATAACGCATCGTCTAGTACTTCTATGGAGGTATTTAGATGGAAAATGGTTACAACATGGCCATCAAACTTTCCGATATTTCAAGAGGGGGCCGAAAGATTTGCAGATGAAGTTCGTGTGATGAGTAACGGGCGATTAAATATTAATGTTTACGCTGGCGGTGAACTTGTTCCAGCTCTACAGGTATTTGATGCCGTATCTCAAGGCACTGTTGAGATGGGTCATGGGTCACCTTACTACTGGGCAGGCACGATACCAGAAGCACAATTTTTTTCTTCAGTTCCATTTGGGATGACTGCAAAAGGAATGAATGCATGGTTATATAATGGTGGCGGACTTTTATTGTGGCAACAAATCTACGAGCCTTTTAATTTAATGGTATTCCCAATGGGTAATACCGGAGTACAAATGGGGGGCTGGTTCAAAAAGAAAATAAATTCTCTAAATGACATTAAAGGATTACGTATGAGAATTCCAGGTTTGGGAGGGAAGGTTTTTAAAGAGGCTGGAGGCAATACTGTATTAATGGCAGGTAGTGAAATTTACACTGCATTAGAGCGAGGGGCAATTGATGCTACTGAGTGGGTTTCACCTTTTCATGACTTACGCTTGGGTTTGGATAGAACTGCAAGGTATTATTACTATCCTGGTTGGCATGAGCCGGGTACCGTCTTTGAGTTAATGATTAATAAATCAAAATGGGAACTATTACCAGAAGATTTACAAAAAATAGTTGAGGTTGCAGCGGGGGCAGTAAGCGAATGGATATACGCACAAATGGAATTTCACAACCAACAAGCATTAGCTGTATTAAGAGAAAAAGAGAATGTAGAAATTCTTAAGTTTCCAGATGATCTTCTTTTAAAACTTAAATTACTGACAAAAAAGACGCTTGATGAAGAGGCAGCAACATTAATGAATGAAAAAAATAATCCAAGGTTCAAACAGGTATATGATGCTTATGAAAGTTTCAGATCAAATTATAGTAATTGGAACAAACTTTCAGACGAAGCGTATCAAAAGAGTTTGGAATTAAAATGAGAAATAATTTTTAATGTTTAGTGACTAATGATTTTATTGTGATAAATTTACGATGTAATCAACAGCTGCTTTTACTTCATCATCAGTAAGATTCGGGTTGCCACCTCTTGCTGGCATCATACCCATCTCTCCAGTATAGCCATTTATCGCATTACTATATAAAGAGTCCATACCTTTTCCGATTCGCGTTTTCCATGCTGTTGCATCGCCAGCTTGTGGGATCATTGATGCTAGTGCGGCAATCCCGTGGCAGTTGACACAAAGTCCATTGTAAACAGATTCACCATTATTACTTGCTGTGTCAGCCACTATCTCATTTTGATTATTTTCTTCCTCTCTTCCCGCTAATGCTGCTTTTCCAACCGGTTTAGTGAGTTCATCGACACTAATAGAATTGTTTAGAGCGTCGGCATTTTCTCCATGCTTTGTGACCATATCAGCAATAATATAAAACGCTACCATCATTGCAGCAATAAATGCGAGTATTAGAGAAAAGTTTCTGAAAAATATTTTATCTTGTTCTTGACTCATGGATGTAACCTCGGGAGCAAATATGTAATATTTATTGTTTATTTAATTATATGAAATGAAGATTATACCTATTGTATGTAGCTGAGGAAACTACGGTTATTGCAAAAAAGCCGTGTAAACTTATACTAATTGTTACGAGGCGTTTAAGTAAATGTATTTTTTCCGAAAAATCGACTTAATTTGTGATTATTAGTCTTATTACGTATATGCGTCTGTAGCTCAGCTGGATAGAGCGCGGCCCTCCGGAGGCCGAGGTCAGGGGTTCGAATCCTCTCAGGCGCACCAATTAATGTATTGATGAAAAAACACAAAGAATAAAAAGTGATTCGAAATTCAATTCTTATACTCCAACATCTTAATGTTGAGCATCCTGGTATTTTTAGGAGTTTTCTCCAGCGCGATAGTTTTAATATTCATACAATTGAACTTGATCAGGGTGAGCGTATCCCAAATTTAAGAAATTATGATGCACTATGGGTTATGGGAGGGCCTATGGATGTATGGGAAAAAGAAAAATATCCGTGGTTAATTGACGAAATTTCTACTATTAGAGAGGCAATTATTGATTTGAACATCCCATTTATGGGTATTTGTTTAGGACATCAATTACTCGCTAGTGCTTTTGGAGCAGAGGTAGGACCATGCGGGAAAGCTGAGGTTGGTATTTTACCTGTTAAAAAAACTTTAGCTGGGAGTGAATCCCCATTTTTTCTAGGTTTGCCTAATACAATGGAAACATTACAATGGCATTCAGCGGAAGTTAAGACTATCCCTAATGGTTTTAGTGTATTAGCTGAATCAGAAAACTGTTCAATTCAATCGCTTGCTTTGGAAAAAAAAGCTTTTAGCGTTCAATATCATCAGGAGATTACAAAAGCTACAATTTCAGATTGGAGCAAAGTTCCCGAATATAAAAAATCACTAGAAGATAGTTTAGGTAAGGATGCTGTAAAAAAATTAGAGGAAGACGTGTTAAAAAAAATAGATAACTTTAATTATTGTGCAGAATTATTATATAAAAACTGGAAATCAACCGTTTTTGCTAGTTAATCTTATTTTTTTATTAGTTTATCTTTTTTTCTTGATTCATCAGCAATTTCATTTTTATAAGCAATAAGCTTGTCCGTTAATTCTTGATTATTAGTTGCTAATATTTCTATTGCTAATAAAGCTGCATTTCTTGCCGCACCAATAGCAACGGTGGCAACTGGAACACCATTTGGCATTTGAACAATAGAAAGTAAAGCATCCATTCCACTTAATGATTCTGTTTTTATCGGGACTCCGATTACTGGAAGCGGAGTATTGCTTGCTACCATACCAGGCAGATGAGCAGCACCACCCGCACCAGCTATAATGATTTTTAAACCTTTTTTATGAGCGTTTTTTGCATAATCAAACATATCATCAGGTGTACGATGTGCTGAGACTACATGAGCTTCATATGGGACAGAAAAATCTTCACAAACTTTTGTTGCAGCCTCGAGTGTTTTCCAATCAGAGTCACTACCCATTATTACTCCGATTAAAGCTTTTTTGCTTGTCATGATTTTTCTCCAAAATAAATTAATGACGCAGCTTTACTAGCAACTTTTTCTGCTTCATTAATACTTGATCCCAATGCAGTGACATGCCCCATTTTTCTTTCTGTATTGCTAGTTTGTTTTCCATAAACATGTATATATGCATTATTTATTTTTAATGCCTCTTCAATTCCATTTGGAGATCCATCACCATTTCCTCTCCCAAGCATATTAACCATAACCGCCGCTGGCGCAATCATTTTTGTTGAACCGAGAGGTAAACCAAGAATTGCTCTGATGTGATTCTCAAATTGCGAACATTCGCATGCCTCTATAGTATAGTGACCACTGTTATGTACTCGGGGAGCCATTTCATTAAGTATCACTTCCCCATCTTTATAAAACATTTCAATCCCAATTGTTCCGACACCATTGATGATTTCGACTGCTTTTTTTGATAATTCATATGCCATGTCAGCAATTTCTTTTTTAATACTGGCAGGAGCTTTTACAGTGTGACATATATGATTATTCTGTATTGATTCGACAATAGGGTACATTGCAATTTCACCCTCGATACTTCTAGTGACCATTGTAGCTAATTCAGATTTAAAATCGCAAAATCCTTCAACATATAATTTTCGTTGATCACCATTTAATTTTTCCCATGCAGAATCTATATCTTTTTCGTCCCGTATTGTTACGTTACCCTTTCCGTCATAACCATTACGTCTCGTTTTTAAAATTACTGGCCAGCCAAGTCTTTTAGCTTCACGATAGATATCATTTTTAGAATCGACTTTTGCGAATGGCGCTACTTTAACACCAGCATCGCTTAAGACTTGTTTCTGCATTAACTTATCTTGTACCAAATTAATAGTAGTAGAGGATGGGAATAATTTATATCCTTTTTCCTCCAGTACTTTTAGGCTTTTTGCATCAACAAATTCATTTTCCAAAGTTACAATATCCACCTTTTTTGCTAGCGCCAGTAAATTATTAGGGTCATCCCAGTCACCATAAAGTATTTCAGATGCTAAACTTTCAGAGGGGCTATTTTGTGATTTTTCGAGTATAAAAATATTAAAGCCAAATTTCATGGCTGAAATCGCCATCATCTTTGCTAGTTGCCCCCCGCCAATAATTCCAATTCGAGGTGAACTCAAAGCTTTATATCCCAAGTTTTATGTATTTTGATCATAATTTCATTATATATATCTATAAAAAAAGGCGGCGAATTTAGCATAAAGTGGTGACTAAATCTGTATTTTATATCCATATTTTTATAAAATTGGTTGTTTTTAACCATTTTATTGGTTATTCGGAACCAAAAAAAAACACATTATTTTTTTTTTTAGATTTATAAAATTATCATAAATTATTGTTTTATATAGAATTATCATAATTTTTACTAATTTGGCACGTTAACTGCATTACTTAAGGCACAAGTAGTATTTTTTTAACGTTAAAAAAAGAGGGTAATAACATGAAATGGGAAACACCTGAGTACAGCGATATTCGTTTTGGTTTTGAAGTAACCATGTACATTAACAACAAATAAAACTTCCTTCTCGTAAAGAAGACAAAAAAGGACCATTAAGGTCCTTTTTTTTTGCTAGATTAAGAATATGAATAGGGCGTTTATAGGATTCTATTCTGTGACTGAACTTTCTTGTTCAATCAATAAATTAATAACCTTAATCATATTTTCGAAACCGCCAGCTGTCGTGCCACTCACCATATATTTTCCATTGACTATAACTGCAGGAACTCCAGTTATTTTGTAACGTTGACCCATTATATAGGCTTGTTTTATTTTAGTATTGATTTCATCCGATTCATAAGTTTTTTTGAAATCACTTTTGCTTACATTGTTATTTATAAAAAACTTTTTTATGGATGAATCATTTGATAATTTTTTCTTCTTTTGGTGAATTGCCTTGAACATTGCATTATGTATACTATTTAACACACCTAATTTTTCTGCAGTATAGTAGGCTTTAGCATGCGGGATCCAACTTTTTTGAAATATACCCGGCATTCTTCTGAACATTACATTGTCAGGTTTTGTTTTAAGCCAGTCATTTATGAATGGTTCGAAATCATAGCAATGTGGGCATCCATACCAAAATATTTCAAGAACTTCGATTTGGTTTTCCGCTTGTGTTGGTTGCGGTGGTGTAATCTCAATATAGCCGTCAAAAGCATGCACTTGACTAAAAAATGTAATAAGGCAGAAAAATGTTAGATAATTAGTTATTCTTTTCATATTAATTTCCTTCAAATATCAATAGTTCTCTTATTAATAGCCTTTAGACCTTAAACTTTCTATTTTGTGCAATAAAATTTAATTCCTACGAAGTCCTTGAATGTATTCGGAAACAGCGATAATTTCAGCTTCTGTCATGTAGCTAGCAGTTGTTCGCATTACCGCATTTAAATCATTTTTCCTTTCACCAGATTTAAACATTTTCAATTGGGTCGTAATATATTCGGCATGTTGACCTTGTATTATAGGGTAAATTGCACTTGGATTTCCTTTACCAGTTGGTCCATGGCAAGCCATGCATGCAGGAACCCCGGTATCTTTATTACCAGCTCTGTATATTTTTTGACCTAAATCAATTAAATCTGGATTTGAAAAGCCTAGTTTAATATTTTCACTTTCGAAATATGCTCCCAGATCTTTCATATCTTGTTCACTTAAATTAGCAACCATTGCAGTCATTTGGGCGTTGACTCTATCTCCACTTTTAAAATTACTTAATTGTTTAAAAATATATGAAGAGTGTTGCCCTGCTAGTTTTGGCCAGATTGGATTAATACTATTGCCATCATTTCCATGACAAGCAGCGCATGGTTGAGAAAGAGATTTACCCTTAGTTGGGTCCCCGGCCATACTAATTATTTCATTATTTTCTTTTACTTCTATTTCGACAGTATTTTGTTTCTTAGTAGTTGTCAATTTAGCTATAGCATAGAAAGCCACCATCATTAATGCGATCAGAGCTAATACAAGTGAGAAATTTCTAAAAAATATTTTATCCTGTTCTTGGCTCATTAAAGTGTGCCCTCGGTGGTAATTATATATACGTATTTATATTTTAAGTTATTATAATAGTACATTAAAATTAAATAATCGTTAGATAGTTATATTTAATATGGATAATCGTAAGCACGATTATTTAAGTCATTATTCCTCAATAATATTAAAGCGGAGAATTTATCATATATAATAAAGAACTAACAAAGGATTGGTATTCTCGCTTTGAATTTGACCTAGGCGTTGCGTCAATAAATCAGTTTCCTAACGATATAGGCAGGGAAGTCGCATTTGCTGGACGTTCAAATGTCGGCAAATCAAGTGTTATCAATAAGATTACATCAAGAAATAATCTTGCTAGAACCAGTAAGCTGCCTGGGCGCACTAGGGAATTAAATTATTTTTCTTATGATCGCGATAGGAGAATAGTTGATTTACCTGGGTATGGTTTTGCAAGAGTAGACATTTCTACTAAAAATAAGTGGAAAAAATTAATAGACTATTATTTTCAAAAAAGAGGATCATTATGCGGTGTTTTCTTGATCATAGATATACGACACCCACTAAAAAGCTTTGATCAAATGATGCTTGATTATTGCCAAACTAGGAATCTAGCTCTCCATATTTTGCTTAATAAGTCTGATAAGATTTCAAAAAACATGGCAAATCAGACAATTAAGAAAATTGAGAGCAAAATAATGGGACCTAATTTAACTATACAATTATTTTCATCGTTAAAAGGTGTCGGTGTTGATGATGCTCGTCTGAGGCTCGCAGATTGGCTGTTTTGAGCGGGTAAAAACTGCCCCGGATTAGTGCTTATCTAGGGATACTTGGTTATCCGGGGCTGAATGGTTTGCCAGTTTGGGAATGACTGGCGACGACTCTCTGTCTAAGGGAGGAAAAGACAGAATAGTGCGTATAGACATTTGAGCATCGTAAATCTCAAAAGTTCCACTAGAAATAATTTTGTCAATAAGAAATTCTTTATGCACAATTTTTGAGCTTCGACGTGCTATTTTCAATAACATGCGACCTAACACTTCATAAATATGGATATTAGCTGTGTAAGTTACTGTTTTTAAGAAGATAATAAAACTGGTTACTTTTTGAT
>MDSY01041618.1_pt1 | contig 21772 bp, 4 predicted proteins | sample 811131 | NCBI WGS metagenome assembly MDSY01 (sample SAMN05326643, study PRJNA326480) | marine metagenome | isolation source: seawater | place: Atlantic Ocean: South West | collected 2010 | reverse complement strand
GCTCAGAGCGAGCTCAGAGCGAGCTCGCCGGCACCCCCGTCCGCTTGGCCACGAGCTCCTTGCCGAATCCCTCGTAGAGCGAGAGGGTCATGGCGGCGAGCGGCGCGAGGAATGCCACGCGCGGCAGCACTCCCTTCATGAGGGTGGCGGCCCCCTCCTCGGTGACGATCTGCTTCATCACGCCGACGAGACCGCCGCTGGCGCCCCCCGTCATCAGCCGCGTCTTCACCACGTCGACGGGTGTCATGATCACGGCGGCCACCATGCCGGCGCTCGCACCGAGCGCGAGGTTCTCCTCGTTGGTTGGCGCCTTGCCGGTGACGTCCTTGAAGAGGGTCTTGAACTGGGAGAAGAACATGAAGGAAAGCGCGTTCCACGGCACATCGCGCGAGATGGTCGCGAAGTAGCCCTTGTACAGCCCGGCCACTCCCTGCTCCGAGAGGATCGTCTTGAGGCCGACAGCCGCGTTGGGGTAGATGTCCGCCTGCACGCGCTGCTTGAGCACCTCCTGCGGCACACGCACCATCGAGGCGGCGAGCGCACCCGAGGCGCCGCAGAGCACCTCCGCGAGGCCGCCCGTCACTCCCACCGCGGCGGCCTTGGCCTTGCAATACTCGTACGAAGCAAACTGCAGCGCACCGGCAGGGAAGGCGAGGACGAACTGCGGCACCACGCCCTTGACGAAGGTCTTCGGCGTGAAAGTCATCTCCACGCCCTTGGCCTGCAGCCTCGTGCGGGCCACGTCGATGGGGTGAAGCATAGTCTGTGCCACGCCCCTGGCACTCGCGCCGGCAATGAGCTTCTCCCTGAAGAGCATCTGGTCCTTCCAGCCCGAGACGCTCTTCGAGCTCTTCTTCACCACGGCGGCCTCAGCCGACGAGAAGAGCGCAAGCGCGAGCATAACGACCCGGGCTGACACCATTCGTCGCAATGAGCTTCGTCGGGGGTTCTCGCGTGCATAAAACTACCGAGAGGGGGAGAAAGTGGGCCGCCTCAAATGTCCTGATCTGTCTGTCTGTCACTACCACACTCCTAGCAGCAGTTCTAAAAAGTTTCTTAACCACTTCTGAAGGTGCTGAGGTGGGGCTTGAATCGACAAGATACCGCTTTACTAAAGTACTCTATTGACATGAGAGCACATGCACGATGTTCTGACCGTAGTGGACACGTATAGATGTGACATGTATACTGTATACTGTATGATGATGGCATGCGAGACATGGACCTCTCATGGTGCACACTGTGATGCCATGTCCTTGGGACGATCCGAAACGGACCGTGGAGAGAAGGGCGGGAGGGTGCAAGGCACGCGAGGTCAGCCCAACTCGTAGCTGCGCGGCACATACCAAGCAGGCGTTGACTCAAATGAAGAGACGCCGAAGAGCTTGCCTTCCGCTGAGAACTGCTGCCCGTTGAGGCTGACCTCCAGCGACACGTGGCCCACGTGGGGGGGGAGCGCGGGCGTCACGCAGCGCAGCCAGGCGGCCGCGCCATAGCCCGGCACGAGCGTGGCCGCCACCTCGCGCGTGGCCTTGAGCGCGGCCTCGCGCGTCTCCTCCATGACGAAGCCGGAGAGGTGCGGCGTGAAGCGGCAGCGGTTGTCCGTGCCGCGCGTGAGGTTGGCGCCGGAGACGCGCACCTCCGTGCCGCCGAGGTCGGGCCCGAGGCTTGGGATGAGCACCAGCCCGCCCGGCGGGTCGTAGAAGGCGAAGGGCGCCGCGGGCTCGAACTGCGCGCCATTGAGCGAGATGTCGAGCCACGCGTCGAGGGGCGCGTAGGTGTCGTACTGCTGGTGCAAGGCGCTGCGCACCACGGCTGGGCTCACCGGCGAGGTGCAGCGCAGGGCCGCGATGGGTGTCGCCACGTAGGCCGCCCCCACCTCGCGCGCCAGCACGATGCCGCCCTCGCCGCAGTGCTGCGCCGCGCCGTACGAGCAGTCGTGCGGCAGCGCTGAGGCCGGTGCCCCGCTGACGCCAGCGGCGGCCGCCGCCGAGAAGCGGCAAGTGTAGGCGTGCCACAACCCCGTCTCGCCCCGCAAGTCCTGCCCCGCAGCGTGGAGCACGGTGCCGCCGTGGATGGGGCCCGAGGCTGGGCGGAGCGCTGTGATGGCGAGGGGCGGAGTCATCTCGAAGTTGGAGATGGCGCGAGGCGGGTACTCGTAGGCGTCGCGCCACAGCCGCAGCCGCAGCTCGAGGTGGGTGCGGTTCCCCGGCAGAGGCACGTACAGCGCCTGCTGCTCGGGCGACCAGTCCGTGCCGAGCTCGGTCATCTGATCGCGCGAGGGCGAGGGGCAGTGCACACCGCTCACCCCAGAGCCATCATCCGGCACGAATGCCCCCTCGGTATCGATGGGGGGGTCGGTGCCGAGCACGAAGCGGCAGAGGTACCGATCCGCACCGCCGAGCGCGCTGCCGTGCAGAGTGAGGGCGGTCCCACCCGCGGTAGGGCCGTTGGCGGGCGTGACGCGTGAGACGGCGGGCGGTGCGTGGTAGTCGAAGCCGCCAACTGCCACGAACTGCTGACCGTTGAGGGTGAGGTAGAGCGGCACGTGCGCATGCTCGAGCGCCCCGCCGCGCTCCACCTTGAGTCGGTCGATGCGGTGCGCCGCGCGACGCATGCCCGTGCGCGCGCCGAAGCCTAGGCCCCAGCTGGGAAGGGGCGCCCACCCCGGCACCGGGGCACGCTCGAAGAGTGGCAGGCCATCGATCCACAGCGACAGACCCTGCGCCGCCACCTGCACCACCACACGCCGCCAGCCGGCCGCATCGGCATCGCCCCCTCCAAGGCGCTGAGAGTCAAGGTAAGTCTCAGAGCCAGGCTGGCGGCCAGCCGCGGCGGCAAGCATCTGCAGCGGCGTGGCCGGAGGCGCGGCGGCGGCCTCACACTCGGCCAGGAGCGGCGGCGCGGCGGAGCAGGTGTAGGCGATGGCGGTGCCGTTCTCGTCGTGTGTTGCCACGCATGGCGGCGGCCCGGCGTCGCACTCTGGCGCGGCGGCGTGGTCGGTGCGGTTGGGTGTGGGCGCGGTGCGCGCCAGCAGCAGTGCTCCCGCGAAGCGAGCCTCGACCCGCAGAGCCGCGCCCGCCCCGCCCTCGCCGCCCTCGCCGCCCTCGCCGCCCTCGCCGCCCTCGCCGCCCTCGGCAGTGGCGAAGCCGAGGCAGAGCCCATGGCCAACCCCCGCCTCGCCTATCGGACCGAAGGCAGGCAGCTCGCCGTAGCAGAAGCTGAAGCCGTCGCCCACACCCTCGCCCATGTGCAAGTCGAAGGATACCTGCAGCTGCGCCGCAGCATGCAGACCGACGCCGCCCCCCGCCTCCGACGCTTGCGGCACGTACGCCCTTGGCAGGTGCAGTGTGAAGGCACCGCTCTGCCCTCCCTCCGCCGCCGTCAGCCGCAGCTCCCCTCTCGTCAGCTCGGCGGTGCCGCGTGTGGCCGCCGCGGCACGCAGCGGCACCGCGTGCGCCGCGATAAGGGAGGTCGCCCCGAGCAGCTGCACCGCGTCGATCTGTGCGAGGCGCGCGCCGTCGTGAGGGGCCTGGTCGCCGCGCCGCTGGTTATCACCCCCCACGAGGAGCCACGCCGCGGCGATCCTCACGCGCGTCGGTGCGAAGGTACGCAGCAGCGGCGCGTGCACGCAGTCGGCATCGTCCTCGTCGCCCCGCGCTGTGTCGAGCACCATGTGCGCCCCGCCCCGCTCATCGAGCAGCACCAGCCGCGCCACCGCGCCATAGGCGGCGCTCTCGTACACGGCGACGCCGCGCGCGTACTGCGGCGCCGCGAAGCCGACGAGAAGCCAGCGCGCTCGGCCGTCGCGAGGCTCCCACACGCGGCCCTCGTTGCGGACCGCACAGCCAAGCATGTCGGGCGGGCCTGTCGCCAGCTCGGGCCGCTCACCCCCCTCCCCGCCCCCCGCGCCCCCAGTGCCCCCCGCCGCGCCGCGGCCGCCCGCTCCGAGCGCGAGCAGCTCGGCGGGCGTCGTCGATGGCAGCAGCCGCCCCTCTCCCGAGCGCGCGCCCGAGGCCCACTGGCAGATGGCGGGGTCGCAGGGCAGGCGCGCCGGCGCGGGGAGGACGAGGAGGGTGCGGCTGGCGGCGGCGGTCACCTGCGGCGAGGTGACCACGAGAATATGGGTGCCGGCGGTGTCAATGGCGGTCGCGAAGCTCGCGTTGCCTCCGATGTCGCTCATGACAGAGCCGATAGGGTGCAGAGGAGTCGTCGGGGTGGCGCTGCCGCCGGCCTCGCCACCTGGCTCGGCGGGCGGCGCGGCAAGCGCGATGGAGATGCTACGCTCGGCCCGCGCGGCCTCACCCGCCAGGTCAACGAGCTGCACTTTCAAGGCAATGGGCAGCGGCGAGCCCGAGGCCACGAAGTCGCTGGGCTGCTGCGTCACGCGCAGGGCATACGGCTCACCGTGCGCGATGGCCTCGAAGGAGGCGGAGGAGGCGTTCCGCACCCCCGCGCCGTGCGCGAGGAGAGAAAAGTCGGCGCGGGGTGCGCCAGACAGCTCGAGCCTCAGCCCATCGAAAGTGGCGGCGCCATCGACCATGCGCACGGTGAGGTTGCCAATGAGCTCCACGATGCTCGCATTGACACCCTCGAGCGGGGGGGGCTGGACCACCACAAGGCTGACGAGACCTGAGAGTGTCGGGACCCGCTCCCCGAGCACATCGATCGCATGCACGACAGGCGACCATGGCATCACCGCACTCGCTTGGAGGGGAGGCAGCATGGCTGCCGCCCCGCCTGCTGTGGTCGCCCTGCCTGCTGCGCCCAAGGCGTCGGCCGCGAAGGCGAGGCGCACCGGCACGCCCGGCGAGAGGGCATTGAAGGTGCGGCTGGTGGTCGCAGGCTGCAGCGTCGAGGCGAAGTCCGACGGGATGACCACTGCTAGCAGCGAGAGGTCTTCGCCGCCGCTGTCGACGGCGGCGAGCGCCTCGGGTGTCACGCGAAGCCGGAGGCGCGCCTCGCCTCCCGGCAGGTCGCGCCATGCCACCGCCGAGCCGAGATGGTGTGGCGCGCCGGGCGCGCATGGAGGCTCGCCGCCGCCCCCGCCGAGCAGGCACACGTGCACGCGCGTGGTGGGCGTGTTGACGCGGCTACCGAGGGGGTCGACTATGTGGACCACCACCTCCGAGGGCAGTAATGCGTCAAGCTGCACCACCTCCGCCACCACCGCGTACCCCTCCTCCCCTGTGTCTACCACCCATTCGGCCGCCCTTCGCCCCTCCTCCGCCGCGCCCTCCGCCGCGCCCTCCGCCGCGCCCTTCGCCGTAGCGGGGCGTGCGAAGGCGAGCTTCACCGCGGTGCCTCGCCCCACGATCTCAAAGGCCTCACTGTGCGCGCTCAGCAGCGGCCTATCCCCGCTGAATGCACTCGCACGGAGCAGCGCCACGCAGCGCCGCCCGTCCGCTATGGCCGCACAAGCGCCCTCGGCGACGCCCAGCCCAGCAAGCTCACCACGCGCGTGGAAGGAGGCGATACCAAACACGCTAGGGGCGTGATGGGCACCGATGAGCTCGACCCCCTCGGTCGCGCCGCCCACCTCCTCGGGTGGGGCGCTGATCTCGAGGGCGAGCTGCACCGTGACCTGTGAGACCGAGAGGCCTGTCACGGGGTCGGCTTGCACCTTGGCACCGCTCACGTCAAAGAGCGCGACGCGAGGTACGCGATCGAAGCTGCCGCCGCTGAGGACAAAGGGCGTGGGTTGCGTGTCGAAGCGGAGCAGGTAAGGCAGGCCCCGACCGAAGACGTCAAAGGGCCGGGTGAGCACCGCAGGCACGCGGCTCTCCGCACCGAGCAAGGAGACGCGCAGCCGCAGCCCGAGAGCTGCTGTCACGGGGACCAGCACGCCCAGTGATGCGTTGCCCGCTGTCGTCTCGAGGGTAAGGGTGCCGTCTCCGTCCCAACCGGCGAAGATGCTCACCACATCGCCCGTGGCATTAATGGTCTCCACACGCAGGAAATCACTCGCGTTGCCGTGGATCAATCGCTCCCCCATCGAAGAGCGATTGCCATTGTTTTGGCACGGGTCGCCATAGATGTCGTGAATCTCCACCGTGATTTGCGTGTAGTTGTAGGTGCTCCACGCCACCTCCGCCATGGTGATGGGCGGCGGCTGGCTGGTGAAGACGAGAGCGACGGGCACGCCGCGCGGCATTGTGTCGGTCGCAGAGGAGGTAACGTACGGCAGCAAGCTCTCGGGGCGCGGCAATCCCTCTGGCCCGAGGGAGAACCCGCCAGGCGCACTGACCGCGAGGAGGGAGGCGTTGAAGGCGAAGCCGGTGCCCTCCCGGTAGATACGCAGCCCGCGGAAGGTCGCCTTCAGGCTGCCGTCCTCGAAGACGACCGGGCTCGAGACGGTGCGCGTGTCACGGTAGGCGTGGAGTGTAGTAGTCAAGTCCCACTCCGCCGTCCGCTCGTCGTAAGTGTAGTTGACGAAGTCGGAGTGCGCGAGGCTGAGGGCAATCTCCCATCCGAGGTCCGTGTACGCGCACTCCTCCTCCGCCATGAGGGCGTTGCACGCGTGGTTACCGAAGCGATCGAAGATGGCCACGTCCATGTCGATGGCCTCGATCGCAGCGGCCGGAGGCATGCGGCCCAGCGAGTCCTTCCACGTGGACTGGTACATGCCCAAGCCCGCCTCGACGGGTGTGGGTGGCAGCACAGCGGGCGCGTACATGGAGCGCGGCTCGAGGGTGAAACGCATCTGCGCCGGCGCACTGGGCAGCACTCGCAGCGGTCCGCTGGTGGCGTTGCCGAGGCTGAGGCCGTCGAGCGTTGCCGTGGCGATCACGAGCTTGCGAGATCGCGCCTCGTCGAAGCTCACGTTGTCCAGCCGCGCCACGCCGTTGAGCGCCGTCACCGCCAGCTCCCCGAACACCCCGCCACCGTTGAGCGGGCCGCGTGAGTATGGCCCCGCCGCGTCCAGCCCCTCCGCCGCGCCGCCCTCCGCCGCGCCGCCCTGCCTTTCCATGCGGCGCAGCAGCGAGGCCGCCTCCTCCGGCGGGGGCAGGTACAGCCTCACAGTGGAGTTGGCCATCGCATGCGTCACATTGTTGCCGCCCGCGTCGAGCATCTGCAGCGCGTAACCAGGAGCCACGGGATCGCCCACCGCGGCGCGCGCACTGCCGGGCGCGGAGTGGCCGTGGTCGAGGCGAGTGAAGCGCATCGCAGTGGGCCTGGAAGGGGTGACAACCAGCGGATCGGAGCGGACGAGCTGCGCGACCGCAGGGGTACGCGCCTCGAGCACATAGGTGCCCGCCGTGCCAAAGGTGAGGCCACTGAAGACGGCGTGCTGGCCCCACGGTGAGACGCCGTCGGCACTCGTGTTGAGGCCGAGCGGGTTGGTGAGTGCGGAGGAGATGGTCGTGGCGCCGGTCAGCTGTGGCCCCTCCGCACCACCCGGCTCGATGAGAGCTGAGACCACGGCGAGGCTCACCTCGAACTTGGAGTAGGCACCCGCGGGCAACAGCTTGCCAAAGCCGTCGTACACCACCAGGATGGGCTGCACCGCAAAGGGGAGCGCCGCCGAGCCGAAGCCGTCGAGGGGGGTGAGCTGCGGCTGCCGGAAGAAAGCGAGCACCTGCGCCACCCCCGCGTCGCACGCGCTGAAGGATTCGGTGACGTCGGTGGCGAGCATGTTCGCGAAGACCACCAGCACGTGGTGGTAGGAGATGTTGGTCACGCTGAAGTTTTTGAAGATCACATGCCCGTTGCTAGGCATCGCCTGCACTTCGCCCGTCAGCGTCGCCGTCGGCGATGGGCAGCGTGGCTCGCCACCCGGTGTCGGGTTAGCCTCGCATAGCCGTAGGTCGACGGGGCGGCTGAAGTCAGATACACGGCTGCCCTGCGCGTCGCGCACCACAGCGGAGAGTGTGGCGAAGCCCTCCTCGAAGGTCTGCATGCACGTGGCGTCCGGGTCTTCATCTCGAGGCAGCAGCTGGATGCTCTTGTCGGTGAGCAGGCTCTTCTGCAGCTGCACGCGGTGTGCCGCGCCCACACCCACCTGAAAGGGGTCCAGGTTGAGCGCCTTGAGCTTGAGCTGTCCGGCCGACCACTCCGCTGCCGGCTCGGGAGGTGCGTCAGGCCCCGATGTCAAAATATCGGTAGGCCTGACTCCGATGCCCTTGGTCGCAATGACCGTGAACTTCAGCGTTACCTCCTTATTGAGGCAGGCCTTCTTGGAGATCAAGAGCTGGCTGAAGCTCGCGACGCCGAGATGGAAGTTCGCAATGCTGGGACCCTCCAGCACGGGGTCGCAGGTGCCGAGCGAGGAGACTTTAACCTGGCCGTCGATCCCGGCGTGGACCACGCCCATCACATCTACTACGTGCACCTCTGGCTGCGCCTCAAACGGCAGACCGCGCACGATCGCCGCCTCCGGCGAACGGCATAGGTCGCACGACTTCGCCGTCGGCCCGCTCACCCTGAGCGCCACTGGCAGCCCAAGAGGTTCGAGGACCATCGCACCCCCTAGCTCCGTGCCCTCGACCAGCGCAGAGGCCACGCCGGGCAGGTCAATGTTGGCTTGCATGGCGATCCGCTGGCCGTGGTAGACGCCGTCTATCACCCCCGCCAAGCCGTCGATGGGATATGGAGACGGGTTGGTGGTATATTTCGTCGGTGGATCATTTACGACGGTTTCCAAACTGTCCAACGTTGGCCAAATGAAGCCCTTGTTCTGCTCCCAAGTCACCACGATGCGTGGGAGGTCCTGCTTCGCCCACGCTCTCGAGGCGTCATGACTGGAGTTGGCGACGCACAACACATAGCGGCTCTCCAGCGTCGGTAGCTTGGGGGGCATGTACGAGTTCCACGGGCTACCTGGGATGTAATCATCGGTAGGTGCACCGTCATTCCATCCCACTGGTGGGCCATCCCATGTGCCTTCTCTCCAGTACTCGATGCGCAACAGGTTCTCATAGTGCTCGGGCCCGCCGAACAGCACGGTCATGTTGGCCGAGACCTCGAGCGTCTCCCACTCCAAGACGTCGGAGCAGTTGCGCTCTTCGAAGCGTACGGGCGAGCGGAATGCCACCCGGTCGCCGGGCTGTAATCCGACACGGCCTCCTTTCATAGGCCCGGGTAGCAGAGTGATCTCAGTCTCGAGGCCTGGGTAGATGGCGGCGGGCGAGGTGGACAGCACGCGCCGCCCCTCACTGGGACCCACCACAAACTGCCGGCCGAGCTGCGCGGTGAACTCGTTTCTCACCTCAGGGTTAGTGTTGATGCAGATCGTGTACACGTCTTCCTCAAGCGGCGTCGCGCCATCTGGGTACCAGTCGGCCTGCACGCGTCGCTTGAGCTCGTAGCTCATCACCGGAGGCGGCTCGCGTATGGTGAAGTTGCCAAACCAGCCGCCGTCGCGCTCGACGCTGCCGAGATCGAAGAGGTACTTGGGCCACAGCGCTGGCTTCTTCTCGTCAGGTGGGTAGGCGTAGTCGCCCGCCTGCATCACCACCTCGTGCGCAGTTATGCAAGGGTTCTCTGGGTCTTCAAGCGCGAGGCGCGACGGCATTAGCACCACCTGGCCAAACACCACCCCTTCTTCCAGCTTCACCCCCTTGAGGGTGATGACGACCCGCACCTCCCCACCCTGCTGCGAGTATAGGATGTCACGCTTGATGCCCCAGCCGCCCTGCACCGGACCGAAGGCCGTGCAGCCGTCCCTTCCCATGTCGGACGTATCCTGGCACACATGTACCGCTTGCACCACCGAGCCGTGTTCGACTTGAAAGGAGAGCGGCGGCACGATGACCGCATCGGTGAAGTCGGCCACGCCCTCCACTGTGAGGCGCGTCACCTTGCGCGTGAGCCATCCCCCCTCGAGGAAGAGAGCGTTCTCGCCAGGCAGCTCGAGCTCGACCGCAGCGCCGCTGGTTGTGTTATGGTTGCCGTACTTGTCGAGCATGCGCACGGCGAGCCGCTGCCGCAGTATGCTGTGCGCACTCTGGTGGTGGGCGTACGGCTGCGGCTCGGAAGGAAGGTGGGCGAAGACGAGAGCGCGCGGTGCGCCTCCGAGCACGGTCAGAGAGCGGCGTGACGTGCCTGTGGCGAGGCCGTTGGAGCTAGCCTCTATCGCGTAGACACCAGACACACGGATGGTCCACGCGTCGGGTGGCAGGCCTGCGTCGTAGTCGATGAGGTGGCGGCAGACCGAGGTGGCGGCGGCGAGGACTGCCGTCATCGTGGGATCGGGCGGTGAGCACAGTATATCGCTGCGCTTTGCCGTCCCCTCTCCAGGTCGGTCCACACCTGAGGCGCAGAGTCAGCAAGGTGAGGGTCGCGCCCAGCTGGTGGCTGAGCTGCGGGGGGTGAGTGGCGTGTGTGTGGGGTGTGTGGGGTGGGGGGCGTTGGGCGCGGGGGCGCGGCGACGCACTGATGAGCGTCGGCAGTGACTCGGGGCAACCCGAGCTCACTCGCACCGCCACAAAGTCCGCGGTCGCCTCCTCGTCGACACCCAGCTTCTCGTGCTCGCCCTCGCCCAAGCGGTCCATCTCTTTGCAGTCATTGAGCGGCTGCAGCCGCAGCAACACCTCGAGATCCTCTGCATCGCCCTCGCCACGGTTGCCTGGGATGCCTGACGCGTCCTCTTCTCTCATGACTAGCTCGTCACCCAGCAGGCCCACCACCGTCACGAGAGGTCCGGAGAAGGTTTCGCCCGCGAAGGCAAAGCCCAGCAGTGTGGAGCCCAGCTGGTCCACGCCTGGGTAGGCCGAGCACTCGCCGGCGTTGTGCTGCGACGTGAAGCCGTCGGGGAAGGAGCCGTCGGCGTTGTACTGGGCTCCATCCGTCAAGGGCCAGCCTCCACTAATGTCACGCCCCGAGTTGCACAGCTTCAGACCGTAGCGATCGACGGCGCGCATGAGTGCGATGGGCTCCGAGAACGCGGGCACGAGGGGACGGTAGGTGGGGTCGGCCTCTGTGACGGAGGCGAGGACGTCGACATGGACGACTATCCCTGTTGAGACGCTCTGGTCACCCAGCGTTAGCTGCGCTCCCCTGAAGCTGGCGAGGCCGCGAGAGGTGACGGCATCGCCCCCCATGACGGCAATGACTGCCTCGACATCCTCGTACGCCGTGTGCAGGTGCGGGTTCTCGTTGACGCGCGGCGTGGCGCTCAGCGTGAGAGGGTAGGCGTGCGCGCGGCACAGCGTGTCACATACGTCCTCAAGGCGACGCGGCGAGCCCTCGCCAACGTAGGGCGCGAGGGTCTCGGCAGGAGGGCGCGAGACGAGCTCCCCATAGACATCGAAGACGCCGATGACCGCCGGCGCGCCGGCGCTGCCCTTCCATGCCGTCGACCTTGGCCAGCTGCCGTTGGCCAGCGACGCGAATGCGGCCCCACTCAGTACGGCAGGCGGCGGCTGCTCCACCCACCGGAGCGCGTGCGGGATGCCGTGCGGCACCACGCCAAAGACGCCGCTGTACCCCGCTGCCAGCCCCGCCGCCGAGGCGCTCAGTTGCTTGTCGTAACCGGGGGCCTTGATGCGTAGTCGCTCGAAGCGCGCGACGCCGCGGCGCGACCAGCGCACCCTTGGCCCCCGCAGCCTGCCGTCGCCCTGATGGAGCTCGAGCGAGATTATGTAGGACCTGCCGCCCTCGATGCGGTTGCCGCCAAGGTCGGTCACCTCGAGGAAGGGCATCGTCTCGAAGTAGCCGTCCTGCAGGTTGTCGCGCGGCGGCTCCGACACGAAACGCAGCTGTGTGGGTGGGCCGAGCAGTACCTCGTAGGTGGCGGTCGAGCGCTGCAGCTGACCCTCGAGGCCATCGACGCGCACCTCGAAGTAGACCTTGCCCCCGAGGGTGTTGAGCAGCAGCCCGCCGAAGCGAACCACGCCGCCCTCCGTCCTGCCGACGGCGAGCGAACCCTCCAGACGCGCGGCCGCGGAGGGGCACCACTTGCCCTGCCCGCACCATCTGGAGACGCCGTCGGGCAGCATGCCATCGGGCAGCATGTGTAGCACGCCGGGGTTAGCGTCGACACAGAGCGCACTGTTGTTGGCGGCCACCAGGTCCGTGGCCACGCCGCCCCGCCCCGCGAGCAGGCAGTACTCGGTGCGCAGCTGGAGGCTCACCTTCCTGCCGTTCTCAGGGAAGGAGCCGCCGTCCTGGTCGAGTAGCTGCACGAGGAATGAGCCTCCAAAGGGCGCGCCAGCGTAGCCCAGCGGCGTCGGCTCCTCGTCGATGCGGAAGCTGCTGAGTCCCTTGGGCGGAGGCGCCACGTAGGTCTCGGGTACCTCGACCGCCACGATTGTGGCCGTGGGCGACACAACATTAGTCACCGCGGCGCCGCGCGAGAGCAACAGCGGATCACTAAAGTCGACCTGCACCTCGTCTGCCACACCCGCCGCGCTCGCGAGCGGCGAGCGGCAGCGGATCTCGCCCGAGTGGATGCGTGTGGCGCCCACGTCGACGATGCCGAAGCGGCACGCGTGCGTCACCCCGAGGTGGAAGTTATCGCCACGGATGGTTACCTCGCGCCCGGCGACGGCGGGGCCCGACGCGGGCACCAGCGCGACCGCGTGTGTGTGCGGCACATAGCGGAAGGAGAGGGGAGGCGTGCTGTAGTCCTGGTCGTTGAGCGTCACGGACAGAGACACGTCGGCGCGAGGTGCCTCCTTGGGGATGGGCGCGCAGAGCGTCACGTGTGTGGCGTTGAACTCAGAGACGGAGGTACCTAGGGGCCACCGCCACGGCAGCACCACCGCCGCGCTCAGGTTGCGGTGCTGGCTGCACTTCTCGCCCACGAAGACGCCGACCGTGGCGGCGACGGCCGCCGCGAGCAGCGCGGGCTGCGCGGGGCTCGTGCAGCGCAGCGCGCCGCCGCCCAGCTCGAGTGTCGCCGCGACTGAAGGCCCGTTCCAGTCGCCAAAGCGGCAGCGGTACTGCGTGCGTGCGCCGTGCGTGAGCTGTGTGCCGCTGATGCGCACGCGCGTGCCGCCCGCCTCGGGGCCAGCGGCTGGCGAGACGGCGGCGAGCTCGATGGGCAGGTGCAGCGCGAAGAGCATCGCCCCCTGGCCGAAGAAGCCCGCGTCCGTGAACTGCTGGCCGTTGAGCGAGATGTGGACAGGGGCGAGCATCGACTCGGCGAGGCTAAGCAAGCGCGGCGCCTGGCACAGGAGGTGCGCGCTACCGGGAGACGCAACCCTGTTGGGAGAGTCGGAGTAGGAAGCTGGCACGACGTGCTCGCCGAAGCGGCAGCGCGTGTCCTTTCTCGTGGAATCGCCAAAAAGCGGTCGGTCCGCACCAAGGCCGTGCGCATCCACCAGCACGACAGGTTCGTCCGCCGCAGGGCCACTCGCAGGCGTGAGTGTGTGCACGGCGGGTGGGGCGTAAATCTCCCACGCCACTGGCTCGCTGACGAAGACACCGTCGGGGTTGCGGGCCGAGTGCGGGTTGGTGACAACGGATAGCGCTGCGGTGGCGCGCGGCAGCAGCGCCGCGTCACGCAGCGCAAAGTCATCCACCCAGCACAGCGCCGAGTGCTCGCCTGGCGCATCCGTGCCGCGCCACGCACTGAGCGTCACACTCCAGCCAGCCTGCGGTGCCCAGGTCGTGTTGCCGCCCAGCGCGACGCGCCACGCCTCGCCCGCGTAACTCAGCTCAAGTTGCGAGCCGCCAGCCGCCTCGGGGCGCAACCCCCGCCCGCGCCACGCCTCGGCTGGGCGCGCGCGAGGGTGCACGGACAGCGAGAAGGGCGCCCACGCCGCGTCCTCTAGCTGCCTCCCCAGCTCGAGCGCGAGCAGCAACGCCCCGTCAAGCCTCACGCGCACGCCGCGCCGCGCGCACCTGTTGTCGCCTCGCAACGCTGCGGTGGCGTTGAGCGCCGCCTCGCATCGGGCGGTGCTCGAGTGCAGCAGCACGTGCAGCCCGCGGCCTGTGCAGCCGGAGGCGGAGGGGGCCGCCCCACGCGGCGAGGCGGCGAGTGGCGGCGCGTAGGAGAGGCAGAGGCCATGCTCCGCGCGGCCGTCGAGCAGCAGCATCAGAGAGACGCGCGGTGCAAGCAGCACAGAGCGGCCGGGCGGCGCCTCAACGCTCCACGCCGCCAAGGGCTGCGCCCGTCGCCTGCTCGCCTCCGCGTCGCCCGTCATCTCGTCAGCCGGCCTAGGCGCCCCCTCCTCCTCAAGGTGGCGGAGCGTCTCATCGGCGGTCTCCGCCCTCCGTGACTCGGCCAACCGCAGGTGCCCCCTCTCGAGCCTCGCGCCACCGTGCAGCCGGCTGCCGTTGGCCAGAGAGCTGAAGTCGGTCGCGTAGGTCGCAGTGGCATAGGTCGCAGTGACGCCACTGCGTAGCCTCGCGTAGGTCGCAGTGGCGTCGAGACTGGCTAGGAGCGTGTGCAGCGGAGGCGCATGGCACCGCACCGAGCTGCCGCCAACTGCCTCGAGGGTCGCCTCCACGTCGTGCCTCGCGCCTAACCGCTCGAAGCGGCACAGCAGCGCGCCAGCGACGCCACTGAGGCCGGCAGCGCTCACCTCGACGCGCGTCGCGCCGAGCGCGGGGCCGAGCATCGGTGAGATTGAGGAGATCACGGGGAGGGGGGCGTACGCGTACTGCACCCCATCGGTGGTGAACTCGCGTCCGTTGAGCGAGAGCTCAAGAGCCACCCCGCCGGCACCGCCGCCGCCTGCCGCCCCGCCGCCCAGATCGGCGTACGGTGGCGCGTGGCACCATACGGTGGTGGTCGAGCTGAGGGTTGCGTTGACCACGTGCCCACCGAAGGCGCAGAGGACCGCCTCGGCCCGGGCCGAGAAGTGGAGGCCGTGCAGCACGACGGCGGTGCCCCCCGCTGTCGGGCCGTGGGCGGGGTCGAGGTGGGAGACGCGCTGTGCAAAGTAGTCAAAGGGCAGCGCGTCGCTCGAGTACTGCTGCGCGTTGAGCGACACCTCCACTGAGCGAGGGCCGGCCGCCGCCTGCTCCGCCGCCTGCTCCGCAGCCTGGTCTGCAGCCTGGCCCGCAGCCGCCACCAGACTGCAGCCTGGTCTGTAGCCTGGTCCGCAGCCGTCGACGCCGAGTGCGAGGGTTGCGTTGACAACCACGGCGAGCGGGGGCGTCGCACAGCTACTCGCCTCGTCGGTCAGCCACGAGGCCGCCACCACCAGCGAGCCTCCGAAGCGGCAGCGATGGTCGCAGCCGCGGCCGGCACTGCGTCTCGCAGCGGTCGTCGTGCTGCCCAGTGACGGGCCGGAGCGTGGGTCCAGCAGAGTGACGGCGGCGTGGGGATAGACCTCATAGGCATGACCGCTACTCGTGTAGTCTTGTGCGTTGAGCGAGACCTCGAGCGTATGCACATGCGGCGCCAGGGCGGGAGAGACGCAACGCATGCCCACCCCTGCACGGTAGGACGCGAGCACCGTCGCCGCCACGCCACTGCTGCTCTGGCCAAACTTGCAGCGGTATGCGGTGCCGTTTGCAAGCTGCGAGCCACTGAGGGCCACGAGCGTCGACCCCACAGCCGGGCCACACGAGGGGCTGAGCACGGACACAGTGGGCTGCTGGCCAAAGTAGGCGAAGGGCAGGGGCGGGCTGAACTGCTGCCCGTTGAGCGAGACCCGGAGCGAGGCCATCACTATGCCACCCTCCGCTACATAGCCGCCCTCCGACACGTTCAGCAGCTCGGCAGAAAGGGGCGGAGTGTCACACGTGAGGAAGCCCGCACCCTCTCCCTCCCCCCCTTCCTCCTCCTCCGCGACGGTCGCGGCGCGGTGTTCGTGGTCCCGGCGTGGTATTCGAGGAGCGTTGCCGGCGTGGTGTGTTGCATCTGACACGTCGGGCCGCGCCGCCCACTCCCGCCCGCCCGGCGAGGCTCCAGTGCCCAGCGCAGTGGGTGGCGCCGCCTGCACTCCCGTGCTGTTGTCTCCGAGCACTCCGAAGAAGCACAGCAGGTGCGACCCCGCACCGCTGAGGTAGGAGCCCGATATGGTCACGGTGGTGCCGCCCGCACTGCTCCCGCCTTGGGGGAACACCGCGGCGAGCGTGGGCGGTGCGAGGTAGGTCCACTCCCTCGGGTCTGCTGAGAACTGCTGCGCGTTGATCGTGATGGCGAAGGGGAGGCGCGCCAGAAGGTGCGGCGCCGTGTCGGTCGCTAGGTCCTCCACCTCGAAGGCGGACACCCCGTGCGCGTCGCCGGTCACGTCGGCGTCCGTCGGCAGTAGGTGCACGCCGTCTGCGCCCACGGCGGCGGCGGCGACGGCGGAGGTTGCGCGTGCGGCCACGAGTGCGGCCGCCCCACCGCGCGCGACGAGGCCAAACTGCCACCCCGCCTCACCTGCTACCCCGCCTCCAGGCCTGCCCCGCATCCCGGGCAGCGGCATCGCCTCGACGTAGGTGTGCATGCCGTGTGTCACGGTGAGCAGTGGCACTCCGTCAGTGGTGTTAGCCTCGAGGCGCACGGCCACGGGCAGCGGTGTTACGCCGGTGACGACGTCGGTGGTGTTGTCCCCCGCGGCATACAGCGCGCCGCTAGGGACGCTCTGCCGCCAGACGATCGCGCCATCGAGCCGCACCTCGACGGCGTGCGCCGCGACCGCCGCGTCCAAGATCACCTGCAGCCCCGCGCCATGGACGTCGGGGGGTGGCGTGAAGTGCGGCGGCGGCGTTGAGTAGTGTGGCGTCAGGTGCGGCGGCGGCCCGTAGTGAAAGCTGAATGAGCCGCCCGCGCCGCCCGGTGTCACACGCAACAGGAAGCGCGCGACAAAGGCGGGCAGGGGGCGCGTCGCCGCGAAGCGCATGTGGCCGATGGTCGCCTCGTCGGCCGTCCCGTTGGTCAGTTGCAGCGTGCCGTTAGCGACCGTCGCCACGCCGCCGAGCGAGTCGGCAGCGGCACGGCCGTGGAAGCCGCGCCAGAGGGCGACGCGGGCGCCGGCGAGCGCGGCGGGCGTTGCGCTGCAGAACATTTGGCTGCCGCCCTCGCTGAGCGTCGCTGGCACCTGGTTCGAGCCGGCGGGCCGCCACGGACCGAGGTCGGAGGTGCCAAAGCGGCATAGGTAGCCGTCACCCCCCGTGAGCCTGCTGCCCGTGACGGTGACCGGCGTGCCGCCCCTTACCTCCCCACTACTCGGGCTGATGTCGAGCGCACGCGGCAGCCCCAGCGCGTGAAGGCGGGCCTCCTCCGCATCAGGGGGCGGCATGGAGGGGTACGGCGGGTACTGAGGGCCGTCTGCCGGCGCCGCGGGCGGGAGCGGCGTAGACGATAAGGAGCCGAGGAGGGCAGCGAGAATGGCAGCCTGCGCCGCGTCCTCTCCGCCCGAGTAAGTGAAGGTGGCCGTGGCGGCGGTGAAGAAAGTGACGGCGTCGAGCGAGACGAAGAGCGGCACCTCGCCGGCGGAGGTTACGTTGGGCGACTCGCACACAATGGCGCCGCTCGAGGCCACGTACGATCCGACGACGGTGGCGTCACCAAAGCGGCAGCGGTGGCGGTACTGATGGCCGAGGCCGCTGCCAAAGTGCGCACCGAGCAGCGACACGGCCGAGCCGCCTGCCACGGGCGAGCTCGACGGCAGGAAGGATGCGATGGCGGGGCGCATGGAGAGGTACGTGACGCGGTCGGCGGTGAAGGCCTCACCGTTGAGCGTTGCCTCCACATCGAACATGTCGGTGCCCGCCCTCTCCGGTGAGAGGCAGTAGAGCTCACTCGCGTCCGCGCTCAGGTTGGCGGCCATAACTATGTCGGCACCAAAGCGGCACGCGTAGGCCCAGCCGCCATCGAAGCCGGTGCCCTGCAGAGTGAGCACCAGGCCGCCGTCTGCGGGGCCGGAGGGCGGCACGATGGCGGTGACGTGGGGCGAGGTGTAGACGAAACCGTACCGAGCAGGGCTCAGGCCGACGAGGTCTTGGTTGTTGAGGGTGAGAGAGACGTCCACCGGCTGCGCCTCGAAGGCGGCGCCGCCTCGGAGGGAGAGCTCGCGCAGTGCGCACTCTCCATCCGCCGCCCGCAAGTTGCCACCATCGAGGCTGCGTGGGGCGCGCGCGCCGATGCCCACGCGCCACCCTGGCCTGGGATCCCAGCCTGGGATCGGGTGGGATGCCACCAGCGTCTCGCCGCCGTGCGTGACACGTAGGCCGCCGCTGCCGTACTGCACCGACACCGGTACGAAGCTGCCGCTCGACGCGTACACTGCCGCCGGAGCCACCACCGAGAGCACAGGCTTGTGGTTGTACTCGACACTAAAGGTGAGGCGCGCGGCGGCGGCGGCGGCGGCGGCCTCGGCCTCGGCCGCCTGCGCCTCGGCCACACCACTGCCCCGCTGGTAGGCCTTCAGGGTGGCGTCGGCGGCGGCGTCGGCAGCAGCTGCGGAGCCGTCGGCGTGCCAGCGGAGGCGTAGCCCGTCGCCGCCTCCCCACTCGCCCAGGCGCGCCGCCACCGCCTCGGCCGCCGCCGCCGCCGCCTCGGCCGCCGCCGTCTCGTTGGCCACCGCGCCGTGCACTGTGGCCGCCTCCTCAGCGCCGTAGTGCTCGAGTGTGCCGTAGCTGAGGGAGACGCCGATGGCCAGGCCGAGTCTAAGCTGGAAGGTCACGCTGAAGACGCTCAGCCGCGCCTCGCCGCGCGCTGAACCGCGCACGATGTACCTGCAGCCGCCCAGCGGTATCTCGCAGCCTGAGGTGTTGTCGAGGGCGGGCCAGAGCAGCAGCGCGCCGCCCGCACCCGCCGTCTCCGCAGCGGTGAGGCGCAGGTAGCCTCCTAGCATCCCGCCGGCATCCGCCCAGCTCTCGGCCACTGCTGCCGCCACGCCGCCCAGCACGAGGCGCGACGGCACGGCCTCGCCACCCAGCGCGGCGTCGAAAGCTGCCGAGCCCCCCGCCTTCTCGGCCGCGGGCGTGGCGGCGCAGCGGACCGTCTGATCGTCGATGACGGTGGCGGCGAGCCGCGCTGCGCCCAGCACGCACTGCGCGCCGCCGTCGTCGACGCGGCCGCCCCTGCCGCCCAGGCCGGGGTACCCGCTGCCCCCCTGCCCGCTGAAGCCGCCGAAGCCGCTGCCCTGCAGGAATAGCACCGTGCCACCCGTGCGCGGCCCCTGCGCCGCGCCCAGCGCGCGTGCGGCCGAGGCAGCGGTGCGCACCGCCGCGACGTGCATCGTTGCGTGGACCAGGAGCGACGCGGCTGCGGTGGGCGGCGTGAAGCTCTGGCCGTTGAGCGAGAGCTGCACGGCGTTCTCACCGCGCGGCAGACGGGGCAGAGACGGGCTGAAGCACTCGACGGCACGCGTAAGGCCATTGTACGTGGCGGCGACCACGGCGCCCTGGCTGCCTCCGAAGCGGCAGCGGTAGTCGCAGCCACCGCCCAGGCTGGGACCGTGCAGCGCGAGGAGAGTGCCTCCCGCCTCCGGGGCGAGCGTCGGCGAGATGCGGCTCAGCCGCAGCTCGGGATGGCTGAAGAAGGTCAGGCCGCTATATGTGTGGTCCTGGCCGTTGAGTGTCACTTCAGTGGGCACCTCGTCAACCCACAGTCGAGGCGTGAGGCAGCGCAGCGCGGGACCGCCCGCGGCGGCGACGCGCGAGGCTGGCACATGGGTCGCGCCATAGCGGCCAGGACCGCCTGCGGCGGCGTAGCGGCCCTCGTGCCAGCCTCGCGCCGCCGCCAGCTCGGGAGGTCCCGCGGCGGCGGCGGCGGCGGCGGCGGCGCGCGAGGCTGGCACGTCTCTCGTTCCGAAGCGGCAGCGCGTGTCATCTCCCGTGCCGAAGTGGAGGCCGCTCAGCTGTACTAGGGTCCCCCCCTCCGCAGGGCCACACGAGGGCGAGAGGGCGGCGAGGCGCGGCGGCGCGTGGAAGACGTAGGCGGCAGAGGAGGCGGAGGCGGAAGGGGAGGGTGAGTCACCGTTGAGAGAGACCTGGGCGCGTGAGAGGGAGGGGGGGTGTTGGGGGCTGATGGGGGGCAAGACGCGCGCCGGGTGTGGATACTCGGTGCGTGTGGGGTATATATGGGCGCACGTGCAGCTGCTCTGTGCGCGTGTTTAAGAATGACGAAGCGGAGATTGCGAGGTCGTCGAGCAGCACGCCCGTGGAGGTGACGGGGGTGGCGGTGGCGTTGAGGAGGGGGGGCGTGCAGCCGGAGAGGTAGAAGCGGTCGGTGGCGGCGGGTGCGAAGCCGGCTAGGCTCGTGACGAGGTGCACCGTCCCATCATAGCTCACGCTGAGCTCGTGCGAGATCGGGTCGAGACGCAGCGAGACCTCGGCCCACGTACCGCTCAGCAGCAGCGTGCGGCCCAACACGGCCCGCTCGATCAGCTCGCCGTGCATGACGACCTCGATCGAGTAAGGGCGGAAGTGGGTGCTGGTCTCGCCCCAGAAGCGCACCGCCAGCCCGCTGGCCACGCCCTCGACCCCCCACCCCGTTCGCCCGCCCTCCCACAGCTCCCCCGCCTCCCCGCCGCCGCCGTAGCTAAAGGTCAGCCCTGTCGCGCCGCCCCGCATCAGCAGCGCGAACTGTGCGGAGAAGCCTTGCGCTGGGGCGGACGTGCCTTGCGGCTGGAGTAGCGCCAGCAGGCCGCACCCCGCCCGCACTTCGTGGCCCGCCTCGCTGCCGGCGCCTGCGTAGCCGCGTGCCGCGCCATCCGGCACCGCTCCGATCCAAAGCACTCCCTCTGCCGTGGCGGCCTCGCCTGCCAGCTCAGCGGTGGCGCCAACCGCCGCGTCGTCCAGCGCCATGCCGAGCGAGGCGTCCTCGAAGGAGAGACGCACCGAGCTGTTGGCTGCGTGCCGCGGCGCGGCGCAAGAGACCGTCTGGAAGTCGACGTACGTGGCCGCCGTGAGCCTCCACCCGAAGAGGCAGCTGAGGCCGGCGGTGGGGGAAAAGTTGTAGCCGGTCACGCGGACGAGAGTGGCGCCCGCCGCAGGGCCGGAGTTTGGGCTGATAGCGGAGACAGTCACCTCGTGGAAGTAAGTGAAGCTGAAGCGTTTGCCGACATAGCTGCCTCCGCCATCCAGCGAGAGCTCTACCAGCGTCTCGTAGCCAGCGTGAGCAGCCGGCGCGCTGCAGTAGACGCGGCCGTGGCTGCTCAGGCCCTCGAAAGTTCCAGGCACCTGGCTCCGTTGGCCCTGTCCGAAGCGGCAAACGAGGCTGAAGTCGCCCGCCAGGCCAGCACCGGTCAGGGTTAGGCGTGTGCCGCCTTCAACGGGTCCTGAGGTGGGCACGAGCGACAGTAGGTCGGGCGGTCGCGCGTGAACCGCAGCCGAGATCAGCAGCCACGCGAACGCGGCCATGCCGGCGACAGCCTGCAAGTCGCTCACTCGGCGCCGGGGCGGTGACTCACTCCGCCTTCTTCCGGTCGCACGCGAGGCAGGCAGGGCGCCGGCCTGGCGGATGTTTGGGGGGAGATATTTTGCTCGATTCAAGACTGTCTGTTTTGCTCTAGATAACACACGCGCTCAAGTCGTTGTCAGCAGAAACTCGAGCAGGTGCCTAATGGTCAGCGAGACGCGGTGGCCGCGCACGACGGTCTCGCCCGCCTCCGCGCCCGCGAGGTCGCCGTTGACGAGCTCGCCGCTCTCGGCGCCGCCGGCGACCTCGCGGCCGGAGGGGCAGGCCGCGACCTCGTGGCAGTGCGTCTCGAACGCGTCGCCCGCGAAGAGCAGCAGCGAGCGAGGCTGCAGCACGAGGCACTGCTGCGGCTGGCCGCCAGGGGCGTGGGCGGGGGTGTCGGTCTCGTCGTCCCACTCGAGCTGCCGCCTTAGCCCCGGCTGCTTGGGGTAGAAGCGGAGCACCGCGGGGCTGAAGAGAGAGAGGATCGCCACGCGCGGCGCGTAGATGGGCCCGTCCTGAGCAGGGGGCGGGGGAGGG
>MDSY01141861.1_pt1 | contig 21775 bp, 14 predicted proteins | sample 811131 | NCBI WGS metagenome assembly MDSY01 (sample SAMN05326643, study PRJNA326480) | marine metagenome | isolation source: seawater | place: Atlantic Ocean: South West | collected 2010 | reverse complement strand
TGCTAAGTGCATTAACGGATCAGCAACCGTAACAGTAGTGGAAGAAACAGTAGTAGTTGTACCTGAGACTGTTAAATTTCCTGCAATTGTTACATTATTTGGTAATCCAATAGTAATTTTATTATTCGATACTGTAGTCTCAATCTCATTTGTAGTACCTTCGAATGTTAAAGTATCAGTTCCAACAGTAACAGTATCATTTGAACCACTATCAGCTGCTATTGTTAAACTTGTTGATAAGGCTGCCCAGCTTAAAACTCCAGAACCGTTAGTTTGTAGGTAATAACCATTTGTAACACTAGCGGGTAGAGTATAGGTTAAATCTGAGCCAACTGTTGCTGGAGCTTTTAAAGCAATATAATTTGTACCATTGGCAGTAGCTTCAAAAAGTTGTAATTCGCCCTGAGCCTTTAATTTAAGTTGATCAATATAAGAATTAGAATCAGTAATTATTGCACTGCTTGCTGTTAAGTTTCCTGCAGTATGATCAAGCATATCCATGAAATGCTTACCACCAATAATCTCTGGAGTATTGCCACCCCCACTTTCGTTTCCTATTGCGAGACGTTTTCCATACGTTCCATTATCTCCATACGCATAAAATAGCTCGCCCTGAGCAACACTAGTAGGTTTGCCAGTTCCTGTAGTTCTTTTAATTTGAATTGTTTGAGCCATTTATAAAACTCCGAATTATCCCTAATAGGATCCTGCGTCTATTGTATCAGAATCGCCTGCAGCTGCACCCACTATTATGGGAACCCACTGAAATGTGCCTGAACTTGTTTCTCTATAGACTTTAAATTGTTCATCATCGGTATCATACCAAGTATCTCCTTCAGAAACAGTTGAACCTGTAGGAGCCGTTGTACCGCGAAAGTTTTGATCTGCTAACTGCTTCAGTGCTGTGTCTAAATCTGTAGCAGTAATAGTATTGTAAGGGGTTGTAATAATATTTTCAGCGTTTAAAGTACCGGGAACAGAAATAGGTATTGCTAACGAGTATGCTTGTACTGAAGTCACGTCGTCAGTAATATCTACAGTAATGGTATCCCCTGTTACAGAGACATCAGTTACGTCCTCCGTTATTTCTAATGTAGTATGGCTCATCGAGTTACTTCTGGTGTGATAGTTACGTCCCCTTGTAAAATTCTTTTTACAACACTATCCCCTGATGTGTAAATTTCTAAATCATAAACGTATTGTCCTGCTGCTAAACTACTCGAAGTAGCCGCAGCTAGTTCTAGTTTTAAAGCACCGCCGGTAGCGTTAGTTTTAGTCACTGTAAAAGTAGCAGAAGCTGAACTTGCGTCAACAGAAGTTCGCAGCTGCGCTCGACCTGTGTAATTGGTCAAATTCATAGCCGTTCCCGACTCCTTAATAACCAAGTCTAAAGCAAAGTCGGAGCCTTGGTCGATCGTCAAGTTATATGTTCCTGCACTCATTTACATTTCTCCATGTTGAAATTATATCTCAAAGGACATAAATAGTCAAGTTTTATTTTTGAAGTGGTTAGTATTAACTTAAATGGCCTAGTTTTACCCGAACTCTGGTGCCATCATTTATTTCTATCTTAGGTGTTTGCCCATTATTATCAACATACATTTTAATATGTGCACTGTTTGCGGGTCCAAGTCGTAAAACAGCATTACCTCCAAAAGAGCTATCACCGCTTCCGAAAGTTATATTTCCGTTAAAGCCTGCACCTGTGCTATTACTGTAGAAGTAGGGAGTTTCTAAAACGCCTGAGGATAGAGTTAGTTTAGTCCCAACAGATGCAAAATCACTATTACCATCATCTGTATAATTAGTGGACTGAATTGCGCCCGTTTTAATATTTGCTCCATTTATACTGGTATAATTAAAGCTACTACCGAGTCCATCCTGAATCAACGTATCCGACCCACTCGCTACAAATGTTACCAAACCTGTGAACCCTATAGTCTGTTGCACGGTTCCAACAGTAATTGTTGTTGTGTACGCACTACCACTATAAGTTCCGGTTTCCGCTACAGAAACAGGACAATACCAATACTTATTAGTGTTTGATGCAGCAAATGTTGGGGCTGATACATTCCATGTATTGCCTCCACCGCTCCCAGTATAGCTTAATACACCTGTAGTCCAGTTCATGCTAAGCTGTCCAGCTGTTGGTGCAGAAGGAGCACTACTTGCAGCCGTCTGATAATACATGAAAATTTGCGTCTTTCTCTGTCCAGGAACGCCCTGGGCTCCGGTTGCGTATTGATTAACTATAACAGGGGTAGACCAGTCATTTGCAGCAATAGATGCTTGATGAGCTCCTTTAGGCGTATTGGATATAGCTGCTGCTGTACTCTTCCACAAATATTGATTGGAAGAAGAAACTGAAGACAGGGCAAGTGACCAACTAAGGCTATTATGTAGAGTTCCTTGATGGCCTTGATTAGTTCCTGTAAAATTATATGTAGTAGCCTGATTCGGCGCATCAGGAGTAGTAGAACTATTATTTAAAAGGTACGCTTCTACAGTAGTTATACTATACCCGTCTAGACCGTCTGCTCCGGAGAACTTCTGAGGTACTGACCACTCGCCTCTTGCTATTGTATCAGTAGTTCCTGTACCATTTGCACTTGCAACAATTACCCACTGGTTCTGCGACCCTGTAGGTGCTTGTGGAGTAGTATACCATCCCGATGCCTGCCCACTAATTAAAACGCCTCCATTTGCATGTATTGCTGTACCATCAAGTACTAAAGCACCGCCTCCAGTTCCTGAAAGCTTTGCTGTAACAGTTGGAAAATTAGAATCTTCGTTCGGATCCTTAATAGTTGTAGTTGATGCAGGTTTAACATCTTGAACCGCATATAGGTATATGACTGCTGTTGAGCTTCCTTGTACTCCTTCACGAATTTTTCCAATAGTTACTCTAGTACTAGTCTCGTATAAAGCATTACTTTGGTCATTATACTCACGAACAGTAACAGTAAAAACCTGAGGCGCTCCCTCACTAGGGTCGTCATAGGCTATAGGGTTAGTATCCTCATCCGCATTATGTACTATTTTTGTATACGTATTAGTAGTACCGGAGTCTGGGTTTTTGAAAGAGCCGTCTGCCTTTCCCGCTTCTGTAGTATTATTCGGATTAGCATTACTTGCAAAATCGCCTGTTACTTTAAAAACAGGCTTAAGATAATTTACAGCTGTTGCTTTAATACCTATATTATCCGTCCATTCAGAATTGAGCACATTGGAGGAGGTATAGTTTAAAAAATTTAAGTCAGGAGTTGCTGTTACAGCACGACCTCGCACTCCTGCTGCTAATATAACATGGTTGATAAAATCGTACTCTCCTGATGAGGCGTCTCTAGTAATTGTTGCTATAATAGAATCATTTATTGGATCTATCCGTAAAGTTGATCTAGCTACTGCTTTAGTGGTCGAATTAGCAGTAATTGCTAACGTAGAAGTACCAGTATTTAGTTTTCTATCAACGAATAATTTGTTATTTGCTGCGTCAATAAACGCAACTTTACCTGCGTAATATTTAGAACCATCATACAGACGTAATACATCTCCAACTTGAAAAACATCTTTAAAGTCATCCCCGCCAGTTTGAGTAACAATATTTGTTCCTGAAGTTGCAGTAACACTGACATTACAATTAATACTTGTCCATCTATTATTCTCTACACCACCACTTGAATTAGGTGCGAAAGTACTAACATCATACCATAGCTGGACTTCAGTATTTTCAAAAGTAACTCCTTTATAATTAACAAGTCTTAAATAGTCGGAAGACGTCGTATCCCTATCAAACATTACGTAAGCAGTTAGAAGTGCTCCATAAGTGCTATTAGAATAACCCATTGAAGCTAATTCTTGAGAATAAGAAGCTGCTGTAGTTGGAGAGGGATTAGTCAAAGAACTAGTTAATTCCGCTGCCGGACTAACCATTGCCCAGTTAGTATTTAATACTTTAAAGATTGTACCTGAAATTGAAGCTGTATCAAAGTCGGATTTTACACCTATAGCCAGATCTGCAACTCTTGGCCCTGAATAAGAACCGTAAGGATCTTTAATAGTTATATCTGCAAATGTGTACCTGCTTCGTCTCTCAGGAGTTATAGTTCTAACTCCAATACTCCACTGTCCATCTTCTAATTCTGTTAATGGGTACGCAGTTTGGTTGGCATTTTTTATTTCAATTACTTTTTCATCAACAGAGGGAAAAATCTCTATCTCATAACCACTGGCATGTTCATATATGGCTGTTCCCTCTGCATTTAAAGGTGGATCCCACTGAACAATTATTTCATCCCCTGCAGTTTCAGGCCTAGGAGTGCGTAGTAAATAAACACTTCTAGGAGGAGGAGCATTGTCTTCTTCGTTTACATAAACTGTATCTTCAACATCAAGTCTAAATTCCTTGTCAACAGCATCAAACTTTGCATTTGAAAAATTAGCCGCAGATATTCCTACTGTTAGATTATCTTCTTCAGTTATTCCTAATATCTTATATTCTTTGTAGGAGTATGCCGCCTCGCCTGTAGTTGTATCTTCTTTTATTACCCAAATAGAGTCACTTGCTGTGGGTGCGTCATTAAATTTAGGGCTTGCTTGAGAGCCTCCCATAGTATCAAAGGTAATAACTGTCTTACCGCTAACTACAGACACATCCCCCGAATTAAATTGAAGGGTCTCTATGGCTGTGCCATTTACTAATTCTAATAGTACGGTTTCGTTATCAGCACCGTTATTATTCTTTGCAGAAACAATATGCCCTCTTAAAACACCATCTTCTTGAGCCATATCTACAGCCCCGTACGAAAGAGTGGCAGAATTGTCAGAAGGTAGCCAAATACTTTGTATTTCATCGCCTCTATTATAAGTAATATCTGATCCACTAGAGGGAGTAATTGTCGCAGAATCTTGAGCTAATACAAGTTTTCTCGTCTCTACTAATACCGACATAGTATAGGTAGAATTTGCATTAAAGGCATAGGAAGATCGTTCAGAATCTCCTCCGTCTACCTGTGCTCCTCCAGATTCTGTAGATATATCTCTATCGAGAGTTATTTTTCCTTGACTGCTTGAGTTTATAAGTTCATAAGCAGAAACTCGTCCACTAAATGCTATACCATATTCATCGGAGTTTTCTACATTAATTATGTCTCCTGGCTGTAAAAAAGCAGCATTAATACCAGTCTTAAAACTAATAATCTCTGTTTGATTAACAGCAGTCCATAATTTCCACTTACCGTATCGTATAGCCTGTCCTTGAGAAGTACAACCAAAAGCATTTGCTTCTACTTTGTTTATTCGTCCGGTATCTAAAATATTCTGCCTATCTTCAACGATTATTGGCTCTAGTTTGAATTGAGATTTAGGATTATTCCAGCTAACTATAATCTGATTGGCGCGTGTTTTTGCTCCTGTGCCTTCTGTTTTTATTTCACCGTCAATGATATTTGACTTACCAAAATTATATACAGGAGTTCCAGGACTGTCTTGTACTGTTAACAACTGCCCATCCATCCAATATAGCATACCTCTGAACACAGTAGCCATATCCTTTAATACTTTATAGCAATCCGTAGCCTTTGTAAAATAAATATTTGCTCTAAATCTAGGCTCGAAATCCCCGTTACCATCAGGTACTAATTCATCGCAATATTTTGCAATTTTGTATAAGGAATACTTGTCAATATCAATATCTTCAATATAGCCACCAAGTCCATAACGATCGTTAGTTACCATATCATAAAAAACCCAAGCTGGATTATCTGTATAAACTAAATTAGGTTTAAAAGTTCCATCCCATAAAGCTCCGTACTCTGCTTTAGTAGAATCTGACGCTAAATGTCGGGGTGTATAGTTTGAAGGAATTCTTACTTTCTTTCCAAGAACCTCATACATCCTTGTAGGTATACCAGAATAATCCCGAGCACTAAAGGTAACTGTGCCCAAAGCAGTAAAAGGATAGTTTAATTTCTCTTTAATTATAGCAACTAAACTTGTTATCTGTGAACCATCTACAGCAGCTAAATTATTATCGTCTGAATCGTTTAAAAATTGAACTTTTGTTCCATTCATAGTAGCGGCTTGATATTTACCGTTACTTTCATTATTTATAGCAGTAGGACTTAATCTAGTTACTAGAACTTTTAAATCTTCATAAGGCTGTAAAGGAGTCATATCAATAACATGATCCCTAGAAATACCTGTCTTTGTTTTTCTATAGTCGACTAAACCGCCAGAGTTATACATATCCTGTAATTTATACTGCCATGCTCCGTCTCTTTTTACTATTACATGTACTTGGTGACCTGCTGCATGGTAATAATCTCCACCACTTCCTCCCGTATGATATATTCCTCCGGCGTATCTTAACTGTAATCGTAACTCATCAATTTCTGAAATTTGTCCGCTGGTCATGCCAGTAGCACTGAGTGTAATAGTTTTTGTCATTAAAGTTATACGACTATTACTTAGTCCTGAATCTTCAGCCCAGGCTTGTGTACCAGCAGTTCCAAAATCTTCTCTATAGTATGCTCCATCAGTACTTTTCCAATGACTTCCTACTACTTCGAAGGCAGCTTTATGACTATCGCTCAAAGATACTGCACGACTAGAGGTTCCAATTCCTGCTAGCTGTCTCAAAGGTGCTTGAAATTCTGTTCCTCTTCTGAACTGAATTGTACTATCTTTTACTTTTGCAGATTTGTTTGACTTGTCCAATACCGCTGACAAACTAAATAATTTTTTAGTAATGGCATAGGCATCTGTATAATTATTGTTAACTTGTATCTTTTTATTTCCGCTTGATAGTACGATTTCTGCTTTTAAGGCAAGATCAATTTCTACAGTAACTAAAGTTCCTTCATCTGCATCGTCTTTTGAAAATAAATTGTGCATACCCCAACCACTACTTATCTTTTTTAGTATTGCTTTGGGCCCTGCCGCATTAGTTATAGCATTATCACTAGAGTCTCTAATTTCATGAATTCTGTACTCATCATAAGCATCATCGAGCTTATTTCCGAGAGGGTCATGCATATGTACTCGTAACCGATGATTACCATTGGCTAACGTTCCGCTATCCGATTGATAGAATTGTTCGAAAGGATTACCACTTGAAGCAGTTAAACCTAATTCTGCATTTGAAACAGGAGAAAAAATACCGTTTATAGTAGTATACCACTGCTGTTGGAAGTGATTAATATTTGCGGTAAAACTCGCGACACTAAATATAAAAACGAATCTGTGATGAGTTGAGTCAGTCTCTTCAAGAGTATTTAGTGCAGAAACATTAGCAGGAGCACTCCCTCCTGTACCTGTATAAACTGTTCCCAGCTGTGTCGCACCCGTTCCTATAGAAATACTTAATGTATCATTAAAAAATGCGGCTTCTGCAGAAGTATCATGTACAGGATCGCCATCTAAAAATACAGAGGAAGAAACATCATAAAGACCTTCAACCGGACCTTCACATATCAGATCAGTTACTGAAGCTATTTGATTTTTTGATGCAATGCCTCTTTTATAGAGCATACCTGCAGCAAATCTTCGTCGATCTTTAGCTGTAATAGAACTAAATGACATTTATTTATTCTCCTAATTTATTGCACTATCTTGTGCTAAATCTGTATTTAATTCGTTGGTACGACTAGGCCAGCCTGTACTAAGGCCTACATTGTTACCTGTAACAGGATTATAACTTGAACTAATAACATCGAATGAAATAGGCTGTCCTGGAACCCGTAAATGACCATATAATACAGGTACAGGATCGCCCTCAATAATATTCTGCTCATCACCATTAAACATATATGAAGACTCTTGGTCACTATCTGTAGCAGGGTCAGGAGCTGTCATTTCTGCTAACCCTGTCATACCTAAATGTACGGCTGTAGCTGCTAGCATTTTCATATGAAACCCCTTTGCCATAGCATTTGATAAGGCTTGCTTAATTCCTACTTTACCAATTTCCTTCGTTCCAAAGGTAAAACCAGAGAAGCCTGGCTGACCGTGAATAGGAGCTCCAATTTGTCCTATTTGTAGCATTACATACATAATTACTATTGCTGCGATTATTTTTCCTATTCCTTTTGATCCTGCAGGAATAGGAGTAATCATAATATCTCCTTTTTTCATGGGAAGAAGCAACTGAGTTTCATCTATAATTTTAGAACCTTCGACTGTAATACTAAACCCTGTCTCATTTTCCATGCAATCTATCATATAAGGTCTGAACTCTGAAAAATTAGCATCAGCACAACGAAATACATCTTGTAGTGTTTCAGCTTCAACCTCAAAACTAGGGATGAACTTTGAACCTAATGCGCCTTCTAAGTATACTTTACGCAGCATGTCTATACACTCCCGTTATCCTTTTATACCATGCAGGATATAGGCTTTCTCTGCAAGATAATCTATTGATTGCATGATGATAAAAAATATCATCTCCTATATACACTCCACAATGATTATTTTTTGGAGCATATAGTTTAAAAATAAGTACATCATTTGGTTTAATTTCTTCTAAAGGCACTGGTACATGGTTCCATTCTTTAATAATTTCTTCCGTGAAATAATCTAAGTCTTTATCCCACCAGTCATCTTCAAATAATGCCCTAGGAGGGATGTTTATATTTTGTCCTGCTAAATAATCTCGTGTAGCTTCGAAGCAGTCCATAGTTCCAAACTTATAATTTCTACCATATAAGTTGGTTATATTTTCTTCTGGTTCTAAAATATTCAGATCCATTTCTGGATAGCTAAATATATAGTAAGGTATTCCTAATGCATTGCAATAGTTTATATCTGTTTCGCTAGCTTCTGCTGTTGTATCTGGATGACTATGTACTATTGCTATAATATCAGTCGTTCTTAATATTTTTAAATATTCGGACGAATCTATAATAAAATCTTCATCATCTTTGGCAACATTTGTGCATGGAAACCACTTCTTTTTGCCTTTTACTACTGCTAATATACCGCAACCTTCTCGTGGGTACTCGTTTTTAAAATGTTCTTCGATCTCATCAATATACTGCACTATCTAAACTTCCGACTTCCAGGGAATCCTCCAAAAGGTAAAATTGCGTTTGTATCTCGCTCCGTAGATTCAACAGTAAAAGTTTCGGAGTTAGCAACTGTTCTTGGTAAAAATTGGTAACGTTTTTTACAAGATATTAATAACTTTCCACATGCATCACCAGTACCCCAATATAATGAACCAGCAGAGGGCTTCTCCCCGCTACTTGTCGGTAAACTAGCTGTATTTCTCCAAACAGTTGAGGTATCTACATATCCTATACTATCTTCAGTATCAAAAGTTCTCATGGGATATAATACATAATCGTTTCTTAAAGTATTTGTTGTATCTACAGTATATGATCTATCAGTCCACCCAGAGTAGTGGCGTATTCTTTGCCATGAGATCGAATTTTTAGCAGGATCACTATTTACAGCTCCTGCAGCTCCTTGATATAGCCAAAAACGTTCATAAGCGGGAGAAACCTCAGTATCAGTAGTATAAACTATATCATTTACTGCCAATGTCATACCATTGCTCCATTGCAGCGGTTTTATTTGAGGTGCGGACGCAGAGGTTCTTCTAGACCATGTACCTCCACTATAGGTATGAGTTACTCCGAAAAAAATAATTGGTTCATCATTTACAGTATAATATACACGATATGAATAATCAGTATCAGAAATATTATATTTTGCAACGCCATTCAAACTCCAAGAACAACCTCCTCTTTTCTGAGCCGGAGCTAGTGCGAAAGTCATTGGTCCCGCTTCTACAGAGCTACTACCAGAACCATTGGCTATCGCGGGAACATTACTTTTTAGTGTTATTGTACTGTCGTCATTTGCAATCGCACTAATTGTTCTAAGATATTCTCCGCCTATTAATATTCTATCTCCTACAGCGAGTTCTGCTTTAAATTCGGTTCCAACTCCTGTAAGAGTTGCGCTAGCACTACCACTATTATGTACAGTTCCTGTAGCATCTGGTTTAGTAACTGGATAATTTTTTCCTTGATAAATCCAACTACAATATTTACCGATAACTTCTCGTGCGGGTACTCGTAGCCCTGACAAATCAAAAGGAGACGCCAATTCTATAGTAATAGATAAAGCTGTTTTATCAACAACTCTATCTATAATATACACATTTTTTGGTAGCTCTATAAGATCTTTAGTTGCTGCCGCATCGCTAGACTGTCCAGAATTTATGCTTAAATACTTTGCTAGAGTTCTTCGCTTAGTTACTCTTTTCCCAACTAATTTGTCTACCTTGAACCCTTCTAACCCTGTGGCTGTACTGCCTTCAGCGAAAGCCGCACTAAATGAATTTTGAAAAGTTGATGTTGTCCTTAGTATTGATTCTGCATTAGCCAATGTAAGAGTGGGGCGATTCATAGCACCGTCATTAGCAATCTCTACTGAATCCATGGCTATCGGATAACCGTAATAAACATTCCCATTAAAAACAACTTCTCCATACTCATCGTTTTTTATGTCAGTTCCAGTTACAACCATACCTGCTTCTATATTACCGCTCCATCCTGAAGTTGCAGTTTGTCCTGAAATTGTATCTACTGTGACTGTATTGTTATTTGTTACTGCCCCGTTAACCAACGCTGTTTTAGTTTGGGTTGCTCCAGTAGCTGCATTAACTCCTGTAAAAGTTAAAGAAGAATTATCAGATAGAGTCTGAATAGTGTTTAATTTAATTGTTGAACCAGATACGGATAAAACACGAACAGTAGCGTCAACTCCTGGGTGAAATCGTAAAATTTTCTTCGAGGTATACTCTATCTCGTATAGATCAACAAAGCTCTCTGAGACCTCTAAACTTTGCAGATCAGTTGAAATTAAATGGTCTTGACTCATGGTTGATAAACTCGTCTAAAAGTTGCACTAAGGCTATAATGGTTTCCACTATTATATTGTATGCTCCAAGTATCACAAACTACTCGTATTGTTTTTTCGTCCGTTGCGGTGGTATTGTTAGAATCAGGTATGGTAAAGTCGAAACTAGTTACTCCTGCTTTATCATCAAAAAATTTAAGAATATCATCAGCCTCTGCCTTAGGTCTATTGGCAAGGGTAACACTATAAGTCTCTTCGAGAGGGTTTAAACCTCTTTTTGATCTTTGTTCATATCCATCTCCAAATTTTGCAGTTATAGTACTAGGTTTTGTGGCTCGAGATAAAGTCTTATCGGGCTTTACAGAGACTGTTGAACTAATTGCTGGTACTATAAATCCGATTGCCATTATGCTGCTCCATAGGGGTTAAGAATACCGCCTGATCGTTTCTGATATTGCAGTTCTTCTTGTACTGCTTTAGCTACCATATTTCCTAAATTTTCACCCATATTGGAATCTGCTGTAGTTTCTGAATCAGATCTATTTCCATCCATATTTACAGTAACACTAACATTATTCTGCTGTGACCCCATAGGCGCTGCCGTTTGCTGGGGGAACTCTACAGGTATTTTTCCACCACTCGGTAGAGGCACTACTGCTTCATTACCATGAAGAACTGCATTATACCCGTGTGAGGGACCTCTTGCAATTCCTCCTACTGTATATCTTTTCCCTTTTAAAGGACTTATTCCGCCCCCAGCGAACTCTGGAGTTACACCGCCCTCTTTAAATCCAAAAAAGCTACTCGTACTTGCTATGGCTTGTAGTGCTATTTGTTTTGCAATCATTTTTGCAAGATCAGCAAGTATTGCTTTTGCCATATCTGCAAAGGCTTCTTTGGCACTCTTTGCACCCGTAATCATTCCTTCAAACGCACTAGCCATGCTATTATTTACGGTATCATACAAGCTTTGAGTTTGTTCAATTTCTAAATTTAAATCAAACTGAGCAGCAGCTAAGTCTTTTACTCTGTTTTTCTCTTCAGCCGACATTGGTTGCTTTGCCTCAAGCTCGGCTTGATATAATTGTTCGTTTACAAATGCCTTCTTAGGGTCTAAAGACATTCTATTAGCTTGACCTCGTAAATCCTTATTAGCTGCTTCCATCCGAGCAATTACTTGTGCAGTTGTTTGTTTTTCTAAATCGAGATGCTGTTGTGCTAGTAAGAAAGCTTCTTGTGCAGCAAATAATGCTTGCCTCCTATTCTCTTTTTCTTCTTCACTAACTAGTTCATTACTATGTAAAGCTTCTCCTGCAGCAGCCATTGCTTGCTGAGCTATTTCTACTTCCGCTTTCTTATTTGCTAGAGAGAATTCTCCCTGTTTCCTAGCCTTCTCTAGTGATGAGCCAGAAAATAGCGCTAATTCTTTATCTTGCATCCGTCTAGCAGCTACTAGTGCATTTTGTAACGAATTTTGCTTCTTTTGTACTTCTAGTATTGCTTCTTCAGTGGTTAGTGCCTCTGATGCACTTTTGCTGCCTTTTCTTTTGAGGTCTAAATTATGCTTGCTAACTTCTACTTCAGTATTTGCTTGTTTTAACGCTGCCTGAGCCGCCTTGTGGGTCTTTTCTGCCTCTGTCAATATGTCTTTCGAGAGCTTATGGGCGTTCTTTCTCTTCTTATTCCAGTTGGCTTGAGCTGCCTCCGCGGCGGCTCGTGCAGCAGTTTGCTTATCTAACACTTTCATGTGTTTTGCTTCTTCTGTCAGAACTCCTGCTACAAGATTGGCTTCCTTTTCTGCGAAGGTAATACCAAGTGTTTTCATCTTAGCCGCTGCTTCTTCTTTTTTAAGCCTATTTTCGAAACTTTCAGTTAAATCCTTCGAAGCACCTTCCATAGCCTCCAGTAGGAGTTTAGCGTGTTCTTGCTTTGCTACTTGTTGGTTTATATATTCGAGGCGCTTTGCTTCATTCGCCTCCATTTTCTCAACTTTTTCGTTTTGTGCCTCTAAAGCATCCCCCATTGCTTGTGCTCCCTTACCTAAAAGGGCAGACCCTACTTTATGTTTATTCTTGTCCCACTGTTCTTGAAGTATAGCTTGCTGCTCTTTCGCATCGCTAATGTTTTGTATAGCAGCTTTGGACATATTGCGCAGTCCCGCAATTGAGAGCTCATATTCTTTTACTTGTTTATCTAATACAGATCGGACTGTAGCTGTAGGATCAACTACTATCCCCGTACCTGCTAATTTTGTCATTTCATCTTTTAATGTTTTTGTTGTCTCGGCCAAATTTTTAGATGCAATACCTTGTTCTCTCATTGCTTCAGATAACACATTCAATGCTTCAGCGTTCTCGCCCTCAATTTTACCCCCATCTTCAACTATCTTATAATAGGCCTCAAATTCTGGATGAAGATCGCTTAATGCATCTAAAGTGCCTAATAATCCTTTTTGCGCTGCTTCATATCCCTTTTCTCCTTCATCCAATTTATTAAATTCTGCTATTCTATTAGCAATATCTGCGCTATTAACTGCATTACCTAGCTGTTCTACTTGTTCTTTCATATTTAATAAGGGCTGAACCTCATCCATTTTTGCAAGCTCTTTATTTAAGGTTTCTGACGAAGATGTAAATTCTTCAATTTTATCACGCATTTTTTGAGTTTCATCAGAAATAGGGAACATCCAATTCCATAATTCTTTTAAGGCTTGTATAACCATCATTATCATACCAACCCAACCAGCAAGTGCAAAAGCTTTATTCATAACACCGGCCATCTTTCCGCCCCACTTAGTTGCAAACTGCTGAACGCCCGTCATTATCATTTTAGTTTTTACTGCCCAGGTTTTGACGTGCAATCCCATGGCTTTATAACTAAACTTACTTTGTACTTCTACCTTCTTTATTAAACGTACGCGAGCATCATAATTTCTCTGAAGAATGTTTAATTGCTTTTGAGAAAAACCTTGCAACTCCCCAGTCATTATCTTACCGTGCTGCTTCATTTGAGCCTGAGCATTTGCTAAGACTTTTTTGGCGTTGGCTTGGGCTCTTTTAGTGTCAGAAGTACCTAGTAAAAAGTCAACCCCTTTTCCACCGCCTTCTTTCCCTTTGACTTTACTACCGGCCTCCTTAAATGCCTGCTTCGAAGTTTTATTGGAAGTTTTTAAAACTTCATCGGCTTCTTGCCCCATCATTGTTAGCTCGCCTTTTAAATTATTTAAATCGTCTCCCAAGTCTGATAATGCGTTTTTTTGATTATCAAAAGCTTTTACAGCTTTATCTTCCCACTCTCCAAATGCAGGAAGAATACTCTTTAAAATAGGAATTGCAAGTAGTCCTAAACTTGCCACTAAAGCAGTTGTATTTTTTGATAGAAAATCAAATACGGGGCGAAGAAGATCCATCGCTCCAGTTTTCACAGAGTTCATAAGCTCATCGAAACTAGTAAGAAATTGATTCAAAGACGCGGCGGAAGGATCCATTATTTCTTCAATAGCTGCAAACTTCTTTGTTGCTTGATCCAATACTTCGTTTGCTACTGCTTGGCTCTTCTGAAAGGTACTTAGACTTCCTTTTGCTATTCCTAACTTATCGGCATAGTTCTGTGACGCATCATCCAGTCTGAGAATAATACCTAATTCGTCCAATAGTTCTGGTTCCGCCTTAGTTACACCACGTACCAAACGATTAAAAGAATCTGTTAAATCTCTACCTAACGCATTCGAAACATTCTTTGCAGCAGTTCCTAACTTATCTAATTGGGTAGGGCTTAATCCTGCGGCTGTTCCTATTGCTGCGGCTTTAGCAGCATCGGCATACGCTATCTGCCCATCTGTTGCAGCAATAACACTATTAGTTATTGTTTTATAAGCTACACCTGTTACTGCTCCTAATGCTTCCTGACCTGCAATTAGATTAGCTACATCACTTGCGCTTTTAAGGAATTGGAATGCTGCAGATACAGCAAAAACTTGAGCAGCAAGAGTCGCATAGGCTCCTACCAGACCGCCCACGCCTTGAGACATCTTTGAAAAGTTTTTTGTGCCACGATTGGACATCTCGGCAGCGCCGCCCAAATTTCTTCGTGCATTATTAGACGCTGTTCCTAACTCTCCCATGCCTTTAGCGGCTTTCTTACTTTCTACTCCAACTTTCTTTACTGAGCCTTTATCATCCGCTTTGACATCAATTTCAATTTTTGTCTTCTTAGCCATTATCCTCGTACATTATGGGTGAAGCTTTTTCCACCGCCGGCAGCATTATTTTTTCTATCTCTTTGCTTTCTCTCTTTTTCTGCAAGTTTAGCACTATGAGTAATCGTTAGTCGTTCTATCATCTTCATAAAGAAGTGAGTAACTACTGTATCTTCTACTTCAAATAACTCAAATAGTTTAAAGCAGGGACCCCACTCTTTACCTAAGTAAGTTCCAGACATGCCTTCGTATCTATCTGAGAGGTGGTTATATACGAAAAATGCCACTTGCACCTCCAACGGAAAAACAGAGGCATCGGGTGGCATTCTTTCAGGATCAGGCTCTTCGCCTAATTCTTCACATATTTTTAGGTATTTCTCAACATCTATCTTACTAGACGACCCTTCAATTTGTTGAACAAGTAGTCTCTCTACCTCTACTACTTGTTCTTCGTAAAATTTTCTAAGTCACCTACTGTTTCGGTTACCCATGTGTCAAAATCATTTGCATTTTTCATGAGTAACTGTGCATTATCTGCAGTATATAACAAACAGTCGTCCGGATCGAATTGCGAAACATCCACCAAAAGAAGCTCTTCTAGGTATGAATATTTTAGCCCCTCCCATCCTTTTATAACCGCTTTACAGTATTCTACTAAAAACTTATCCTCATCTAAATCCTCTTCGGGCTGACGAGTTTTCTTATTCCACTTCGTACTTAAACAACGCTTACGAAGCTTTACTAATTCTTCTCTTGCTAAATGGCATAAATCCACAGTCATACCCTTATATCCAGGGAAGTCTATGGTTACGGTTTTACTCGGAGTCATTAAACTCGCTAGTGATACTGGTTCTTTTTTTGCTACGGGTGTGTCTGGCATTACATTAGTCCTTAATTAAATTTTATAGAGATAGTATAATTCAAAAGACGACAAATGTCAAGAATTATTTTTTGAGGGTGGGAGAAAAAGGGGCCGAAGCCCCTTTAAAATAGAAGTTAGGCGTAATCGTCTACTGGGTAGTAAGTGATTGCCGTAATTTCGTTAGCTGTTCCAAAGTCTGTTGGAAGTGCCTGGAAATTTGTTTCCATTGATATTACATCTTCTACTTGGTGTGACGGTACTTCAATGTGAGCAGTCGGGAACTCAATTTTTAGTGCAGGGTCAGTAGCGTTACCGGTAGCGGTTGCACCACCGATATGCATAGTAACCTTGAACTTGTTCACAACTTTTGACATTGCTCCAGTACTTACCAAATCGTTAAAGAATTGACGAGAGGTACCAGAGGATAAGTCAGTATCATTTAGAGTTAAATAACAAGTTGCATTACCGGTTGAGGTTCTGGTTCCTGTTACGTGCTCCAATGGTTTGTTAATAGCACCTAATTCTTCCGGTACAAGATATGTAATATTATTTGCAATATTAAAACTTCCACCTGTTAGTACTAAACTGTACTTACCATTATGAGCTTGCAGACTAGAAGCACTAAAAGTACCTGAAGAGCTAGACGTATCTAGTGCTCCAATCGTAAAAGTATTTGCACTTACGGCTGTAATAGTATGCGCCAGGTTCTGTAAAACATCAACACTAGAGGTTGTTATTCCACAAGTACCTGTGATATATACTACATCACCAACTGCAAATCCATGAGCGGTTGAAGTAGCAACTGCTGGGTCTGCTTTAGTTAATCCAGTAATTGTCGCGTGTCTACCTGGGAAAATAGTATCAACTTTATCCGTAGAGGTTGCAGCTTCAATATCTACTGAAGTTAGCCGGTTTCTAATAAAGTTCTTTGTACTAGATGTACCTTCATCAATCGCTTGAGTTACATTACTAGTTGCTAATTGACCGCTTCCAGGAAGTGACTTAACTAAGTTAAATGTACGACCTTGAGCATTACCAGTATCAATCCATATATCACCTAGTGCAAGAGTAGTACTATCATTAGTAGTATTTCCTACTGTAGGTCTTACGGCATTTACTTTGATTTTTCCTGATACATCAATTACTTCTTTTGCAAAGCCCGACCAGTTCAGAGTTGCAATTCCATCAACATCAAAATCAACGCTAACTTCATTAACAACAGCTTCTGGTAACCTGTACATCAAAGGATTACTTGCATCAGTATCAATCCAAAAGTATAAAACTAATGAATGAAGCGCTGATCTGTTAGATTCAGCGATTTTAATAACCGAGCTACTTGCTCCTGGTGTTACTACTGCGCCTGCATTAGTTGCATCTGGGTTTGTTGCTCTACTAAAAAGCGAGCTTGAATACGTATCAGCACCAAACATTGAAGCCCATAGGACTTCTTCTACTGCATGCACTTCTGTCGCTGTATCTGCAGCTCTTGATCCCGAGGGAGTCACACTACCTGCTTTTGAGTCAAATGGACGTATATACGTACTAAATGACCACTCCGCAGGAGCGAGAGAGTCCGTAAACATACGACGGCCTCTACGTGAGATTCCAGCAGTACTCTCCATTTCTGCTAGAGTTATCTCGGAAGTATTCGTTGCTTGTGAGAAGCTATACCCATCTAAAATAGGTATTTCCCAACAATCTCCTAATCCGAGACTCGCGGCCGTTTCTGTATTATCCGTGGTATTTCTAAATTGAGCTATCAATCTAGTATCACGGCTAAAATATAGCTGTTCTGCCATAGTTGTCTCCTATGAAACTTGAAAAGACTGGTCGTGAATGTTTATTCGTGCCAGAATTTTCTAATATCGAACCTCAATTAGTATTTCTCCTACTCCGAGAGGCTCTAGTACACCTTCATCAGTATCTATACTGATTATAGTGATTTGTCGAGTAAACTGCTCTAATCCGTTTCTATCGTAATATTTTAAGCGACTGTTTTCCTCTAAAACGGTCTCTACATCTTCGAGTAGTTCATCTAATGCTTCTACCGCATCTTCTTGGTTAACATAACATCTGACTGTTAAGTTTAAAAATCGATCTTTGTATCCCCCTGCTTGATACTCTCTAGTTTCTGAGCCTGCATTTAAATGTATTGCAGGGAACTCTTCTACTTCGTCCCAGAATTTTAATCTAGGACTTGTTTCAGCTACTGCTTGGTGGTAAAGACCTCGTCCATCAATTAGTGCAAGTTTATCTGCTAATGCCTTGCTTATACCAGATCTGCGAGAAGTATATAATCTTTCACTACCCATTATACTCTCCTAGTATAGAATCTTCCCAATGCTAAATTAGCAGCTAGTTCACGTATTGATGCATCAATTAAAGTTCTAGGATCTCTATGCCCGTCTGCCCAGGGACTGCGTCCTTTTCCAGTTTCATACACTTGATAAGGGCTTTTTTGGTAAGTATAACCAAAACTTGGAAATCCTTTTCCTGTTTGAGCTACGTCTGTTATCTTTACACTTTGTGCAAATCTACCGGTCTGGTTTTCCAGACGAGGAACTCCCATATTTTTCTCTACTGTCGCAGGTAACTTTTGGTTTATCATTGCCATCACATTAAAAAAGGATCTCTGTGTACTTTTAGCTTGCTTTGCGGGCCCTGTTGGACGTTTTGCAGCTTTTCCTCCACCTAACGATATTCGACTAACTTTTTTTGAGCCTCCTATTTTTGTATCTTTAAGACTTGTGCTTGTCTTTAAAGAGATATTCTTCTTTACTCCACTAGTTACTTTAATTCCTGCTTGTTTTCTTATATTATTTAATAAAGAATCATGTACAATAAATTTTGCAATTTTTTGTTCCAAACTACTAGACCCTTCCAAACTCCCATAATCTAAACCATCGAATGTCATGTGAAAAGCATCTATAAATGCATTTTGAATATCTGCTTCTAACGCGGCTTCTCCTTTATTAGCCTTATCAGAAACCGGAGTTAATAGCATGGCAAATCCTGCTTTTACATTTCCATTTTTATCAATGTACTGATCCCAGTGCAAAACTAAGCTTTTAATAGTATTTTTTAGTTCCTTTGAAACTACTCTATTAAGTTTAGTTTCCATAATATCCACAAAGTTGGACACTACAGTATCTGCAAACTCCTTATCACTGAGTGCATCTGATTTTCTTTTTCCTTTCTTAGCTCTAGCTCGCATTGCGCCTGCACCTATAGCTGCGCCGAGTAATCCTTGGGATGTTCCGTGCTTACCGTGATCTAAGTTATAACCATCTGTTCCGGCAGCTCTAGTTGCACTATATTTATCTGAGTTTTCTAAATCGTCTGCAAACTCTCGAGCAATATCATGAATTCTGTCTTTTACCTTTCGGAATCTACCTGGAAAGTATAAAACAGTAGGTGAACTACCTGTAAGTGTTAGCCCTGCGTCCTCTACCATTCTTTCAAAGTATGCTTCTTCAGCTTTTAAAGGTTTCCACGCAGTTGCTTGGTCTCTGAGACGCTTTACTAAAAATCTTTTATATGAGGTTCGGGTACGACCGTCTAAAACATTATTAATTCCTGCTTCGAACCCTACTGTTAGTTGTTCAATACTTTCTGAATCTATAACTAAGCATTGTTTAATAAGACTAGATTCATTTAATCTTCTGGCGGTATCTGCCAGTACTTCTCCTTCTTCTCTCTCAAAGTTTTTTAGAAGACTGTTTTGAATTTTTTTACGTATTTGAGCTCTACTCATTAAAAATTCTTATATAGGTCTAATACCCTCTTAATGTGGTCGGGGAACCCTACATTGTTTGACTGACCAGAACTTCCTTGGTTCTGTATACTAGCACCTGCTATAGATTGCCTTTGCTTATGCTCGTCCTTTAGATAGTAAGTTATTAAATCCAGCACTGCGAGCTTAAGATCAGAAGGCACCGCACTATAGCCGGCTGTATAAACCACTTTGACAGCTCCTACTCCTTGGGGCCAGTTCTTAAACTTTCCAGAAGTAAGCGTTCTATAAACACTGTCTGTTTCAGTGTTTAAGTAATATTCGTATGCGCCTGTAGTAAGAGTTGTATATGAATCGTCATATGAATCTCTTTCCTGCACGCTAACAATAGAATTAACTGGACTTTCTGTTAGTTGTACGATATATGTGCTCCAGTTAATATCAATGGTCTCAGTTTTGTTTGAAGAATAGTAGTCAACAAAACTGTTACCGCAGTAAGTCTTCACTAGTTGACTCACTGAAGGAATTAGTACATTTAACCGCGCATCATCTTTAGGCTGTGTAATGCCTTCTGCGGTTTTATAATCTTGTAATGTTATTAAATTCGCCATAAGTTATTTAGTAAAAACTTGGGGGAGGGATTGCCTCCCCCGAGTTACTAGAATCACTAGTGTAATTCTAATTAGACGTATCAGTTTTACTGATACTCGATCCTTACTGAAGGCTCGTTTCCTGCTCCATCACCTGCAACCAGCTCGTTAAATCCGAGTGATTGTGCGGCAACGATAGCAGTACGCTGACCTGCAACTTCGTAATCGGTCTCAATGCTGACACCCTTCAGACGAGGGATAACGTAGTTACGTACGTTAACAGCACATGCAGCGGAGGTTGTTACCGCGCCACCTGCTGAAGTCTGGTCTGCTAGTGCATCAGAAGCGATGACGGGAGATCCGTACATGCTACCTACAGCACCAACCAGCTTCATTGCTGTGTCTGAGCCAACTTCTGACACGTCAGAGAAGGCTGCATCACCGATGAGGTTGTAATACTGATCGATCGGTACAATGTATGCAACATCATTAGGGTTAACACCATACTTGCCCATTTCTGAACGAATTGAAAGCAAGTTAGCACCAGTGATAGCGTCAGAGCCACCAGATGCATCAGGGTCAGTTACCTTGGCTGAATCAAGAGCGAGGAATGAACCTGCGCCGTCAGTTCCAGCACCACCTACGATGCCCGCGAAAGAAGAGTTACCCAACAGAATTGCTGAGTCAATTGCTTTTGCGTGTGCACGTGCAAGAGCTGAAGTGATTATCGGCAGAACGCTGATAACAACTTGCTCGTCGGTGTCGTTGCTGATGAAAGTACCAGAAACTAGTCTGAAAGCTTGGAGCAATACGCGATTAACGTTGTAGTTATTATCGCTAGCACCCTTCTCTTCCAACAAGTTAGCAGCAGTCTCTAGACCGGTTGCGTTCCAGTTGGCAGACTCAGTATCAGGAGCAATTGGTAGTACAGTTGCACCTGAAGCCACTTGTATCTCTTTAAAGAGAGGAGCGACTTTCTGCTCAAGTCTTACTTCTTCCTCAAAAGCTTGAGAAACACTTACGTCGATACCAGCTGCGCTAGTAGCATCGTAGGTAACGCCTGCTTTTTGGAGAATATCCTTAGCATAGCTTGTGTCCCAGCCTTTGCGAGTAATTTTTCCAAGTATGTGAGCGGCTAGGAAATCCTTACCCCACTTGGTGACGTCTCCACGTCCACGATTTTCAAAAACACGCTTTGAATCGCGCATCTTCTCAATCTCTTCGGCTTTCTCTTTAAGATCAGCCTCATGCTGCTTCAGGACTTCGTCCATCTTAGCATCTTTCTCAGCCAGCTTGGCTTCAACGTCTTTTACGAGGCGCTCTGCACCTGATTCAACGCCAACTTTAATAGCTGTCTGAACTTCTTCTTCCTGCTGAGCCTTAGCTTCTGCGTCAGCAGCAGCTTTCTCCTCAACTTCTTTTTGTACAGCCTCTTCGGCTGCTTTTTGCTCGGCTTGCTTCATTGCAATTTTAGCAGCAGTTTCCTCAGCTACTTTTTTAGCAAAAGCTTCCAAGTCAACGGGTTG
>MDSY01002221.1_pt1 | contig 21775 bp, 2 predicted proteins | sample 811131 | NCBI WGS metagenome assembly MDSY01 (sample SAMN05326643, study PRJNA326480) | marine metagenome | isolation source: seawater | place: Atlantic Ocean: South West | collected 2010 | reverse complement strand
GGTGTGACGTGACGCGACTTAACCGTCACGTTCCGCGCACAGCCTTCCCTTAGAGCCGTCTCTACTAATATGATATTCCGGGACTGTCGCATTGACTGTCGTCATTTCACTCTAAAAGAGTGAGACGATGGGTCCCTGCGATTATCCCTCCCCTTTTCTCTGCAGCCAAGTTCGCGATCGCGAACAGCGGCCGTGGCCCGTCCCACTCGTTGGAACGGGGATGACCCAGCCCGAACAGTGTCTTGTTATAGTAGCCAGTGTAGCGTGTAACAGCTGCTCAGCTGCAGATGCCTTGCAAGTCCTCAAGACTTGACAGGGCGCTGTTCTGGGTGCGCTTTAGACAGAATCGTGCGTTGTCATTGGATTCAGAATCCGAATTGCCAGAGTGAACCCACAGCCCCAGTCGAGATATGTCGACCACCCCCACGCCCCCGTCCTACTCTCCGTCTCCGTCCCTGACCGGGACGAACTACTGCTACGACGCCCGCCAGAGGTGTCCGCGACTCGCAGCCTCTCAAACAAAATCAGAACCGTGCCTGCGCCATCACGACTCCTCCGCCACGCATGAATCACACCACCCGTACCCGCCCGACACGTCAGACCTCATAGCCCATGGCCGCATGACCGTAAACTCTCACAAGCAGGAGCAGTCCGACCCCACGCGCCCTAGGGCTCCCAGCAACCCTCCATCGATCTCACCCGTGCACGACACTGTCTCAAGCAGTTGTACGGGACTCTACCCCGACTTCCTCAACTCGAACGAGGGCTCAGGTCTCACATCCGAGGTACCTCTCGACCCGCATGAACCCGCCCATAGTCGGCCATCGCGCCGTCCCATCGATCCTGACCACGCCGTTGACCTCGAAGGGCCTCCCATACAGGCTTGCCGTGAGGCGTGCTTCTTCTCCTTCGACAGTGAGGGTAACCGAGAGTATGCCCTGTCGAAGGAGCAGCTCACAGCCCTGTCGAAGGAGCAGCCCTTCAACCTCGAGCTGCCGACGCAGGACGATGTCCTGTCGAAGGAGGAGCTCCTCAATGTCGAGCCGCCGCCGCAGAACGACGTCCTGTCGAAGGAGAAGCAGCCGCAGCTGATGACCGAGCTCGCCGCAGCCAGCGACAAGCTGTACCAGATCTGCGACCAGAAGACTCTCGCAGGCAAGAAACTCTCGCAGAAGGGCGGCACTCTGCCCCTAGACGATGACTCCGCTGCGCCGTTGAAACCCATGACTATCACCAAGGGCGACCACCCAGCAGGCAACGCACCGACCTTGTTCGAGGAGGTCCCGTCGACCCGAGTCGCGAACGTCGTCGTCTGCGCTGCCCGCCCTCAGCTGAACCTCTACGGGCCCCTCGACAATCTGCGCCCATGGCGCTCCGAGTCCACCCCGAAGAACTCGTCACACGATGCACTCGTCGGCCCCCTCGCCTATTCGAAGATCTCGGTCACCGACACCAAGGACGCCTACCCGGAGCTCTCGGTCACCGACGCCAAGGACACCGCGCCGAACAAAGTGCCTTTCAGCGCGTACCTGAACGACCTGAAGAGCCCCGAACCGCTGGCAAGCGCCGAGCAGCTCCGGAAGGCCGAGAAGCGCTTCGGAAGCCCCCGTCACCCGCCTTTCCTCTTTGATCTGCTCCAGAGTATGTACTCGCCGGGGAGGCCCTCAAGCAACCAGCAGTCGCTTGAGGGCGAGCACTCCCCATGGGAGTGCCGGAGCACGCCGTTCGAGAGTTATGTGGACGCCATAGCCATGCACAACTGCGTCACCCGCCATATCAACGAGGGCGCATATGACAACTTCGCACTACAGAGCGACCTCAAGCGCACATGCCGGTTCCTGTCGTATGGCGACAACGTCGGCAGCCCAGCGGCAACTGCAGCTACCGTCGCCGCCCAGTACTTCTCAGAGGTACTCGTCCTCATCGCGGAAGAGGCCACGGAGACACAGGCGACGCTTAGTGCAATGGCCCATATCAGCTCCATGCTGGTGCAGCTGCTGGCCCAACACCGCGAGCTCCACCGCATGGTAGAGGAGCTCGGAGCAGGGAACGCCGACTGCGAGCGTCTCCACGAGCTCATCGTCAACTACGAGAGTGTGAACGGCAATCTGGTCGAGATTGCCAAGTCTCTGCAGAATCAGGCTAGCTGCTCGAGTCAGCACTACACCAACTGCTTCGAGCTTGCCAGCAAGTATGCACACGTTCTCGAGCGTTACTGGGATGAGCAACCCGGCGCCCGCGAGGAGATGATGAAGGAGTGCGACGGCATCCCATCGCCAGGGGCTCGCAACCTGCTGAACGGCTCTACCATGAGTACTGGCGTGTACATCCTGATGTCCAACACGATGCTCTACCTCGAGTCCGTCAGCGCCAACCTCGAGGCGTCCCAGATTTGGGGCCGCGCCCTCGACATCCTACTGATGGAAGGTGCAGAGGGACTTGAGGCCGTCCTGACCACCAGCTGCTTCGAATACCTCCTCACGCACCTCCCCGCCTACACCGAAAAGCAGAACGCCGTGGCCAAAGCGACGCTCAAGGGGAAGCCGCGTGCAGTCACCAAGTTCGCGATGAAGCCCCAGAGCCCCACCTACGAGCCTGAGGGACTCGCCCTCCTCCTCTCGAACATCCCGAAGGGAGTCAAGCGGTGCATGAACGCGAACCATAAGCTGCCCGCCGACTCCCCCTTTCCCGACTTCTACTCGCTGCCCTCCTCGCCGCTCGCCGTCGGAGAGGAGGCCTTCCTTCGCGAGATCGGCGACATGAATCTGTCGCAGGACGAACTGTTGGACCTTCTGGACTCGCTTCCTATCGAAGAGCTGGAGACCTCGTCGCCGGTGTGCTCCGAGACCGAGTCGCCCACCGACAGCGACTTCGAGGCGCACCTTCCCCTCAAGAAGCGCACGCGCCAGGTAAACCTAACCGGCCCAAATACCAACCTTGGTTCCTCTCGCACGTTGTCGCCACTAAGCATGGATGCAATCGGCAGGTTTACTAAATCCCTGAGCGCTACTACCAGTACTGTCACATGGAAAGATCCATTGACTACGACTGCACCGTCCCAACCGGGACCCTATACATGTGGTCACCCGCACACATTCGCTCACGTTGCACAGCATGGGAAAGACCTTAGTGGTTTTTCACCCCTTGGAGATTTCAAGACCTCACTGTCAGTAATAGAGGCCTGGGCTGGCGAGCCGACTACACCCCCACAAACACCGCACACTGAAATCCACGCCTTCGTGCCAATTAATAACGCCGCAGAGAGGGGGTCGCCAAGCGGCGAACCGAATGGAGGAGCCAGCGACCCGACACCTAGGCCGGCAACCCCAACCCCCACGCGAGAAGACAGCCCGAGTCGCTACTTCGATGAGTCCGCGTTCGATGACCCGGCGGAGCCGACATTAGTTACCCCAACTAAAACCAACGACGAAGGCGAGGCCGAGGCAAAACCAGATACGCCTGTAGTCCCCGAGCCGCTCGTTACACCTGACGGTCCCGCCGAAGTGAGCGAGCCGAAAGTCCCGCGTGCGCCTGCCGCCCCAAACCGGGAGGCGCCGTCAGAGAGTCCCGCGAGACGCCGACGCCTCGACCTCGGCCACGCACCTGTGACTAAGGACGCCGCCTGGGGAGGTGAACCGATACAAAATAAGAGCAGAATCTGCTTCGATTGGACTCTTGGGCGTGAGTGCACCCCTTTTTGCGCACACTACGGATGGCGCCACGCCTGCCAATCTTGCAGCCTGGACTGCTCCTTCGGAGAGGGACGCTACGACTGCTCAGCTTGCACCGAGCCCACCGTCGATGCCTATCACGCAGAAGCCGACCCAAGCCCATGCCCAAACCCGCCGCCGTCCTCCCCGCAACGCATGCACCCCGAGCCAGAATCCGCCGAGGCCGACCACGTGATCACCGACAGCCGAGACCCGGAAGGAGACTGGCGCGACGGGCTCGAGTGGAGTACCGACCACGTCGGCGCGGCTGACCAGCTTCAGCGCGAGATCGAAGGCGAGGAAGGACTAACCTCCCAAGAATCAGAGACCAGCCCAGTGGCAACGACAGAGCCGCGGACGCAGCTGCTGCGTAAGTCATGCCCCCGCACTCGGAACTCATTGGCGGCTACCTCGGCTATTGACATATCGAGACGTGTCGAAGAAGAGCGAACGAAGGTTTCACCTCAACGGTACATCGACTTCGCCACTAATAACCTGCAGACTCTGCTCGCCGATAAGAACGGTGCGCGCTGCTACCACTGCCTGGGAGCACCAACGATTAAGCCCGACACGGAGACCTGTGACGGGAGCACTGTCATGTGCCCTCTCTGCACTGTCGACGCAGTTGTGCCAGCATCAGCGGTGGTCGACGAGGCAACGATCCACGCCTGGAGGTTCTTGGCGTTCTGTGACGTCTCCTCCCTAGACGAGCTTCCGAACCATATTGCGGAACGCCTCAACGGGGAAGAAGGTCGCGCCGAGTGGTTGTGCGGCGGCGGCCCCTCTGATACAGAGCCGCCGTCGAAGGCCCCCAACGTCGACAGCTCTTGTGTCCCCTGCAGCGAGCCAGAAGTACGGAAGCTGCCCCTCGATGACTTTCCGAAGCTCAACTCGATACTGCCCACGTCGACCGACCCATCTCGAGTTATGACACCCGAGGAACAGGCCGCTAGCGAGTTGTACTCGCAGGCATCAAGCCAAAGCAACCAACCGGCAGCGTACATAGACACGCGTCCCGTCACCGTCGCGTTCAAGGGCGATGCCGCAGGAGCTACCGTTATCATCGTTGGGGGAGCAACTGCTCCCATAGAGCAAGGGGGAAACGGCCTGCAGGCAAACCAGGAGATTACCATCAACGCGTCCCGTTGCCAGGTGCATCCAAGGGCTCAGAGGGATCGGACGGAGCATTCGCAACCTGAGAGTCTCTCGCCCTACTCACGACGGTCCTTCGCGTACGAAAACCTTCGGAAGAAAGACCAGTCAAGAGAGAGCAAGACGCTAGGAGCACCGCCGCAGTGGCGCAAGCCAGTTCAGAATTCCGGCCACGACCGGCCACGACCCGCAAAGTCTATCCGCAGTGGCAAGAACCAAGCTACCACGACGCCGACCGAGTGGAGGAGCTGTGGGACCGAACACGTATATGCCAGTGTAATACGCCCCGGACAGAATGAAGCCACGTACGTCCCTTCTTGGCAAGCCCAGCTATGGGACGAGGAGAAGGGTGGCCGAGTCCGCGGCCCCCGACGCTACAACTTCCTAGAAGCCACCCGAGACGTAGTCGAATTGTCGCGGCGAGGGCAGGCGACGCAGCCTGAGAATCACAAGGAGGCACTCGCCAGCCCCGCCCGTCCGTCATGTTACTACGATCAAGAGATATACCAGTGGTACACGGGGCGGGCCACGTTGCTAGACGACCATGTTGGTGTCATCCACGAGTCAGCGGACACAAATGGACAACAGTACTCCTTCGAGTACAACCATACCTATGGTTTCCCCCTGCAGCGTCCAGCTGCCGGTCAGCCCCCGACTCAGACAGTGGGCTATTGGGTAGCCTTTAGGAAGGATCCTAAGGTTCACCCAGGCCAGGCCCTGTCAGTAGTGCGACTTCTAATCCCCGATGGCCCGACGTCCAAAACGGCACCGGCACATAGGCCGCCGCTCTCGGAAGGGCGGTACAGCCTCCCGCTCGTATCAATAGTGGACTCGCTCCCTACGGTGAAGGAGCTCTACGCCAAATTCTACGAGAACTCGGTTACCTACAGGCCAATTGAATACGGCCAGCGTATCAAACCCGACCCGCACATGCCGTCAAACATGGCGGAAGAGCCCAATGGGTTACTCACACCCGGTGGGTTTAGACAAGACAATGCCCAGATGGCCCGAGGTAATGACCTCATCTTGCAATATACTAAGTTCCCCGAACGCTTTGACACTCATGGCTTTCGGCACTCATCGCTTTCGACACTCCGTCATTACGCTCGTGTGTACAAGAGCGGCCTCACATTCCCGTACGGAGGCAAGGAGCCCGACCTAGACGCGGCAGGAGACCAGTTCAAGCACAAATACTGCGTGCTTCTCAACTACATGCTCTCTCACGCACCGAAAGAACTATTCCGTGAAATCCGAATGAGAGGTATATACTTCGTCAAGGACCTGACGTACGGCGGCAACCCCACCAAGACTCTGGTCGTACCGTCAGCCGGAGTGATCCTAGTCAACTTGACCGAGCTGACACAGGCGCTAAGCGCAGCCACCGAACCCGGGCTACTCAAGACTCTAACCCACAAAGTCTCCCGCGTTCTTCATGAGATCTCACATCTCTGCGACTACAGGGCCGATCCGGAGGGTTGGCAAAGGCCGGACTCTATGCTAGAGTTCTTGCTTCCCAACTATCAATTCCCAACCGCCGGCAAGTGCTCGATCCCGTACATCAGCAGCACCACAAGGAGTCAGCTACCTAATCACATGCTGTACGCGGCCACCGCCCCGGAGGAGTTCCGGGCAGAGTCACTCGCGGATATCTGGATGTCAGAAGGACCGTTGAGGGATCAGCAGAAACGAGCACAGGCCTACTGGGAAGCGAGGTCACGAGGAGTCCTACCAGCCCTCTACTCTATGCTGAGGAGAGGGTTCCCGGAGCCCGGACACTTACCCCACTGGGGTCGAGATGCGCTGTTCTTATACCGCATCGGCGATCACCGCGAGGTCACACCCATCGCGGTCGGCCTCAGGGAGCTAGCCCATTGTCAGTCAACGCGTAAGACACGCCAACGAGGATGGGCGTCTCCAGCTTTCGCCGGCGAGACAGATGAGCCGGAGGACATGGAGGGAGCCGAGGAGTCGCCACTGTGGCAGGTACGGATGAAGGAGGAACTCGCCGATGCCCCGTTCGAGGCAGGCATCCGTACTTCTCAAGATAAGATGACCTCGGACTCGCCCACGCCGGACCGTACCTCCCCCAGTGCGGAGGCGACCCCGAACAAACTAGATTGGACCCGCTGTCAGGAATGGCGCGGAGAGAAGAGGGTCCGCATAGCCGCAGCTACATCTAGGCACCCTGGTATCGTACTGCCGCTAACCAAGCCTCAATATGCGGGCAGCCATGCCATAAAGAAAGTGTTGCCGCCCGGCAGCCTAGGAGCGAGACGCCAGGGCGGAGCTCATGGCAAGTCAAGGTTCTCCGCACCAGAGCCTAGAGACGACCTCTATCCATACCACGCAATGGCCCTGCGAGAGTCGGCTAGCCGGCCAATGCACAGGTCCTCTCAGGTGAATCGCAACCAGCGGTGCAAGAGTGGCCCGGACGCGTTCCTAGCAGAGGTAGGCCCACACGCCTTTCTAGACAACATGGAACGCCGGTACGCTCGTACCCTCAGCCGGCCGCCATGGGACCTAAAGGAGGCAGAGATAGAGGTCAGATTCGACATCAATGGTGAGCACTGCGGCCAGCACCATAGGATCCTAATAGACCTCGACGAGTCCGCCGCAGTCCTTCTCTACCAAATTGTCCTCCGAGTAATCGGACATGTGAGCCGAAATATGCTAAGCTGGCGGCTACTCGGAGGCCCCTGCCGAGTCGGCTTCGACGAAGAGCGCTCGGGTCACGAAGCCGGCCTCCGCGATGGCAGCTGCTATACCCTAGTGGGTAGAATGCGGGGAGGAGGTGACGAGCCGTCGCCTTCAGACGGCTCTGACTTCCCGCCAGAGTCACCAACGGAAGTAGATCACCTCGATCAACTGTCACTAGGCTTACTCGAAGCCCTCCCGGCGACTCCAGCCCAAGCGGCCCCCGCCGGCGGAGAGCGAAGTGGTCAACCTGAGCCCACCCCTCAACTACAGGATCCCCTGCAGTTCAGTCCTCCGTACCGCCCGATGGGAGGAGAGACTGTGGAAGGATTGACGGAGGTGCGAGCTGAGGGTACCACACCGCAGGGACAAGCCCTGCCTCTGCCAATTCAGCGCCAGAAGGGAGAAAACCCGGGAGTAACCCAGCTCCCAACGGCTGTACCCCATGACGCGACGCCGAACATCTCACCGGCCACCCCTCTCGAAGCAGATAGAATCAGCCATTCGGAGGGTTTGACGCCGGCCGAAGGAGGCACTAACCACACCGAGCACCCACATGACGCCGATGGATACATCGAGGCCGAGGTTCAGCGACGCGTCGATCAGAAAGTAGAGGCACGCATGGAGGCTGAAATCCAGGCGCGGATCGAGGCCGAAATACAGGCTCGCCTAGCTCCGGCAGCCAACTCCACCCTAGAAGGGATCGAAGAGGTAGAGTTTCGTCCGGCACAAGAAGGCCTAGGAGCCGGTAACAGCCATGCAAATACGGAACCAAGCCGCGCAACCCGCTCGGTTAACTTCGGCTCAGCTCCCCGCCCCCATCCCGCAAGTCACACCGTGGAAGAACCGGCCAGTCTGCCCCATCGGCCCCGGTCGGAGCGAGCGCCGGGCACGGAGACTCGTTGGCAGCACTTCCATAGCACCGGACCCGAGCATAGATGGGACGACGACCCGGCACTACCGTCACGCCAGTCGTCGGCACGCAGCGAATCGCCGCCGTCGCCTCCTTACCGCGGCCATGGACCCGGTAATACCCCCACCGCCGCCACCTCGGCACGAGCAGCGCGTCGAGGAGCATCCGGATCCACGTACTCCATGCCGAACGATACCGATGTAGACACTCAGGAAGACACCCTCTCATATTGGGAAAAGGAAGAGTCGACAACGTTCACCGACGCCCCGAGTGAGAGCACGATGAGGCGCTACTTCGAACGACACCAAGTGGACCCGGCGGTTGTAGAGCTGGTGGAACGGGTGCGCTGCCAACCTTGGCAAGCCAACACAGCGTCTCCCCATACCAACTGCTTTAACCCAAATCTGGAACGCCCTCCGCTGCGTCAGAAGCAGTACAGCACCAAAAAGCTGTCCGAAACTCGCACCTCACAAAAGGATTTCAAGTTCTTCAACGACCCGAAGCTGACGGCACCCACGGAACACGACCAACTAAACGCATGGATCAAGGTGCGTGCAGAGATGTGCATCACCCTAAGGACCTGCGTGGACACCCGCTGCGCCGGGCCCGAGTTCCTACCTGCCATTAGGGACGAGCTAAACAGGCTCTTGGGACACACGCAGGCTCTCCCACAGCTAGCGGCCCTCATCGTCCAAGGTCTACAGACTTTTGTGACGCTGGCATCAAATTGCCTGCTACTGGCTTGCGATAACCACTTCTGTCCTGAGTACAGCCCGTTGACGGCACTGCAAACGGTTTCACGCAAGTCCGGCCAAGCGCTGGTGGACCTATTCGCCAATATTGAGCTACTTATGCTCCAAAGCAAAAACCAAGAACAAGAGGGTAGAGATTTCCTCTATGTGACAATGCGCCACTCTGACCGCCAAGTCATTCCTGACCTGCACCGCTATGCGGTGCAGGCAATAGAGTCAGGTGACCAACCCTGGGCCGCTGAGGTAGCCCTAGCCTTTGACCGCGCGTGTACCAACGCGCGGGCATACGCTCGTACGGTCTCCGAACGCGACCGACCCGCGGTGCTACAGCTGCAAGCGATTGCATTTACTGCGGGCATTATCGGACTCGATCAGAACTTGTCCCTAGGATACCGAAATGGTGGGCAACTCGCCCACGGGTCCTACGACAGAGAGGACCCCTCGCACCTCTCACGACAGCCGCGGGCACGGAATGCACGGACTCGCAATCCGGTCGCCCCGGTCACCACTAGGTCAGCGGGCCCGCCTCCTGGGATGCAACAGCAGCCCTCTCTCACGGCGACATCATTCAGGGGGCCGTCACCGGCGATGCCTCCGCAGCAGCCACCACCACCCCCGCCGCCGCCACCACAGCAGCTGCAGCACCTGAGGCCTATGGAGCATCCCGGACGCCCAATGGAGCGGCCGACCAATTATCAGTCGGCCGATCCGCGCCGAACAAGCGCAACAACCCCGGGGAAACAAGAGGTAACGACTACCAACCTGTGGATCGATATGGCTGAAATCCGCCGGGCAGCGGAAGAATCGGACCCAGCAAGGAAGCGTCTTGCGACCATGATCTGGCCCACCGACGATTGCACACGCTTCGCGGCCGACATCGAGTGTAAGGCCACTCCGGTGTTCGAAACGGACGGCAAGCCGGCCTACTTCAACGACGGCAGGCCTATGGTCACATTCAATCATAAGAAGGCGTGCCGTTTCTGCTCGGTATGGGCCGCGCAGCCGAGCAACGTAGAAAACTGGAAGGCATGGCCGCAGGAGGTGCAGGACGGCCAGCACAACCCAAAGGTGTGCCCGCGGGCCATCGCGGCGCTGCTCAAGACAGGCAATGTCGGCGCTAGCTTCCTAAAAGAGAGGTGGGGGAAGAAACCTACCAGACCCGAGGGGGGCCAGCGTAGAGCAGGCCAATAGGAAGACAACGAGGCTTGCGGGGGCGGAGCCTCGGGTAAAGATGGGGGGGATGAGCGAACACCATGTGTGGCCCATGAACCCGGTGTCGCCCCGCCAAGGGTTGAGATAAGTGATCTTAAAATAAATATTGGTAAGGTTTCCAACCCGCGGCCCAAAGAAATGATTAAAAAACAGACAAAACCATGTCCCATGTATAAACCTCAGAAGGCCGCCCTTGAATATCAGGGAGCCTCGGGAAGACCGCTAGACTCGTTAGAGCAGCTGTTCATGAACACCCCACTAGAGTACTCACCTGCAGCAAGTAAGGAAAACGACTCAATACGAAACATAGCAGCACACAATATACAGAACTGTTTGAGATTCTGGTCGACGCCTAGGTGGCGAGCACGCCGTTATAACCCGCGGACACCAGAAACCTCTCGGAAATACCCCCCAGGAGCGACCCGCCTTCCGGGCTACGAGTTAAGCACGCGAGAGGCCGCCGCTCTACACCACTTGATAGAAAACGGACGTATAGGAGAGCTAACGCGCTCCCTCGCACAACTAGAGGAGCGTGGAACCCAGCTAACAGAGAAATCACTATTACCAATGAACATATTGGCCCGACAGCTCGGCGAGCCCTATGCCTCCCGCGCTATACTAGAGTTTGCAGAACACCACGACGTACTCCGCTCCGGGCGACTATATAGCGAAACCGTACTGACGGTGCTAGAAAACATAACCCGAGAAGATGCAGAGGCAGTCGCCTGGCGTGCGGCAAAGAAAGGATACCTCCTCACGGCCATAGCCCGGAGTAAACTAGAGGAATCAGGTTCTTATACGTCAGCCCAATGGAGAGCCCACTGGCAGCTACAAGTTCTCAAGGCAGAAAGCACAATAGAACGGAGGCCCTGCCCCCGCGAGACCCAGAAGCCCACTCATTCGCGAGCACTCTATGCGGTCATGACCCGATGCCGAGGCCACGCTCTAGAAGTCCTCTCACTTAAAGGGCAGTCGGCCCCGTTCCATCAATTCGAAAGCCCGACGAGCCACCCTAGCCAGTATGAGCCCCTCGCGACCGCCCCGCCAAAGGCCTCAGCCACGCTCCCTACGACTTCTACAAATATCCCAGGCCTTCCAGAAGCGGTGCAAAGCAACCCCTCGATAGGCCAGGCACTAGTCAACGCTGTCAAACAGTGCCAAGAAGGACATGCGTATTGCCAATGGAAATCCTTGGCAACGCCGCTCAGGACCGGGAAATGCCGATTCCCCAAAGGCGGAATGGCGCGATTGCTCCGACCGGCCGAAACGTTCCTAGAAGACTTGGCAGCGCCCACTCAAGAGTCAAGCTTCGAAGCGTCAGCCTGGCACGTTGAAGTGCGACCCGGGACCCCATTGTTCCGCAAACCCACCGCGGGATACGAGTGGATACCGCTCGACGACGCCGTGTGGGCACTAGGAGAAGCGGACCAGCTACAGTTGTGGCGCCATCTACTTATTCAAACGACGAAACACCCGGGAGCAGTGGCCGCCCACCAGCAGGCCAAGATGGAACGCACTCCTGCCAGTCTCCCGCGGGTGGTAATAGTATGCGAAGAATCACTATCCGTGAACAGCCACATACAAGCAACGAACCACGCGGTAGCAATGTCTGTGGACTTACTACCCCCTGAGTACGACGGGCCCCGACACCTCACAGGTGAGGCAACCGATATACTACACCTTGGATGGGATCTGTTGATCGGCTTCCCGCCTTGCCAGCACCTATGCAACTCCTCCGCACTATACCTTCCCCGACCCGGAAGAAGAGAACGGTTGAAGACTGCCGCAGCTTTCTTCAAGAAGCTTTTAGAAGCCAACGTCCCGGCGATCGCTCTAGAGAACCCCAAGATGCACCCGGAAGCATGTGCAGCTATTGGCGGAGTTCGGCCAAGTCAGACAATCCATCCTCATATGCACGCCTGCGAGGTAACAAAACCCACGAATCTATATCTCCTGGGACTCCCCCTACTTAAACCGTCCTGCGTGGTTCCGGGACGAATGCACTCTATCTCATCTCTGCCTCAAGGCCCGCTACGAGCCATGATCAAGGGCCGCACCTTCGACGGAATCGCTCGAGCAATGGCACAGCAGTGGATCCCAGTTATAGCAGCGGCACGGCTCCAACAAGAAGAGTGCAAGGTATCATTAGCCGTACGACACCGCTTAGACTTGACCTATGGACAAGAAGGCGCCTTGAACGGTCCGAGACCAGATTGGTCGGCGGTTAGACACTTTCAGCGTGAATCCACGGTAATAGCAGCCATCATGGAAGTGTCAAGCCGGAATCAGCCGGGACAGGTCGCCCGACGCCAAGGCTGGTGTACGGTAGCGGCCGGCCGCACACAGGAAACAGTACCCGAGCCGCCGGTAAGAGAGACAGTGTTCGCCGCCTGGAAAAGACACGCGGAGTTAGGCCGAGGCAGCATCTTCGGAGTAGCCCACCGGCAGAAGTCACCGCTGGCCCGGCAGTTCTCCGCGCCAGAGGAGAAGTCCCGATGGCTCGACGCCCAACGAGTTGTACACGAGCATCTACTCGATCGCGACCACATACCACACCCCACCATAACCATCCCAGCTTCATCTACGCCGATACCCCCGATCCGCCGGATACACCGCCGCTTCGGATCTTGGTGGCTTTGGACCCCTATACCGGGAACGGGTGGCGCACCGCCACGCCATGAGTGGCGCAAGCTACCGTACAAATGCCAAGCCATCCTAGAAGAAGCCGCGGCAGGATTACGACCCAAGACGCCCAAGTTTACACAACCACAGGCTGAGCCGTCCTCAACCCTAGGGTGGCGCCGCCTAGCGCGTGGCCTGAAACTACGGACGGCGAGCTTCAACCATCAGGAAAGCCGAGCTACAGTGGCTAGCCTGTTACCCAACGTCGCCCGCACAATCGACGACGTATGCTCCGTGTGTGGACGACCACGCGCGGGGGCTGACCCCTGCCCGAGAGGCCTAGGGGCGAGCTCATGTACCTCACCGACCCAGAAAAACGGGCCCATACAGTTCGTAAAAGAGACCACGGCCTCCCGCGTCTGCACCGTAACAAATCCCATCAAAGCTAAGGATATCATCAGCAAGCACGCTCGCTCCTGGCGACTCCATAAGCATAGACAGACCTCTGCAATCGGGAAGGCTCTGCCGCTGGACAAACGCATCTGTACCGCGCACGGCCTTGGCGAGTTCGCCTATCATTGGGATAGAGGGCAACACCGGTCACGCCCCCCGAGAGTCAGACTAAACGAGAAATTGGAGCCCGAATTGATTAAACTCCAACTCCCCGATGAGTTTGGGGAAGACACTGTATCCGACACCCCACGTCTGCCCCCACACCATCAAACACACTGTGCTTGGTTGAAAGATGTACTAATCAGTACGCACAACACGGGTCAGAAAAGACTCAAAGCGCCCTATCTGGTGGGGAGGGCCTGCGCTTGGTCCCCCGCTGCCATGGGAGATAGCGGAGCCGCGATCAGCCTAATCGGCACCGAGCTCCTAAAGAATCTCCCCCCGGACGCGGTAGTCAAATTTCGTTGGTCGCAAGGCCAAGTGTCCCAAAACGTATGCGGCCCAAACGGAGAGCCCCTCGCCATTCTAGGCGAGGTCGATCTACTCCTCACAATCTCCAGAGTCCCATTCCGCCATAAGTTCCAGATTGTTCTCGGTGGAGACCTACTACTAATGGGAGCTGACTTTATGGCCCCACGAGAGGGCGACGTCTGCCCTAGGGTAGACACAGGCGACGGGGTTTCGGGGTTCTGCACTCTGAACCACCCCACGTACGGAAGGGTTCGCCTGCCATTAGCAACCGACCCAACACCGCCCCCACAGAAGCAGACCCGAGTGGCCTCGGTTGCCCCGGAGACACACAAGGCAGCCACCATGCCGCAACACCACCTACTGTTTAACGTGACAGCCTTCCGAGTAGCTCCTCGAAGTGAACGGGAGCTCCTGCTACGCCTCCCGGACCGTCTACAAGATCCACCGTGCGATGAACCGCTTCTCGTGAAGCCCCTCGCGGACTACAGGGGCTTAGACCCAAACGTCCGCGTCGCCTATTCCCTGTCACGACCACGGAAGCCAGAGGGATCCAATGACCTTCACGTACCAGTGAGAGTACTCAACCTAGCATCAACGGCCGTATCAATACCAGCCCTGTCGCCCCTGGCGGAAATGGAGATAGGCAGCGAAGCAACTGACCAAGAGGAAGGGCCGACGTTCACACCCGAAGAGATTCAAAAGATATCCGAAGAGTTAGTCATCGACCCCGACGGGATACTCTCCAAAGATGAACGCCGACAGGTAGATGAACTCGTAAAGCGCAGGCTTGGAGCCTTCGCGCAGGACTCCAACGCACCATCGCAAACCCACGCCATCGAGGTACACCTCCCCCTCAAAGAAGGTGCCATGCCCCACAGGCACGCTCCTCCGCGGTTAGGGGTCGAGGGACGCCGCTTCGTTAGAGAAAACGTAGCCGAAATGGAACGCCGCGGGATCGTCTACAAAACTCAGAGCCCTTGGGGATCGCGCATTGTGCTAGTCCGAAAGAAAGATGGCACTCTCCGACAGTGCATAGACTACCGCGACCTCAACTCGAAACTTCTAGTGCAAGATAGCCCTCTGCCCCGAATAGACACCTGTCTAGAAGCAATGACTGAAGGGCTCTTCAACGAACAAATCGCACAGCTAAAGAAAGAAGCGGAGTCACCATTACAAGGCGCCCCAGCCGACCCCAACCACACAACCACGGTATCTGAACTATCAGAGAGTGCCGGAGAGACTGAAGCCGGCCCGCTTCCCAGCGCCGACACCGGAAGTCTGCCCAAACCGGACACGGGGAAGGAGGAACCCGCTGCAGATCACGCCGAAGTCCCCAATCCCGTAATGCCCCACCGTAATGCCCCAAAGTTTTGGTGTACCATGGACCTAGCCAGTGGCTTCCATGGCATCCCCATAGCCCCAGAATCACAACCGCAGACGGCCTTTGTAACACCGGACGGTAAATACGCGTACACTCGCCTACCTTTCGGACTGCAATGCGCACCATCATATATGGTCAACTTGATGAACGAAGTCATGCAAGGACTGCAATGGTCAATCTGTGTGTGCTACATGGACGACACCCTCGTGTGGGCCCAAAACTTCGAAGAAATGTTGGAGCGGCTTGAACTAGTACTCGAACGGTTCATAGGGGCAAACCTAAGTCTCAAAGCCAAGAAGTGCACACTGTTCGCCACTACGGTAGACTTCTTAGGGTTTCGCCTCTCCAGCCAAGGCATCGGGGTGTCGCCCGAAAAAGTGGAAACGATCCGTCGGATCAACCCCGAAGCTATAAACAACATCACAGCGGTGCGCTCCTTCCTTGGAGCAGCCAGCTTTTATCGCAAACATATCCGAGGATTCGCAGCAATCGCCAAGCCCCTCACCGAGCTCACACGCCAAGGAGTCGACGTGGCCACCGAGAGCCAGAAAGAAGGCGCGCAAAAGGCCATTCATACGCTAAAAGAGGCGCTCACCACAGCGCCGGTGCTAGCCATGCCCAGATGGGACAGACCCTTCATAGTACACACAGATGCCTGCATCACAGGTCTAGGAGCGGTCCTATGCCAAAGGGACGAAGAAGAGACGGAAAGACCAGTCGCCTACTGGGGCCGAGTGTTAACACCGGCGGAAGCTAACTATAATGTCTCCGAGCTAGAGCTTCTAGCCATCATCTGCTGCATCAAACAGTGGAGACCATACCTATGGTCCGCATCCGGGAAGAAATTCATCCTGAGAGTAGATCACGCCGCACTACTATATCTACACACGGCTAAAGACACGGTCGGCGGTGGTCCCGCCTCCCGCCTGCAAAGGTGGTACCTGAAGCTGCAAGAATATCGCTTTGAGGTATGGCACCGCCCGGGTCGGATACACTATGACGCAGATTTCATCAGCCGCATGCAAGGGAACCCCGAATATGCGAAGCTTACAAGAGAAGTAGACACGCCAGAGTGGGCCAAGGTCTCAGACGAATCGACCCGCAGACACACGTCAGCCCTATCATCAGGATCAACGAATCCAGAAAATCAGACCGGGTTGGCGTCCGGAGGAGCCGCCCTTAAGGAGGGGGAAGGAGTATTAGACAATACTGAAAATATCAACACCGAATCACCGAAAATACCAGCTACCGACCCGGAAGTACGCAAGGTGATCGCACTAGTTGGAACTGGTGAAGAACCCGCGGGTAACCAGGTCAACACATCGACAACCACCGCAGACCTTTCGGTACAAGAAACGCTTGACCTACTAGCCGCCCTAGAAGCCCGCCTACCAGTTGATGAGCGACCCGCGGCCCTAGAGAAGCTGGGCATGCAACTAAGAAAAGGCCGTCAAATCCGTATAGCCACGCTAGAAGCAATCCTGGTACGTTTACGAGAACAAGGCTTGGGCCTTAGAGCAGCCGAGCTAGCTGAGGTTATGATGTCAGCCAACCGCATATCCAAAAAGGCGCTGTACATAGCGCTGGCTGCCACCCATGGTGCGGGACTGTGCCTACAGTCAGCCCCACTGCAACGAGCGCTGAGCACTGACTTCAATATTAGAAGCGCAGGTGCGAAGAAAATGCTTCAGGCCTTAGAACTAGAGTTCGACGGAAACTCAGCAGCCCTTGACGAGACAAAACGCTCAGACCGATTGATACACTACGTACATATAGTAATAACTGCAATGGACGGCCTAGTATTTTGGGGTCAGAGACCCACATATCCGGGAAGCAACGCTATCAAAATGAGCGCCTCCAAGAAGTGCGAGAGCGGGAGAAGCCTCATACTAACCGCCCGCGGGGCGCTAAGAGAAGCGTTCACGGAAATTCCTCCCGTTCTTGTGTCGGCTCTAGACGACCAACTCAAGCTTTTCCCCATGGGCCAAGCTCGAGTCAGACTCTCCGGAGACAGTCCGTGGCATAAAGAGAGCCAACACCTCTTCTGGTTGGTCCCACTTCACCCACCGGACCCCTACGAGCTGCAACCAGTAGTTGAAGACGGCACAGAGAAACCAAGCTGGTTTCCGCTGAAGCTAGCCCTCGAATGTTGGTATCCATCGATAGCCAACGCAGTTGCCAAAGCTCAACGGAGGCATCGGGATACGAATCCAAAAGAACTACAAGCCCAGTATCAAATGGTACGCGGCGACGCCGGCGAAAGCCTCCCAGTAGTGCAATCCCTTCGCCGATCACTGAACTCCCTAGTAGCCTCTTGCGTTACCTGGGAAGATTGGACTCAACTGAATCATGGACGTTGGGCCTCGGCGAAAATAGTCCACGGAGAAGCTAGCCCGTCCGCCCGCAGAATAGCAGCCGCCAACGTGCACCGATCCAAAAACCAACCTCACCTCGCTCAAGTGAACGACTGTGCAACACGCGCTAGACAAGTCTGGTCAAAGTACGCCGCACACGACGTACCCCACAGCGAGGAGATTCGACGCGAACAGCAATCAGACCTGTGGTGCAGTGAGATCATGGAACACCTGATTTCGGAAGCAATACCGACCCAGCTAACGGGTCCGGCTATCACTCGCTTCGTAGCAACGGCATCCGAGTATACACTCAGGGAGGGCTTGCTATTCAAATACCAACGAGACCCGCGCGCCCATCGCAATGCAGTACAACTGGCAGTGCCAGTCACACTAAGGACACCGTTCATGGAAGCCTTTCACGAACGAGCTGGCCACCCAGGAATCGAGAGATCCTATCAAGCGCTACGCCAAAGAGCATACTGGCCCGGGATGAGAGAAGCTATGGTACAACACGTAGCCGAGTGTCACGAGTGCGCCATGGCAAAGAAACCCTGCCAAAGCTTTGGGACTACCATCCTGCCAGGGGTACCCTCTCGGCCGTTCGATACCATATACGCGGACGTGTTGACCTTACCAGAATCCACACCGGTGGGTCCGAACAGGCTAGTTTACAGCAAACTACTGATCTTCTGCGACGCACTGACCCGCTGGGTGGAAGCAATTCCCCTGCCCAGCGAACCCACCAGCGAAGAAATCATAGAAGCCTTCATCGAAAACATTGTGTCTCGATTCGGCGTACCCAGGTGCCTGGTGTGCGACCGAGGATCAAATCTGATCTCGAAGTTGTGCCAAGAGGTATACGAGTTACTAGGAGTGGACATGAAACCCTCCACCTCTTACCACCACAACACCAGCGGACTAGTGGAAAGGTACAACCGGACCCTCGCAGGACTACTACGAGCCACCGGACAAGACGGGGCTGACTGGCCCCTCCATGTACCCTGGCTGAACTTCTTATTCCGCGCGACCCCACATGAGGTCACTAAAGAGAGTCCAGCGTTCCTAGCGCTCGGCCGAGAGTTACGCACTCCCGCCGACCTACGCATATTCGCTGAGACCGACCCTGAGACGACGGCAACCGGTCAGCCGTCTACCATAGACACAACGGACGCCGCTACAGAAGCCGATGTTTCCGCGTCCCCACATGCAGCTCACGCACTGAAGAGGAGATTGGAAATCGCCTGGGACGCAGCCGCCCACTTGTCGAGAGCGGCTCAGATGTCCAGCAAGGAACGCCGCGACTTATCCAGGAGGGAACCGGTGTACCAAGTTGGTGATCAAGTCCTTGTGCGGCGACCGGTCAACGACCATACGGGTGTTCCCGAAGGGGGAAAACTGGCCCCTATATATGAAGGACCCTACCGAGTATCCGAGATTTTAGACAACGGCAACGTTCAACTCCGCGACATGAAGTCTAGAGGGATATACGACGTATTCCACGTCACCAGATTACGACCATACCTGACGTATACGACTGAAGTTCCACTAGAGGAGGACGAGTATATAGTCGAGAAGATTTTGGCCCGGAGAGGCGAAGGGGAAAACCGAGAGTACCTCATCAAATGGAAGGGTTACAGCAGCGCTGTGAACGGATGGGAGCCCCAAGCCCACCTCATGCGACACTGCATGGAGGAAGTGACGGCCTTCGACGCCCAGCGTGACGCGGCCGCCCGCCCCCGTCAAACCGAAGGGAAACGACCCCAAAAGGACTCCGCAATGGCACCTACCAAGTCCCAATCAATACTCTTAAAAGAAACACAGGAGCGGGAAAAACGCCTCGAAAGAAGAGCCAACAGAGTAGCCGCACCCGTGAGGACCGCAGTCCAGCCCGCTGGAAGCAGTGAAGGAGCACAGCTCCTCACCCTCGCGGCCAGGCCTAAGCCAGCCACTGCGGCCAGGCTCATTGCGGGAACCTGGCATTATCAATGCCCTCAAGGGAACGCAGAAATCTGGGTAGACCAACGGTTCTTCTCTCCACTAGAGCTCGAATCCATGAGACACCTCCAGTTTGCAGAAACGCAACGAAGTGCACCTACCCCGCCCGCTTATCACCAAACACAGAGACGCATCATGGTGAGAAGCAAAGGGATATCCGATCTCAACGCCGCCAGATACCAACCAGAGAACCCCGCTAAGGTGGGGGGAGTCCCGAACCTCCCGGAAGGTGAGACCAGAGTCGTGAAATTTGCCCTCACCACAGCGGATGGGCATATTTTCTCTTGGATCCGAGCGGAGTCAATCGATCGACCCGCCGGCCCTCACGTGGACCTCCCAGGGGGAAAAGCGATAACCGGCGAAACGCTTATCCAAGCTGCCCACCGAGAGCTGACTGAAGAGCTCAGCCCATATGGACCCAACCTACGAAAGCAAATAGAAACAGCTCTAGAAGCATACCCGCGGGGACATAGTTATGTCCGAATGCGGCCCCCGACAGGTGATGGTATCCACCATGTCATGGTCTGGGGAATAAACGTCGACGAGACGGAACAACTAACTGTCAAAGAGACTTCTAAACACCTAGAAGCCCGATGGCGCACCCCATTAGAGGTATGGCCGTCGTTTCAGGAAGGCCGTGCGCCTTACGGTAAAGCCGTGAGACAGGCCTGGGAGATTGTCCGTTCAAGAGGCCACCCGATGACCCAACACGAACCAGAAGATCTATCTCAACCTAGCGACGACCCACTGTCTCACTGCGACGAAAAGACAGGAGTCCCGCCATGGATGGCGCTTTCGCTGCCCCACCGACCGGACGTCACCCTGTTACGCAAAGCCCAACTTGAACAAGAACTGCCAGAAAGCACCGCTTGCGCTCTAGCAATAGCTGTACAGGCCTCACAACAGCCCCTAGCTGTTCGAGTTGAGGAACTCAAGAGCCGTCTACTACAACCCAACCCTAGTTGGCTTGACTACAACCATTGGCTCCTCGCTATGGGGAAATTATACCGAGATCCCAAAAGGGGAACAATCTCTCGGCTAATCAGACCAAAAGTCTCGTTACAATGGAGAGCGGAACGATTAAACATCCCGATCAAGGGACACGCACCACTCCGGGTTGCACATGAACTCAGGAGAATAATGGAGGATGAAGCCTCGAAACGATCAACCGCGATCTGCGCTACAGACACCAAACCTCACAAACGCAAGCAGCTCCTCGAACAAGAAGAATTGCTCGCTCAAGCTTACCACTACCTAGCCACTCGTCCGAAGTAGCTCGGTATTCCCTTACCTACTCCACACGTTCACTCCACCCAACGTGCGGCGAATACTACCATAGCCCGGCAGCTTACGCCCGACGATCCCATGGGATCACCTGAATCTATACCTCACATACGTCCACCCTACCTGACGTATGATCAACACCACCACATCATCAAGTATACTATCGACATGTACAGCCTCACCGCGTGTATGTCAACACCACCCGTGAGGAAAGATGAGTACGGCAACCAACGATTAGATCTCCCGGCCAATGCACTTGGGAAGGACAATCATTGACCCGCCCTCACCTTTCGGGGCAGCGCGCCCTTCCCACAATTACCATACGCGCTAGAGAAAGGGGGTTTGCTCCGTGCCCACACGAACTTTCTCGAACCCCTGTTGTCCGAAACAGGGTATCCCTACTACAAAATAAGAAAACGTCGAATAAATGGGTTGCGCGTGTCACCCGCTTGCTCCTGCTCTGCTGCGATCGCCGAAGTTGTATAACGTTTTCTAACCCGACCCCTAGCCACCCCGCTGAGATGAACTTTGAACAATATGACGCCCGCCGCACACCGTGGTTGGTGTGAGCTGCGCTACTGTAAACCCTTGGGTAGCGTATGCAACAGGCGATGCATTGAACAAAGAACATTTTTGGCCGGCTGATCTAGTTCGAGCCCGGGTCGAGCTCGCTTAAGGTGGGGGGTGTGACGTGACGCGACTTAACCGTCACGTTCCGCGCACAGCCTTCCCTTAGAGCCGTCTCTACTAATATGATATTCCGGGACTGTCGCATTGACTGT
>MDSY01106272.1_pt1 | contig 21779 bp, 19 predicted proteins | sample 811131 | NCBI WGS metagenome assembly MDSY01 (sample SAMN05326643, study PRJNA326480) | marine metagenome | isolation source: seawater | place: Atlantic Ocean: South West | collected 2010 | reverse complement strand
TTACGCAACTGTTCTCCTTAAAAAAAGGAAGCATGCGGTCCCTTCGTTGGCATCGCCTCATCACGGTGTGCTGGGTTTTCCCCCTCTTCTGCATACTGAGCCTTTGGAACAACATTGGATTGGCCCTCGATTGGCTTCTGTTTCCAAGCTTTCGTCACCAGCCTGTGGAACGACCAGTTTTTGTGGTGTCCTTGCCTCGCACAGGAACCACAAACCTCTTGCACGGCTTGACCGATTCCGGAATGCCCTTCACGGCCTTGTCACTTTGGGAGTCTCTCATCGCACCCGCTGTGGTCCAAAAAAAGTTGCTTCGATTCCTTTGGAAAGGATTTCCTATGGCCTTCCAACAGATGCTTCGTAAAGCTGACGCCAAACTCTTTAAACAACTCAATGTCATTCACAAGGCAAGTCTGTTTTGCAAAGAGGAAGACGAACTCGCTTTGATTTGGAGCCTCTCTACTGCATACTTGGGCTTCTTCTATCCAGAGTCCAACGTCTTCCGTGACCTTTATCGCTTCGACCAAGAGGTTTCAGTTCGCCGTAAGGCCCGCATTATGAAACGCTACAGACGTCTGGCTCAACGACATCTTTATGCGCTTCCACCAGATCAAAGGCGTCGTTTCCTCGCAAAAAACCCTCTTATGCCTTACAAGGTGAAAGCGTTGGTATCTGAGTTTCCTGACGCGACGGCTGTAATCATTGAGAGAGATCCGAAATCTGTATTCCCTTCTGGAGAGATATTGTTGTTGCACTTGTTAGACTTCGCTACGGATGTACCATTGTCGAAACAGGAACGCCAAACATTTATCCACCTAATTGAAGACTTTCAACATCACCTTTACCAAACCCTCGCAGTTGAACACATCATGCCCACAGTATTGGTCCCATTCAAAGACCTAATAAAAGATCGAAATGGCGTACTCAGCTCACTGGTAAAACAACTAGGGGAAGAAGACTTTAAGTTGTCCACCGCCCGCGAAGAAGAGCATCGTACACCTGCACGCTATACACCATGGACCCAAGAAGATCTTAAGACCAAACTTAGGCAACCTTGGCCCAACTGGCCGAGCGCCATGTGGCTGCAGCGTGCGCCAAGGCAAGAACAAGAAAAAGATAAATGACCGGATCTTGCCACTGAGGCCGGGTCAGTGCAAGACCTAACGCCATACAATGAATGGCTGTCCAGCCCACTTTTCCCCATGACCTTCCTTCTGACAACCCCCCCACTGTAATAGCAGCCAAGGCCCCATAGGCGAGCAACAAATTACGGTCAAGCAACGGCCAAGACACTTCAGCATGGATGTACATCAAAAGAATAGCAAAAGATAACAAACCAGCGGTCCAAGTCCACACCCCAACGAGTCGATGCGTGGTAATCCTCAACTCGGGAAGTTTAAAACCCAACAACTTTAACCACGGTAAGTTATTGGCCCAAAAGATATTGTCAGTTTTCACATGATCATCCGTCCCAAACTGCACAGGAACCTCATCTAGTTCTGCCTGAAACGTTCCAAACATTTTGTCCCAAAACACCAACGTACCCCCAAAGTTGCGGTCCAAGTAAGGCGCGTTCTTGCCATGATGTACTCTGTGATGGGAGGGAGTGATCATGATGTGCTCTAACACACCAGACTTCTTGACCAACCCATTGTGATTGTAAAATTGCACAAAATAGTGAATCGCCCCAACAGCTATAAACACCTCAAGGGGGATGCCCACCAAGGCAAGGATTAGAAAAAAAGGGATAGACGTGAGCGAACTGTACCAACTGTTGCGAATGCCCAATGACAAGCTGAAGTGATCTCCTTCATGATGGACCACGTGTACCGCCCAAAGCATGCCCAATTTGTGGTGCATACGATGCATCCAGTAAAAGCAAAAATCCCAAAACAAAAGCGCGAGGACAAACTGCGCCACTGTCGACCAACTGTCGACCCAACCAAAACTAAATCGCACAGAAACAGCATGGAAAACCGCGATTTCAATGCCACGGAACAACCACATAATGGTATGTCCCGAATTTAAATTGAATACCAACTGGTGCCAAGGAATATCTTTTCGTTGAACAACACGCAAGACGAAAGCCTCAATGGCGACCATGACCAACAACAAGATAGATGGAATAATTAAAGTCATGGAACAAATATAAGAAGATGAAAATGACAAAGTTTAGACCAGTAAGATACAGTCAAATCAAGAAAACCTAACTATCAATGGTGACAGGGGTAGATGAAATTCATTTGTAACACCTAGCAAATTTTATAAATACACTAATGTGGTCACAAACTTGGTGTAACTTGTACATCTTATATCACACACCTATGAAACTATTATTGACTGCTTTGGCTTTTTTAATGAACGTTAATGTGTTTTACCAAACAGATAACACCGCTTGTAAGTACAACCCTACGATTTCTGAAGACGACGGATCATGTATGTACCCAGAAGAAGGAGACACATGTGATGAAGCTTTTGTCAATGACTCAAATGGTGATGGGATATATGATTCATACTGCAGTGAAGACCTAAACGGTGATGGGATTATTGCTGTACAGGATTTATTACTTGTATTAAGTGAATTTGGGTGTTCATCATTATGCGAAAATGATATTAATGAAGATGGTTATATCGGTGTTCAGGATTTACTTCAGCTCCTTAGCGAGTTTGGAAATATATGCGAAATCTCAAATGATGCTCGTGTACTAATAATTGGAATCGATGGTTTGCGCTCAGATTGTCTAGAATCAGCGGAAACTCCTGCCATTGATGCTTTAATTTCAGATGGTCTATTTAGCCCTGATGCACTCAACAACGATATCACATACAGTGGCCCTGGATGGTCTAGCATGCTATGCGGTGTTTGGTCGGATGCACATGGAGTTACCGGAAACAATTTCATTGGGAGCAACTTTGATGAATTCCCATCATATATGAAACGTTTAGAATCAGAATATCCAAACCTTAATACCTATTCATTTTGTCACTGGTCTCCAATTAACGATTATATCTTGGCTTCGGATGTAGATCAAGCATTGAATACGACCAGCGATGCTGAAATAAGTGATGCCGCAGTAGACATTTTACAAAACGACAATCCACATGCAATATTTTTACATTTTGACGAAGTAGATGGAGCGGGACATAGCTACGGTTTCAATCCAAATTCTCCTGAGTACATTAGCAAAATTGAAAATACAGATGGGTTCGTTGCTGAAGTAATGAATGCTCTAACTAGTAGGCCCAATTTCGTTGACGAAAACTGGTTAGTATTGGTTTCTACTGATCACGGAGGCGTAGGTCTAAACCATGGTGGAACATCTATTGAAGAAGAAACCATTTTCTTTATCGCAAGTGGCCTAAGTATTGAAACAGAATTGATTGTAAAAGATACACTTGAAGTATTACCTCCACCATATAATTGTATCTCACCTGGCTCAGCTGAATTACGCTTTGAAGGAGCTGGTAATTCTGTATCCATAGATGAAAATCCCAGTCTTGAACTAGGTTCTGAACAAGACTTTACCATAGAAATACGGATTCGCACAGAAACCACCTCAGATGTTGCAATTATTGGCAATAAAGATTGGGATTCTGGGGTCAATCCGGGCTTTGTCTTTTCCTTTGAATATCCCAACGGACCTGCTTGGAAAGTTAATATAGGCGATGGCAATGAACGTGCTGATGCAAATGGTTCAAGTGGGATCGCCGATAACCAATGGCATACCCTTTCGTGCTCTTTTGACCGGGATGGCATGATGCGACTCTATACCGATGGTGTTTTCGTGGCCGAGGAAGACATATCCTCTATAGGCAATATAGACGTTGGAAGCGGTTGGGGTTTTGGTTCCGACATTTTAGGAGATTACAGCTATACAGGCGCTATTTCTGAAGTCCGATTTTGGCACAATATTTTGAGCGATTCAACAATTAATTCATGGTACTGTAGTCCTTTAAATGAATCACATCCAGATTGGGAATCCCTAGTAGGGCATTGGTCATTAACAGAAGGGTTCGGGACTGATGTTGTAAATAGTGCAGGTCTTGGGCTCGATGGAACGATACAAGAAGCTACATGGTATCAGCCGGAAAGTCTAATTACATTTGACTATAGCAATACACCGCGCATCATTGATGTTGCAGTAACAGCAATGGACCACATGTGCCTTAACATTGAACCCAATTGGAACCTAGATGGAATCTCATGGGTTAATGGGTGCAATGTTACCGACATGAACCGCATCGATCGCAGTACATTTAAAACCACACTCTATCCAAATCCTGGCTCCGATCACTTTCGTATCAAAGGAATTTCACAACATGCCAATATCGAGATTTTCAATCCCACTGGCCAATCTATTTATTCCGCAAAAAATGGTGCTTCCAAGTCTCATATACCACACACATCGGGTCAAGGAGTTTACATCATTCAAATTGTTGATGGAGATGAGCAAAGGACGTTGCGATGGATTCGACAGGAATAACGCTTCTCATTCAAAATTGGGTTTTTCCGTTCCCATTTCTGAATCGAATTTAAGAAGGTTTAAGGAAAAGTTTTCGAATCCCCACAAACACCAATATGAGGATGGAGTAAATAATAAAAAATGGAATCACATAATCTTGAAGATTTAAGATTAGCATGAGTGACATCAATAGCAACTGAAATCCAAGGCCATACAATGATACTAAAGTCATAAACCACTTGGGAAATGGAGGACTTGCACTCGCGTTTTTATCCAAATGATAAATGATCTTGTCAAAAGTCACATATAAGATCTTATAGATTTTATAAAATATATTTACGGTACGTTGACTTTCTCCTGGAAGCGCTTTTGGCACAGAATCTTCAAAAATTCTACTCGTCGAATCGCCTTGAACAGCATTTCTAAGAATCACGGAGTAATAATTATAAACAGTACCCTGAAGTTGAATCCCAAAAAATGCAATAAACATATAGATGATTGAAATTTCAGTCACATACCAAAAAGCAAGTAGAAAACAGAAATTAAGGATGATGTCAGAAATAGAGTCATAATAGCGACCTGTATAAGAAGGTTTTTTATTGAGCCTTGACAGTTCTCCATCAGCAGCATCAATCACAGATTTGAGTATGATAAAAAAGGCAGCTGCATTATCGTATCCGTTGAGCATGCATCCAATTGCAAAAAGTCCTGCAAAAACAAATAAGGTTGTCACGTGAATAGGTGTGAATCTCGTATTCTGAAGTTGACTAGCAATCCAATGACCACCTGTTCTTCCGTAATCAGATAAATCTAAAAATCTATATTCTTTTGGAAGTTTTGGCATACCTGCTATTTAAAAGTGAGACGTCGCGCGAAGGGAATTACTTAATCACGAGTTTTAAGGTAGAAGACGTTCCATCAGATGTTCTTACGGTAAAGAAGTGAAGCCCTTTTGCAAGGTGCGACACATCTAATGACAAAGATTCAGAGATGAAATCTGGCACGCGACTCTCTAACAAGCGACCACTTGCATCATATACACGAAGCTCCACAAGTGGTGCACCTTTGGGCATGGCGATCTCTATATTTCCAGAAAAAGCCGGATTGGGACTGATTGACCACCCTTGAGACTCCAGAACAATGCCTGCTGCTTCAGTGATACTACACGCACCGAAATTGCCACAAGGCTGTGCACCTTCCCCGACATAACTGCCATTGACGATCGTTTGCCCTGACCCAGACGGATCGAGAAAGTTTTTAAGTTTTTGAGACGCGGAAATGGGATTGGGACCATCCCAATGGTAACTCATTTTGCCATAAAAGTCTGGAGCATATGGCCCTGTTCCGTTGCCTGCCCCCCCATTCACACACGCTGAGAGTCCAGAGCTTAACGTACCGACAATGTGGTGGTTTTCAGTGTATATAGGCGAACCAGAGGAACCTCCTTCGGTGACACCGTGGTTCGTTTCAGTGGCCGTCCAGTAAACCCGCCAGTGAGAGCCTGCACCTCCAATGTTGTATGAAGTCAGTGGGTTTGTGTAGTTTGATATTTTCTTTCGATCACCACTTGGATGATGAATGCCCACACCTATATGCCCTGTCTCTCCCGATGCATCAAATCCAGCATAAAAAGGATTCCAAGTCTCAGGAATCACATCTTCGACCTCCACAAGGAGGAAATCTGAGCCATTAAATCCCTGAGCAGAAGCATCGTTACTATTTGTCAATGGAATCACACCTGTTCTTGCATGAGAGTTAATAGAGACTGTTCCGCCACACTCATTGTATTCATAATTGTACCTCACCTTGAGGTAAGCCCACTCATCCTCACTGACAGCATCAGCACAATGGAACGCACTTAAAAGAAGTTGACGACAGTCATATTCAGTATTATTTACCATGGATCCACTGCAGTAATAAATCCCTCCTTGTTGAGTGACACGCAGCCTTACTGCTGCATCTCTTTCACATTGCCAAGAATCACCTTCTGGACACATGACATCCACTTCGCAATCATCTGACCCTCGAGAAACGCCCCTTACGAAATAGCCAATACCCATGATCCCTAGACTGGCTGACCCTGTCGCAGTAGAAGCTTGCTGATAAATAATTCTGATTTGATCTCCCGGTATATCACCGCTCGCCCATCTTCTGTGGGCGTTATTTTCATCTGATCTGATTGGACCTTCCTGATACAAAGTCGAGAAGACACCTGATTCAGATTGAAAAAACAAAGACCCTCCTGCTGGAATATGAAAGTCATTGAAATAAATACACAAACCCACCGCAGATGATGACTCAATATCAAGTATCCACTCTGACATTCCGTTTTCCAACACCTCAAATGATGCCAAATCAAAAAAGTCCATTTGAGATTCGATCACAACACCGGCCATATCACGCCCGTTGAGTTCGGCTTCTTTTTCAACTTTTTCAACGATGTCAGAAAACAAAGGTGCGCTCACATTGACATATTGCGCACTTAATACATTTAAAAACGTGCCTATCACGAGCCATGACAAAACACCTGAGAGAAGTTTCAATTTCATTCTTTAAAGATACTTTCATATCGCTAACATTTAGCAAAAATTCAGATTTCATAAACCGCCTATCCCCTACCTTGTACCTCCATGAAAAAACTGAACGTTATACCCCTCGTATTTTCCCTTTGTCTCGGAATCCTTGCCACTTGTCCTGCCACATCCCAAACAAATCCACAACAAGGCGCAAAGAAATTTGGCACTCTCTTAAATATGCTTGACAGGCTTTACGTGGACAGTATTGACATGGATGAGCTCGTAGAAACAGCCATTGAGAAGATGCTTGAAGAACTTGACCCGCACAGTGTTTATTTCTCAGAGGATGACTTAAAAGATGCCAATGAGCCACTGGATGGCAGTTTTGAAGGAATAGGTGTACAGTTTAATATTTTCAAGGACACAATTATGGTGGTTTCACCTATTGCAGGAGGACCTTCAGAGAAACTAGGCATTCGAGCCGGGGACAGAATTGTGCAGGTGGAAGAGGAATACGTCGCGGGTGTTGGTGTCACAACAAAGGATGTCATCCGATTGCTCAAAGGCCCCAAGGGGACGATGGTGAAGGTTTTCATAAAAAGAGATGGTGAAAAAAACCTTCTTGAATTCAACATTGAACGCGATAAGATTCCAATTTTCAGTGTTGTGGCAGCGCATATGGTTGAACCAACAATTGGATACATCAAGATCAGTCGTTTTGCAAAAACCACCCTTGAAGAGTTAAGGACATCTTTGTCTGAGTTGAAAGACAAAGGGATGAAAGACCTGATTCTCGATTTGCAAGGAAATGGAGGAGGAATGTTAAGGACAGCAATTAACATGTCTGACGAATTCCTATCAGACAACAAACTCATTGTTTACACTGAAGGACGTTCCTTCCCCAGAGAGGACACATACACCTCATATGAAGGGTTATTCGAGCAGGGTCGTCTTGTTGTTTTGATGGATGATGGCTCAGCCTCTGCAAGTGAAATTGTCGCCGGTGCTGTCCAAGACTGGGATCGAGGACTGATTGTTGGAAGAAGATCGTTTGGCAAGGGACTTGTGCAACGCCCCATAGATTTAGGAGACGGGAGTGCTGTCAGGCTCACAGTTCAGAAATACTACACACCTGCTGGAAGATGTATTCAGAAGCCATATGATGAGGGAGTCGATGCCTATCGAAATGAAAAGTATGACCGCTACCAAAGTGGGGAGCTTTTAAGTTTGGACTCTCTGAACCTTCCTGACTCACTCAAATATGAGACCCGCATCAAAAAAAGAACGGTATATGGCGGCGGCGGAATTCTTCCTGATGTCTTTGTTCCCATCGACACAACCTCAAATAGTGAAACTTTCCGCAACTTACTTCGCAAGGGAATGATGAGCAGCTATGCATTAGAATTCGTAGACAACAATCGCGCGAGACTAGAGGCCGAATATCCTACAGAGGATGAATTCGTGCGTCAATACATAGTTTCTGAAAAAGAAATAAAAGCGTTTCAAGATTGGGCACAAGAGAAAGGAAGCGAAGAAGACCCCATTGAATTCCCAGAAGGAGATTGGGAAATCTCAGGAGATGCGATCACGCTTCGACTTAAAGCATTTATAGGACGAAACACATACAGCCAGTCGACATTTTATAGAGTCATCGGCGACTTGAATGAAGCTCTAAACGAAGCGATAGAAATTCTGAACGATGGCAGGTTTGAAAACAGTAAACTGGCACACAAAACCTTTAGATAAATACATGACACATCTAGCAACATTATTTCTTAATTTTGTAATCTAAACAATAACATAATATTTAATTAAAACAATATGTCAAAGCTAACATTAGCCGTTTCCATTATTGCATCTTGCTTCCTCTTCTCTTGTGGGGCTGAAGAGTCTTCGAACTCAAAACCGATACAAACCCAAGACGAAAAAACAGAAGCAGGTGACCCTCCAGTAAATACGAAACCGGAATTTGATCCTGCAAAGGATGCAGCTGATGTACCTGCAGGTCCATTGACTGGAATCTCATTTAACGAGTACGCACATGACTTCGGAGTGATGGATGAGGGAGATGCAGTTACACACTATTTTGAATTCACTAACACTGGAGCGGAACCACTCATTCTTGACAAATGTAAAGGGTCTTGTGGATGTACTGTTCCGCAGTGTCCTAAAGAGCCAATCGCGCCAGGTGCGACTGGAAAAATTGAAGTGAAATTTAATTCTAAGGGAAAGAAAAACAAGCAAACGAAGAAAGTGACGGTGACGGCAAACACAGACCCAGCCCAAACGATACTTACTATCACAGCTGACGTTACTCCGGCTGCACCGGCAGCGAGCCCAGTAAAGTAATTTATTAGATTAAACTCAAAAAAGGGATGCCATTTGGGTGTCCCTTTTTTTGTGCGCTAACTTTCTATAATGTTGATTTTATCGATATCTACAGACAAGGACCTGTCCTTTTCTGTAATCACCCCACCTGCGTCGTGGGTATTCAACTCCAGCCTCACATAGCTGTATGTATTGATTATTGTTGGATGATGGCCGTGAATTTCTGCCAATTCAGCAACCTGAGACAGGAAAGAAAATGCGTCGACAAAGTTTTGGAAACGATACTCTCTTACAAGCTTATTGTCTTGCTCCTTCCACATCTTTAAAGCTCTCCTTCTTCTTCGAAACCTTCCTGTGACTCTACATTGTGCTTTGTGTCAGATTCAACGAACAGGAGCAACTCCCTCATATTTTCTGCTTGAGAAACAAAACCATTGCGTTCGTATGCATACGCAACATTCCCAATCAATCTTCGGATAATATCTATGGGTGCACAAGGGCCGCAATGTCTTTCATCTACAGGCAGATCCAAATGACTGAGGAATTCGCTCACATCACTTGGGTGTATAACTGTACCCTCACTAAATGGATTGATGTAAAAAAGAATACCTCCTGGAACCTGATTGTCCTCAGTGTGTTTCGATCCATTGTGAACATGGTGTTCATCGCAATAGCATAGGATGAAATGATTTGGAAGATTGACCCCATGAATGGGCAGGTTCAAATCTCGTGCAATTGCCAGGTAAAGAATTCCAAGCCCCAAAGGATTTCCGTTCTTGAGCTTCATCACATCCCCTATTAAAGCATCTTGTGGGTCTGGATGACCTGACTTCGCATTCGTGAAACCTTCTGCACTAAATAAGACATGATTTAAAATCCTCACTTGCTCTAAAGCTGTGAGCTCCTCATTTAATTCAAGCCAAACATCTCTTTTTAACTTTTCATATTGTGCCTTCACTTCGTCAATATCGATCAGTGGATCTGCAGCTTTATGAATCCACAGTGCACCTTCTATAATATTCTGAGCCCCCTCTTTAAACCAATCCTGCAATCCATTTTTCACATACCCCCCATGCAAACCATCTACAAGTTCATTCAGACGACTCTCGTGAACTGCACAATGTGACTTGTCAGCCCTATGTTCTAATACGGCTGGAAGAATTCCAGTCCCTTTTGACAACAACTCCTCCCGCACATGACGGTAGACGCCTTCATCGGGGTCGTCCAGGAGCTGTATTAATGCATGTATTTCAGAAACGCTCATTCAGGTATCAATTGGTTCAGGTACTCATGTCTTCAAATCTAAGCCCACAATTCGAGGACTTTTGACTTAAAAAAATCACTTATCATATTGAAGGTGTTGATTGGTAACTTAGCAGTAATGAAATCTGATCCTCGAAAAACATCAATCACTGACAAGCAAAGACTGCACTTTGCGCTTTGGTTTACAATGCTTTTCCTCATTGCAATTTGGGGCGTATTCTTAATTGACTACGCTTTTGACCTCAACTTGAACCAATATGGCAATCGTCCAAGAGAGCTTAGAGGACTGAAAGGCATCTTCACTTATCCATTTCTGCATGGAGGGTTGTCACACATTTGGAACAACACCGCATCCTTTTTCGTGCTCAATGGATTGCTCTTCTATTTTTATAGATCTCTCGCCATACGTGTTTGGTCGATCATGTTCTTGACAAGCGGCATCTTGCTTTGGCTCATCGGGGTAGCACCATCAAATCACATTGGCGCAAGCGGACTCGTTTACGGGCTGGCATCATTCCTATTCGTAAGTGGACTTGTTCGCAAGAACCTATTGCTCTTACGTATCACTCTGTTGGTGGTATTCCTCTACGGCGGTATGATTTGGCTTATGCTCCCTATCAAGGAAGGGGTCAGCTGGGAGGGACATCTGGCAGGCGCGATATCGGGTTCAATCCTTGCATTTTACTACCGAAACAGCGGGCCAAAAAACCCAGTTTACAAATTTGAAATTTCTGAAGCTGCGCACGAAGACTTGCCAGAATGGTGGATGAGAGGAAATCCAAATCACCCAGACACACTGGCTCAAAGAGAAAAATCAGCGCTTGAGCATGGTACAAACCCGGAAAGCGATGACGCTCGTGAGGAACATACCGGGGAAGAGAACGTAAATTATCACTGGGTGCCACGACCTAAAAAAGTCCCAGGCGACAAAAACACCCCATCCAACAAAAAAAGACCAGGCGAAAAGTAACGCCGACGGCTTATGAGTTGAGCATGACTGGCATCACGAGCATAAGGAGGTCTTCACCACTTTCTTCAGGTTCTGAAGGACGTATGATCCCTGCCCTATTTGGTGCACTTAATTCTAAAGAGATTTCTGGAGCGTCAATATTATTAAGCATGTCAGCCAAGAACCTGCTGTTAAAACCAATTTCAATATCCTCTCCTTGATAGCTACACGTAAGACGCTCTGACGCTTCATTTGCAAAATCCAAATCTTCTGCATTCACTGTCAGCTCGCTCCCTGCGATTCTCAAACGAACCTGATGCGTGGTTTTATTTGCAAAAATAGCCACCCTTCGAATAGCCTGAAGAAAGTCCACCCGATTAATCGTCATCCTATTTGGGTTCTCCTTAGGAATCACCGCATCATAATTGGGGTACTTGCCTTCAATCAAGCGACAAGAGATAGACACATCATTGAAAGAGAACTTTGCATTTGACTCGTTGAAACTCAAAACCACAGTTTCTGCGGAGGTTGCCGCCGTTTTCAGGAGGTTAAGCGGCTTCTTGGGAACGATAAACTGTGAAGATTCAGTCGCTTTCGCATCTGTTCTGGCATAACGGACGAGTCGGTGTGCGTCAGTAGACACAAAACGAATACTGTCCTCATACAACTCAAAGAAAATGCCTGACATCACAGGTCTTAGGTCATCTGATCCAGCAGCAAAAATTGTACGGTTAATCGCTTTAACCAAGGTGTCTGCTTTCAATTCAACATTAGACACCCCTTCAAGTTCAGGCGTCTTTGGGAACTCTTCGCCATTGGCGCCAGTAAGTTTATACTTTCCAGCATCACTCACTAACTCGATGGCAAAGGTGTCTGTGTCTATTTTAAACGTCAAAGGAATGTCTGGAAATGCCTTAAGGATTTCCAACAACATCTTGGCGGGGATGGCAATCGTTCCTTTATCTTCAGTTCTAACTTCAAGCTTAACGGTCATCGTGGTCTCGAGATCGCTGGCTGAAATGACAGCTTCGCCGGGTGCCAGGTCAAATAAAAAGTGATCTAAGATGGGCAATGTATTGCTGTTACTTAGGACACCGCTCAATATTTGAAGGTGTCGAAGTAGGTGGGTGCTAGATACTATAAAATGCATGGTGTAAATATGCAAGAATCCTTACCGATTTCCTCGAAAAAAGACCTCAATTTTTCCACACAAAACACACTTTTGTTATCTCATTGCTAAACAGCCACATCATGTTCCCTTAGCGCACTGTTCAAAGATGTTTTTCTATCTGTACTTTCACTTCGTTTACCGATGATCAGGGCACAAGGAATATCGTATGTGCCAGCTGGAAATTTTTTGGGGCGTGTCCCTGGAATCACTACAGATCTTGGCGGTATATAGCCTCTGTGCTCCACAGGCTTGTCACCTGTTACATCCAGAATCAAAGTGCTCGAAGTCAAAACGACACCCGCTCCTAAGACTGCTTCCTCTCCCACTCTTACTCCCTCAACAACAATGCATCGAGACCCGACAAAAGCCCCATCTTCAATGATCACAGGAGAAGCCTGCAAGGGTTCCAGTACGCCGCCAATTCCAACTCCACCGCTGATATGAACATCCTTGCCAATTTGAGCACAAGACCCGACTGTCGCCCAAGTATCTATCATGGTCCCCGAATCCACATACGCACCGAGGTTAATATAACTGGGCATGAGAATTACATCTCTGGCAATAAATGCACCATAACGCGCAATTGCATGTGGCACCACTCTCACCCCCGCCTTTGCATAGCCCTTTTTAAGAGGCATCTTGTCGTGAAACTCAAAAGGACCTACCTCAATTGTCGTCATTTTTTGGATTGGGAAATTCAAGACAACCGCTTTCTTTACCCAATCATTTACAACCCAACCTCCATCACCATCAGGTGATGCACATCGCAAATCTCCTGTATCAAGCTTCGCCATAACTTCAGCAACCGCTTCGCGGGCTTCTTTTGTATCCAGAAGCGACCTGTCATCCCAAATTGACTCTATCGTATTTTTCATTTACTGTATGTATATAAGTGGTAAAGGTATGTTCTCACTTGTATATTGCACCTATGTCAAGGTATATCGCATTTGATTGGGGCGCAAAAAGAACGGGAATTGCTGTCACAGACAGCAATTTAATCATTGCCACGCCTCTAAAAACAGTTGAAACACAAGGTCTATATGCTGAAATCTCCCGGCTAATGAACGATGCGCCGTGTGGCGGATTTGTTGTAGGTGTGCCAGGACTTATGGTCGGTGGTCACACAGACAGCAGCGAGGGAATCAATCAATTTATTCTGTACTTAGAAAAAACATACCCGTCACTCAAAGTTCATCAAGTTGACGAAGGAGATACAAGCAATGAAGCCATGTCTGCCATGATCTCAGGCGGGATGAATAAAAAAAACCGAAGGCAAAAAGGCACACTTGACAAGGTCGCTGCGGCGATCATTTTACAGCGATTTCTAGAAAGCAGATAGTGGCTGTTAACTGTTAAAAACCTCGACTGTTTTTGTTTGGCGCACCATATCCGTGAATTTTCCCTCAAAACGTGTTGCGCGTACGATGTGATTGTCTATCCAGTGGTAATTCCCGCCACGAGGCTTGCCCATCAAGAGTCCATGGTACATGATCGAATGTTTCTTGAGCCAAGCCTCAGTAACCGCTCTGTGATCTTCAGTTCTTGATGTGAAAAACGTGAGAATGTGTCCTTCTTCATACCAACGGCTCATGGTCTCAAGCGCATCTGGAAAGGGCATGCAGGTGGCCATTCTTTCGGGCGCCTCATTAGGAACATCTTCTGTTATCGTTCCGTCAATGTCGATGAGATAATTTTTAATACCGTCCTTTAATTGGGGCGATGCGGCGTCTCCATTTGCATCTTGAACAGATTGGAGGTCTACGTTTTTTTCCATAAAACCAAATTACCACGAATCTCCGAGAGCACAATCGAATGGAAGGCTTCTTTTATGATTTATTCTTCCCTCACAATGTGCATAAATGACGACGTAAGTTTCATGGACGTGACATCGGCATGGATAAGACGGTCACGCAAAGCATGGAACCCACCGAAACGACTTGCAAGATGATGGAAATTCATAAATCTATCTTGGGGACTGTTCTTTCTGCAAATTCTTGAGGCACTCCGTGAGATCGCATTGATTTTTTCTGGATTTTTTCTCCGTATTGCCTTTTTCATTTTCTTCTGTTGTGCCTCCCAAATCTTCCTCATTCCCGACGCACCAGCAGAAGCAGCAGGCTTTAAAGTTTGATCTACTGAAGATGACACGTCCTCAATGATTTGTTGCAAGTCAGACAATACGGCATCTACCTCTTTTGCTTTGCTCGGAAGCTGACTCTCAATCCATTTACTTACCCATTCATTCTCATCCCACCATCCTTTTTCAATTGACCATCCCACTTCTGTGGCATGCACTTGCATGTCCTTATCTAAGACAAGGACATGATCCCTTAGATGTAAACCGGGCATATCCATTTGCTTGAATGCAAAGGCGCCTTCCAATTGCTTCCAGTAACTAAGTTCACCGGGACCTAGAACAACGCTGATATTCGGCAAGAGAAGTTCTTGATAAAAAGGGCGTAACAAGGCACCTGGACTAAGTTTCTCCGCATTGTCTTTGCACCATTCCCCCCATGTCAACCCCTCTTTATTTAAGGCATGCCCCCCAGAAGTAAACCCGCCAAGTTCATTTTTAATGATCCCGACTCTAGACGCTCCCTCGGGCATATAGAATAGATTAACGTCTCGTATATGGGCTGATGCTTTGTATCCTTTTGCATTTAAATCATCCGATGTTTTACGGACGCTGTCCCGAATGCCTTTTGCTGTGAACTCATCTGCAAAGAGATCCGCAGCCAACGCTTTCAGTTTAGGGCTGTCAGCATCAATCACGACCAACTCCGTGTCCCCATACCACACATGCATCCATCTTCTGAAAAGATCAGAATAACACTCTTTGTTTTTGTGTGACAAATCACAACATTCAGAGATGGCTTGAAAATCTGATTTAAAGTCCTTGCCACATTGCCCCATGTCACTTCCCCAAGATGCCAAACAATCCTTCACACCATCCAAACGCAATCTTCCGACTGGGGATTTTAAATCCGCCAGGGGACTAGACCACACATGCTTGTCGACTTCACCATTAACCCAACTGACCTCCTTAAAATCATGGTCTTCAGACGCCATCCAAAAGACAGGCACAACTTTCTCACCTGTTTCTGCTTCTATTTGTCGCGCAAGACGAATCGCAGTAATGGTCTTGTAATGTAAAAACGCAGGTCCACCTGCAATTTGTAGTTGGTGTCCTGTTGTTACAGTTTTGACGCCATCTGCTCGTAATTTACTTAAACCGAGAGGCAACGTCAAATTGAGATTGCGGTATTGTTCTTCTAAAACCTCGCATACAGTATCCTTGATGGTTTTATTCTCCCGTGAATCATGAAAGCTGAGATCTGACGATTGTTGTGTCAAGTGGTCATGTACAAGTGTACTGAGCCCGGGATATTCACGCGCATCTTTTGTATGCAAAATATGAATGTTTAAGAGACCTTATTTTAAAAGCGTCACAGGGCCAGACATCTCCTCAATTGAGCCATCTTCTAGCACGACATCTAAGGTCCATAAGTACAAGCCTTGTTGCGCAATACCGCCAATGCGATTGTATCCAGCCCAGCTTGGCACATCATCAGTACTTTCCCAAATCATCGCGCCGTTGCGATCAAAGATTCTTAACAAAGCGCCTCGATTGTCTCTTAATGATGGCTCGAAGACATCGTTAACATTGTCATTGTTAGGCGAAAAAGCGGTCGGAACGTACGTACTGCTTTCTAAAGAAAAGAGATTAGAAAGGTCTCCTCTATCTGGTTGGTTGTCTGTTTGAAGTTCTGAAGTGAGGTCCCTAATCGTAAAGTCATCTACAAAGTAATATGCTTTGGTCCTGCCTGGGCCTTGTAATGATAGAATCTGTTTTCCTACCTCAACACCAAACAAACCAAATGTGAAATATTTATAGTTATCACTTGCCGTAAACGCAAACTTGATCACCTTCCATCCTTCATAATATTGAATGTGAGAAATTGTAAAGTGAGGTGTAGCGTTGATCGGATCACGATCAGTCTGTTGTAATTCGTCTGAAGAAAATGTAATTCCCAAATCACTCACGCCAAGCCCTGCTGAGCTGTGCTCATAAACATCACCATTCGAAATCGCGAAGGAGAACTCATAGCGTTTTCCAATTCGCAAAGGTTCAGAAAATTGTCCTGTCAAATACTCTCTCATATTCGAACCAGACCTCTCACTTACCTCAACACCGGCAATGGCATACCCTCCATATGCATTTACATATGCAAGTGGCGTTTCAGGCAAATCTCCTCCATTGTAGCCGAATGTGTGATAATAATCTGGATTTGCAATTGCACTTCCCGCATTTGACCAGTTGTTAATTAATTCCCACTGCCCTGACTGATTAGGCACCGTTTCACTAATTTCAAAACCACCATTTAAAACATAGACTTGGGCAGAAAATGAACCTGAAGAAACCAAGCAAACGCAAACGCACAAGAAAACGTACATCGCCTTTATAGCATGATTTATCTTGTTAATATTGGTTTTTGGCGAAAGCATTCTTCTGCAATATAGACATCACAAAGATAAAACACAACTTTTTCACCATCTATACCCCAATGCAACCCATGCAGATGACAGTGTTGGCGCCCAACACACTTCTGCCCTTAGAAACAAAGGAGAATTCCAAGCCGACCAGCTCGTAAATGCTCTCACTTGTAGCGCATTGGTTTCATGACGAATGATATCATACGTGAGATCAGACGACACTGGATCAGATTCTCCTATTTCAGGCGTTGGATAGAGTTTTGCGATTTCATTCTTTTTGGGCAACCACTCCAATTGAGCTCCCCAAACCCATCCCTCAGCAGCTCTCATCACGCCATGCCATTCCATGCCAAATGCAAGTTTAAGTTTAGGCGTTAATCTAATTGGGGCGGGGATGGTGTCATATTCGTTGCCTTGAACATCTACAACGGTTGTGTAAATTTCAAATACATCTAGTCCCTCCCACTCGTATCCGATGGCACTTTCATTCACTTTATCTACATCAAAAATTTGCGACAATGCAATAGAAACACCACCTCGATAATACCATTGAAAGGACGCACCAAAAGGGTGAGCTGCTGCAAGACTCAACTCGGGAAATTTTATCTCATTTTTAACTTGATAGAATTCGTTTTGGGAAATATCATCACGACCTATTTCCAGACCTGCTCTACCTAAGGCAATATATTCTAGGCCGTCAATCCACTTTCTGAATGGTGGTTTTTCAGGCCGCTTCCAAACCGTGTCGATTTCTACGTTGGCCGTGATGTTAATAATGTGCCCATTAATTAAAACAGTGTCCCGAGGTGACTCAATTGTCAAAGCAAATGCGCGAGGAAGAAACCCACCCATAAATATTATAAGCAGCACCAAGCATGTTATTCTTGGGATGGACAAATTGCCTTCTATGTGATTGAAGGCATTTGTAATCATTCGTCGACTTTCAATTTTGCGGGAAGAACCCATTCTACTGCCTCCTTCTTCTCTTCTACTTTCTCAATGGTCTTTTCATCTTCAATGACCTTCTGAACAGTTTTAACTGGAGGTGTTGTTTCAGTAGAGGGTGTATTTACCTCTTCACTCAGTACGATGTTTTCTTCAACTTCAACAACCTCTGTCTTTGCAATTACAATTTCGTCAGATGATTCATGAGCAACAACTGCGTCATCAGCGACAACTGCGTCCTTAACAACGATTGCTGCGTCAGCCACAACAGCTTCATCAACCACAATAACTTTCTCAACAACCACAACTTCGTCAACCACAACAGCTTCGTCAGTTACGACAGCTTCGTCTGCAGGGACGATTTGTTCGACGACAATCGCATCGTCATTTACGGCGTCTTGATCAGGCATGTAGAATAAAGCAAAACCAACGAGCACAATAGCAGCAACAAGAATTGCCTTTGATGTCAAACCAGAAGAGGCCTCTGAAGCTTCTGAATCTAGCTGATTAAAGACCGCGTCTTTCATGCCTTGTGGTGGTGCAACTTCGTGCCCATCATAAAGACCTTGGACGTGAGATGTGAATGTATCTTGAACGGGTTTCATCTTGAGTTATTTGTTAGGTTTTGCAACTTGCTCCATATTGTTCAGCACGCCTTGAAGGAATTTCTTCGCGCGGCTAAGTTGACTTTTCGAAGTATTAACTTCTATATCGAGCATTTTTGATATTTCCTTGTGTTTATATCCGTCTATGACGTAGAGTTTAAAGACCATACCATACCCTTCAGGCATACGAGAAATTGCATTCTCAAGCTCCTCACGGGTAAAGTCACATTCTTTAGACGCTTCTAAGTCTCTAGGGGTTGCAAGGACATCGGAAATATCTGTCTGATTTGCGTGTTTTTTATCTTTTCGATAAAGTGAAATAGCTGTATTAACTACTATTCTACGCATCCATCCCTCAAATGAATTATTTTCAGAAAAGCTATTTAAATTTTTAAATATCTTCACCCATGCATTTTGTACGACATCTTCTGCATCAATTTTTGTATTTGTATATCTGAGTGCCACCGCAAAAAGAAGTCCTGAATACCTGCCATAGAGATCAAATTGCGCACGACGGTTTCCCTCCTTACATTTTTCAATTAGATCTAAGACTTCAGGCGCAACGCTCATTTTATATTTATTTAAACTTATCTAAATCCAAATCTAACCAACTCAGAGCAGAACTGTGAAAAAGATTTTCTAAATCTGAATGGCTGAGATTCATTTTCTCCATGTACTCCCCAAATTTAAGGTCGCCAAGGGGGAAAGGATAATCAGTACCCATGCAAATTCTGTCAGTCCCTTGCATGTCAATAACATACTTGAGCAGTCGGGCATCATGCGTGATACTGTCTACCCAAAACTTCCCCAAATACGCACTTGGATTCACGTTGTTGTCTATGGCGACAAGATCCGGTCTGCAATTAAATCCGTGTTCTATCCGTCCCAAAGTCGCCAAAAAAGCTCCACTGGCATGTGAAAAGAGCACCCTTAAATTTGGCAATCTCTCAAAGACTCCCCCAAAGATCATAGAACATGCTGCGCGAGACATCTCTGCGGGCATACCTACTAACCATGGCAACCAATATTTTTCCATTTGAGATTTACCCATCATGTCCCATGGATGAACCAAGACAGACATTCCCAATCTTGAACAGGCCTCAAAGAATGGGAAGAATTGGGGCGCATTGAGGTTTAAACCATTCACGTTAGATCCAATTTGAACACCCGCAAATCCAATGGATTTTGCGCGTTCCAATTCCTGAATCGCTAGGGTGACATCTTGAAGAGGCACAGTGCAAAGCCCCACATAATTTTTTGGGTGTTTGGTCACCAAATCCGCGATGTGGTCATTTAAAAATCGACCCAATTCCAATGCGTCATTTGGTTTTGCGTCATAGGAGAACATCACCGGAATGGTACACACAACCTGAACGGCAACACCCGACTCTCTGTACTCAGCCATTCGCTGATCCTCATCCCAGCAATTAGACGCAATCTCTCTAAAAAAGGTACTGCCCTGCATCATTCGGGCAAATCCCTCACGCTTTGAATCTTCTAAATGTATAAAGTTTCCATAGCCAAACTTCTCGGTCCATCGAGGCATATTCCTAGGAATAATGTGAGTATGGACATCAATTTTGAGCATTTGAGTTTGAGAATTTGCCTAAATATAATCGTTATTGATTAGTTGTATGCTTTTTTACATACCTCAGTTCTAACCGATTGACTGGGCTTACGATCCAACCATCTATAGAATTGCGTACGAAATGAGTGACTTGATCGTGAAAAAGTGGAATAACTGGCATTTCAGTGTGAACGATACTGTCCATCTTAGAATATAAAGACCATCGCGCATCTTCGTCAGACACTGACATAGAACGCTGATACAATGCTTCGAACTCATGGTTTCTAAAATGCGTATAATTGGGACCTCCAGGCGAGAAGTTTTTTTCTAGGAACAGGCCGAAGAAATTTTCGGAATCCGCATAATCAGCCAACCACGACTTCTTAAACATCATCGACTTAGAAGAAGCCACATTCTCCCTATGAACAGATGGCGGAGAAACATCAATCTGAACCTTCAAACCGAGCGCTTGCCATCCATGCTGAATGGCAGCACATATATCTACATAATCTGAAGTCGTCCCAAATTCGAATTCTGGGAATCCTTCTCCATTTGGATATCCTGCCTCATTCAGAAGTAACCTGGCACGCGCCAAATCATATATAGGCGTCGCATATGCTGTTGCGCCAGGCAGAGAAGGCGGAACAAATTTATCAGAAGGAAGCACTGAATTTCTCCTTAAGTTTCTCGCGATACTTATTCTATCTATGGACAGACTAAGCGCTTGTCGAACCCTACCGTCAAGAAATGGAGATCCCAGCAATATGTTGTCATCCACAAGGAGGCCGATATAATCGGTTTTCAAGAACGGGATTCGGCGCAAGCTCAAATCAGGTTTGTGTTTCTCCGCCAATCCGCCATCTAAATCCATGAGATCCTCCATATAGGCAGGGTGCAGACCGCTCATGAAATCATATCTTCCCTGAATCAGCCCCAGGTACTCCGACCCCATGTCAGGAACGAAATCGATGTGTACCGCTTCGAGATATGGCAGTTGTACGCCGTGTTCATCTCTTTCCCAATAGCCTTCATTTCTATGAAGCACAATCGCCACATTTTCTTCCCACCAGGCAAGCTTAAAAGGTCCAGTTCCAGCGGGCTTAGATCTGAAGTCTGATCCACGTGCTTCAACGGCTTCCTGAGCAACAATAGAAGCAAAGGGTGTGGTTAGTAGGCCTAAAAAAGGCGGGAATTTATACTCGAGATTTATTCTTACAGTACTGTCATTCAGCGCAATGATACCGTCCTCTTGTACTGCATCCAAGATCCATTCTCCCGGAGATGCTACTTCTGGATCACGTAATCTTTCAAGACTATAGACAACATCACTTGCGACGACTTCTCTCCCACCTTCTAGCCCTATAACATCTTCTTGTTTGGCAAACATCACACCTTTTCTAAGATGAAAAACGACCCCCTTTTCATCCCACTCCCAACGCTTTGCAATCGCCGGTTTTATTTCTAGTTCTGGAGAAAGTTCA
>MDSY01099559.1_pt1 | contig 21794 bp, 17 predicted proteins | sample 811131 | NCBI WGS metagenome assembly MDSY01 (sample SAMN05326643, study PRJNA326480) | marine metagenome | isolation source: seawater | place: Atlantic Ocean: South West | collected 2010 | reverse complement strand
TACGACGGAGACGAGTGCGTTGGAGGAGGGGTCGTGCTGTATCCCGGTCGCACCGAGCTGGAATTGCGTGGTTTCGGGGCGACGACGCCGCACAACCAGTAGCATAGCAGGTTTCAAGGATGTTTTCAAACGGGGGTGGACTACGCTCGGCTCTTCTTCTTCGCGTGCGCCATCATGGCGAGAAAACCGGCGAATTTGACGATGAACCGTCGCCTCCGCCCCTCGGCGTGGACGTGCTCATGCCTGTGCGGCGTCCGGTGGATGGTCTTGTGGAGGCCGCTCTTCAACTTCGAGAGCGTGCTCCGGCGGTGACGCGCCAACCCGTGGTGGCCCGCCTTGACCGCATTCTCGCCGCTGCACCCGCCCCATGACTCCTCCCTCTCGCGAGTGCCGCTGCGGATTCGCGCGAAAACACTGCGCAGTGGACTACCCTTTCCCGTCGAGACACCGCCTTTAGTGCCGAGCGCCCGCCAACGAGAGTCGCGCACCTCCCCGCGAGGCGGCGATTGATGAGCCGCCTCTTCGCCCCGTCCCAGCGGGCCCCGAGCAGCCGCCTCGAGGTTTCGGAAGTAAGGCAGCAGACCCTTGCACGCACCCAGCGAGACCACCGCCGCGGGAACGCCGCTGTCCTCGTGGTACACCGAGACGAGCTCGGCGGCGGTCGAGCATCGCCCGCCAAAGTCCTTCGCGGTTGGGTTGGAGCTCGAGTGCACCGACGCGGTGGGAGACGGAGGCGGCGAATACGAGCCGCGCGGTCCAAACTCGCCGGCGTCGACCGGGACGGTGTCACGACCCGAGTTGAAAGTATTCCGGTCGAACGCAGACGGAACGACGTTCCTGATCCGCTGCCCGGAGAATATGCGGCGCACGCGGACCCCCCCGCCGCCCGCGGTGATTAGCGAGTCGGCGCCGCCGCCAGCCCTGCCCGTGGCGTCGCGCGTGACTCCGTAGAACGCGCCGTTCCTCTCCCATCTGCGCCGGACGAAGAGATAATCCCGAGGGGAGAGTGGCATCGGAAACTTCATGCGCCAGAACGCCAGCTCGCATCCGTGTCCGGGAGACTCCGGTCCCGGGTCGGTCGAGGCGAGGCGCTCGGCGAAGATCAGCGTCGGGTCCCACGCGCCGCGGATCGCGTCGCTCATCTGCGCGCGGGCGAGCTGCTCCGCGGTGACGCCCTCCATGACAGCCTCGATCCTGAACTGCGCGAGACCCCCGCGCCCGTCGCCGTCCACCGTCCCCGGAGCCGGTCCGTTCCGGCGCAGCATCCGATACGTCGTGCCGTTCCCCGTGCTCCCGCGGTGGATCACCGTCCAGTTGTCGTCTTCCCCCGCCGGCCGACGGACACCGCGCGAATCGATCGCCCGCTCGCCCCTCGGACTCGGCGCACCGTTCATTCCCGAAACCGCATCGTCCGTTTCTCCGTCATCCGCCGTGTTCACCTCCTCCGCCGCCTCCAACTCGGTTGGCCAGCGCGCGAGCTCAGCAAGGAAACTCTCCTCATCCTTGTGCGTGACGAGAGCCTCGAGCGCGGGGTGGAGCGGGGGCGTGCTTTGACTCGCCTCGGCGCTGCGCTCGTCCTCGCGCTCGTCCACCTGCCCGACGAGTCTGGCCACGACATCCGCCGCGCGTGGTTCGAGCGCGACGTCCGCGAGGAAGATCGTGAGGGTCCTGAGGAGCGTCAACGCGCCGCGTTGCGGGTTGAGCGTGACGAGGATTGCGACGATTAAGATCGCCGCCTGGACCGCCTCCGGGACGCACTCCGGTGCCGGCTGCGAAGAGGGAGGGAGAAGACGAATAGAGGGGGTGTCAGCGGGGAAGTGGCAATCTCTCGTGAGGCGCCCGGGGCGGAAAAGGCGCGGGATCCGCACGCGCGCGGGGTGAAAAGCGTCGGGTGGCACGCACCGTCAGCAGCCAGCCGGGTTCCACGTGTGCACCGATCTCCGAGAGGGGCTTCCCCGCGCACAGACGCTCCCAGTGACCCCAATTCGTCACAGACACGTGGTATATCGCGAGAATCAGCACCGTGTCGACCACGATTCGAGCGGCGCCGGGGTGAACTCGCATCGTGTCTCTTCTTCTTCGTTGCGCGCTTGTTGGGAGGAAAAAAGCGCGAAGAAGAGTGGAGTGCCCCTGAGCCACGGAATCCTGATTGGGTCTTCGAGATCCCCGCTTTGTCTTGTGAGTGCTTCCGATACCGCGGGAACCTTGAATTACGAGTTACTAACCGCCGGTCTGACGTGATAACGAACTTCTCCGAGGAACAACCCACAACCTAAAACCGACCGTCCGCGATTTGTCTCATGCTAGTCTATAAAATCCTCATACCGGGGGCGCGCTTCGATCCGATGTTGTCCAGGTGCCGGGCGACCTTGGGCCGCAAGGCGGCGGGTCTGCTCTCGTGGCGGCGAGAGCATCCCTCGCTCCATCGAGCGGCGCTCCTCAAGCAGGGACACCTCGGAGTAGGGTGGACGCAGGTGCGGATTCAGCTCAGTATTTCCCAGCAAGAGTTAATTGGGCACCTCCTCCTCCGGGGCCGCCGCGCGAACCCGAGCTTTTCTGACCACTCGCCGCATCGCCGTTTTCGACAGGATTTCTCCACCGAGATATCTGGGCCGCTGGGGGGTAGCGACGAGGAGGCTAAGCTTCGAGCGCTGAGGATGCGCTCGCTGGCGCCGAAGCCATCCGGGAGGGACTACGCCCAGCATCTGCGGCAGATCGAGCGCGAGGAAGCCCCGTCGAAGCACGACGTCTTCGTGAACAGGATCCTGCCCGGCCTGCGGTACTTCTTCCAGAACCACCACCACCTCAACATCAGCAAAACCTACGTGATACCGGACGACGACCCAGGCGTTCCAACGGCCATCCGGGGCTTCAACCTCGGGAAGAGGGTGGACAACATACGGACGCGCGGCGACTTTGTGCGCAACAACGCCGAGTACCTGGAGATGCTGCAGAGCGTGGGAGGCGAGACGGAGGCGGAGAGGTTCGTGTGGAGATCGAAGGACTGGATATTTACTCACCAGATCATGGCCACCCTGCGGTTCTTCAAGCGCAGGCACGGCCACCTGCTGGTCCCGAGGCACTACGTGTGCCCGCCGGACCCGGAGCTCGCGCGGTTCAACTGGGGCTTCACCCTCGGGTCAGTGGTGCACGACATACGGGACAAAAACAAAGGGTTCTACCTCGATCAGGAGCCCGAGCGCGCCAGGGCACTGGCGGAGATCGATTTCCCGTGGGAGCACAAGTCGGCGCACACGTGGCAAATCAGGGACGTGCCCGCGCTTGCGTGGTTCAAGCGGGAACACGGGCACCTCGCGGTGCCGCCGGATTACGCGTGCCCGACGGGGAGAGGGGCGTTGGTGAGCGGCCTGCCGAAGATTGCGCTAGGTATGCACCTCGGCAGGTACGCAGATCGCATTCGTCGGCGGGGCAGTACGTCGCCGCGGGACGAGCTCAAGGTGAAGCAGCTCAACGATATGGGCTTCGCCTGGAGCCTGCCGGATCACTTCGTCAGGAGGACGCTCGCGCCGGTCGTCACCTATTACGTGGCAAAGTACGGACACCTTTCGCCGCCGCCGTCGTACACGGTACCGTGGGGGATAAAGGACGTGCCGAGGTGGGCGTGGGGAATGAATCTGCACGACAGGATATACTCCCTCAGGAAGAGCTCGGGGAACAGGTGGGCGGGGGAGAACGGCTCGAGGGAGGAGCGCCAGGCGCGGGTGGCACTGATTGAGTTGACGGTGCGACTCGCGAGGGACAAACACAACGATGAGGTGCTCGACGGCGAGGATGACGATATGCCGTCGTGGGAGGAAAAGTGTGAACCAGCGCTCGAGTTCTTGCGGAAGAGAGCGTCGAAAGAGGTCGCCGGGCGAGGCAGGACTAGCAATCATAAATCAACGGCGAGCACCGCCAAATAGGATTTGATGTTCAAGTCAGTTTCTGAAAGCTGAGATGTCGTCTCTATCCTGATCCACCCAGCCCCAGGCGATGATGGATATGCGTCCGGCGTTTTGTATCCCGCCCCCTTTGCGAAGCTCCTCGGGCACTTGAGGGATTCCGTGTCTCCATTCGCAGTTGACGTCATGTCCAAATGTGTACGCGGAGCCGTTCCCCTGAGGGAAAAAAACAGTCGTGCCCGTCTTAGCGTGCTCAAAGGCTGCGTCCCGACAAGCCCCAAAGGATACAGCGACGGTGCAATTCTGCGTCTTAGCCTTGTCGGGCTTGACCGCCGCGGCATCGTGGTGATAGGGCTTCCATTTTTCCGCGTCCCGGTACCAGTTCAAGCGCGTTGCCTTCACGTCCATCGAGAAATATTTGGATATGCGATCCACGACAGCCATGAAGATGGGCGACTCCTGCTTCCACTTGCCGTGACGATCCCTGTCGTTGGCGATAAAATGCGAGTCCTCGTGCCAGGGCACCCACATGTCCGGCGAGCCCGCCGCCTTGACCTCCTGCATCAGCTTCTCGTAAACGGAGGCATCCTCCTCTTGGCAGAAAAAGTTAGGGACGTACACGACTGCACGTCCGTGGAGCGTCTTGCCCAGCGTCTCCTTGGAGGCGTCGCCGACGACCACCTTCAGCCCAGGGGGTGCATGGCTCGGCTCAAAGTCTCGGGTGTTGCGACCCTTCTTCCCTCTCTGGGGCTTCGGCCTCTGCTGCCCCTGCTCCTGCTTACCCTTCGCGCGGGGCCCGGGGAGCGGACGTTCGATCGCGGGCTGCTGCCGCTCGTCCTTACTCTCGCCGTCCTTCAGGCCGCGGGGGGCGCCCTTATTCCTTCTACGCCGACGATTGACGTTCAGGTCATCTCGGAGGTCACGTTGTTGAGGGACGTTGCTGACGACCATGGTCCTCTGGAAGTGACGAACCGCCTGCTCTGACCTTTTTCAAATAGCGTGTGAAATGCCGACCACCCCATCAGACGGCTTCGCCCGCACCTGATGCCGGCTACGGGGTTTCGCACCATGCTGGGACTTTGCCGTCGAGTTGTCTCATCGTGCGGAGCGGCGGCACGACCACCCCAAGCGAGGGGCGAGTTCCAGCGCGCTGCGATAGTCGCACGCGCTGGCGCACATCGGTTGAGCTCGCCCTCCGGACTCCCCTTCACGCTTCGAACGCAGCGGTTCGGTGAAGGGCTCACAGGACGTGGTGACGGGCTCCGGCTCGTGCGCTCGTACGGAAAGGGCGAATACGATGACGAATACTGGGACGAAGATGACGAAGACGACGAGTCGTGGGTCAGTGCCCGCGCCAAATACCTCATCCCATCCGGCGTCTGCAACTTACTCCCCTGACATCCCTTCCCCACTCTCGCCCGCCGCTCCGCAGTACGATGACGACGAGGAGTTCGATGAAACGCCGCAGGATGTTAAAGGCCCAAAAGACGTGGAGACGTTACGAGGCATCTCCGGGCCTCGCGTCGCGGACACCCTGCCGATGCCCGAGCCAGGGGAGTGCGCGGACCCGCCTCGCCGGGTGACCAAGGACGACGTCACCATAGCGTTCGCCAGGAGCGGCGGTGCGGGCGGGCAGAACGTCAACAAGGTCAACACGAAGGTGGACATGCGGCTGCAATTAGAGCGCGCCTCGGACTGGCTGCATCCGTGGGTGACTCGGCGGCTGATGGTGCTGGAGAAGAACAGGGTGAACAAGGACGGCGAGCTGGTGATCCAGTCGAGCAGGTTCCGCACGCAATCGCAGAACGTGGACGACGCGCTGGAGAAGATGCAGGCGTGCCTGAACCGCGCGTCAAAGCTTCCGCAACACAAGTCGAACAAGACTGCGAAGAAGAAGCTGGTGAAACAGGCGGAGAAGGCCAACAAGGTGAGGCTGGAGAACAAGAAGCGAGGGTCCGACAAGAAGAAACTGCGAAACAAGAAGAGTATCGAGTGGGATTGAGTTGAGTGAGCTTCCGTTAGTTACGTTGTCGCTGACCCAACGCATGCATACTACCCGCGAAGCAATCAGTCGAGGCCCTCCACAGTCACCGTCACCCCGCTGCCGTACTCCACAACCTCCGTGTCCACGGCGCCAACCACCTTTTCCTCTTCCTCCTCCTCTTGCTTGTCCAGTCCGAGTTTCTGTCGCATCTCCTCACGGCGCTCCTTCCTTTCCTGGAGCCTCTCCTTCCGCGCCTTTTCCTCAGCCTGCTTGATTGCAAACTTCCTACGCTGTGTCTTACGTTTGCTGTACCCGGTTACCCATTCCCTGTCGGCCGGACGGATGCGAGAGGTGAGGGTATTATACTCGTAACCAAACACGAATCATGATCATGGGGAAAAAAGAGGGCGCTCAGCCTGGGAGGGTTAAAGGTTCGCGGGGATGGGCTTTGACTCACTTGCGAACCTTGTCGTCGAAGACCGCTTCACCCCCTCGTTTCGTCTTATCCTGTCCGCACTCCTGTGAGGATTGGCAAGGGCGAGGTGCGAGGTAAGCAAACGCTCGTCGAGTTTAGCGGAAAAAGCGGCGGTTGTGCGGCGGTGCTCACCATTTTACCCAGTGGTCTTCCTCCTCTGCCCTTAACCCCCTTCCCTTCCTTGCCAAAGGCACCCTTGGTCGTGCCGAAGGGTGCCTTTTTGCCCGATGACTTCTTTTCCGGTGTCTTTCCCATGTCCGCACCTTCGTTGGCGCCAGCCAGAGTGTCGGCGCGTCACATTCAATTTTCACTGACGTGCACCAGTTTGACGAGAAAACCAAAACTATTTTTCCTCAGAGAGTCCACCGCCAGACAGAGGACGCCGCACACGCTCTTCGTGGCACGTGCGAGCGGCTTCTGAGGCTAGGTCACGCCAACAACCCGCGTGGACCCATCTCGACCTCCGAGGTTGAGAAACCCAAGGTAGATTGTGCAGCTGGGCTCGGATCTCTCTGGACTAACGGGTCTTGTAGATCTGAGGAGACACCCATCTCTCCTCACCTCCCAAGCGAGGGGACGAGGTTGGAAGCGACGCGTCAATTCGACGGGACGCTGGATGGAGACGCGGTCTTCGAAGCGTGCGCATGCGGATGTCGACAAGGATCCGGAACTGAGTGAACTTCAGAGGGCGGTGAAGCGGCTGAACACGGGAGGCGTCCGTGGCACTTCGAGCGGAAATGGGCTCACGGCCGGGTTCGTCGGTTCTTCTGGAGGGGTCGGGGGGGTTGGCATCGCGCCGCCGATGTATCAAGTCCCCGAGGATGAGCACGAGCGCGTTGACGGGATCGACGAGGACGAATCGTTCGGTCGCAGCATGCACTACACGGAGATAAACGCCCTCCTGAACAGCCTTCACTTTGCGCGGGTTCGGAGGAGAGAGTCGATGGCTGGCCCGACGGCGCCGCACGAGAACCCCGCCCACCACCAGCCCAACGATTATCAGCACCGACACCAGTGAATGGGGGTTCGCACAAACAAACACGCAGGGCGCGCATCGCGTGGACGGGAAGCTTGTCCCGAACTTAGAATGCACAACAAAAAAACGAGAATTAGGAGCTCTACCGATATAGGTATTTAGTTACACACATCACGACGATAGTCCATAAATCAATTATTTGTTGATGGTCATGACTGCAACGCCGTCGTATTTTGCTACAAAAGGCGGTTGCCACCTGAAATTCTATGTAACACCACCCAGCCCAAACCAACTCGCGCCACCGAGGAAGGCGGTCCACATGATGGTCCTCCGAGCGTGGGTCGTCGCGGTTTTGCTCATCGCCCTAGGTGCGTCATCCCCCCTCGTCGCGATCGCGCGGACCGAACAAGCGCCCGCACGACTCGACCGCCCCAATCGTTTCGTTCCCGCCGTGTCGCTGAACCGCGTGATTCACTCCTCTTTCCCACCCGCAGGCTCCCGCCACCCTCCCGTGGCCGAGGCGCTGGACCCGAGCGCGCCCGCGGTGTACGATAACGAAACATGGTGAGTATAAAAGTCGCGTCTTCGCCTAATCCCGCCGGCGGACTTACCCGCCGCCGAAGAAGCCTCTCTTCTCGCGGAACTCTAACTCGATCTTTCCTTTCCCGCGTGCCCAACTCCAGGGCGGCGTGCCCCGACTACACGTGCAACCCGTGCAAGTTCGACGAGAAGTGTCCCCCCGTGAATTTCACCGGCATCACATCGATCATATGCTCATACAAGTACGACGTCTGCGATCGACTGAGGGTTGAGCACCGCGCGTGCCGCAAGGCTCAGGCGCGCATGTGCAGGCCCGTGGAGAAGCAGGTCAAGACCGTGTGCACCAAGGAGGTGAACCGCGCGTGGACGAAGAAGTGCAAGGAGGACGAGGAGAAGCTCGACGCCGGTCTGAAGGACCTCATGGCTCAGCTCGACGCGCTGCGCGCCCTCAAACCCGGGAACTGCGGCTGCGCAGCTCCCGAACCCCCGCCGGAGACGTACACGCAGGAGTCGTTCACGTGCGGATCAGACGGCGAGGTGACGCTCAAGCCCGATGCGATCGGGGGCGGCGAGGTCGATACTAAGGGCGGGTGGTTCGGTGGGGGATCCGACTCGAAGAAAGAGAAGAAGAACAGGAGGGGTAAATCCCCGAACCCCGTCATGGCCGCTCAACTCAGGCTCGCTAAGCTCCGGGACACCACCGCGGATCTGCTCGTTGACGACGAGGAAGCCGTGACGGGAGTGCAGGCGAACGTGCCGGAGATGAACCTCGAGGGCCTGAACAGCGCGATGAGCCAGCTGGACGACAATATCGCGGCACTGGAGGATCTGATCCTCCAGCTGCAGAAGAAGAAGAAGGAGAAGGCGAAGAAGTGCTCCGCGCCGCCTGAGGGCACCGGGATGGAGAGGCACGTGCTGAACCACTGCCTCGAGGTGGAGGAGACGGAGCGCCTGTCCGAGCGGCACGAGGAAAAGTGTGCGAAGAAGACCGCGGATCTCATGGCGCACTCCGCCAAGCTCGAGGCGCTCATCTACGAGTCCGATCGAAGGATGGCGCTCCTGGACGCCCTTCAGGAACACGCCGAGGGGGTCGTGGAGGCTTACGGTGACGTCAACATAACGTCCACCGCGTTCGCGCTCCTGGGCCACTCGTTCCTCAACGCGAACTTCACCGACACCACCCGAAACCTGATCGATGGGATGATGGTGAACGAGACGAGCCTCTGCGCGGAGGTGCTCCCCACGCTGCAGTCATCCGTTCTCGGGTTGGGGATCTCCAAGGATCAAATCTGGTGCCCAACGCCGACGGGCACCTTCATCGGCGGCAGGGACCTGCCGGACTGGGCGCCCCACTTCCTCGTTGGGGTGGGCGTCGTTCTCGGTTTCTTTGTCTCCGCCTTTGTCAAGGCGACGCCGGCCATCTACGCCGTCATGTGCGATCACCCCGTGCTCTTCGTGGTGCTCGGCGTGGTGGTGCTCGCGGGCCGGTTTGCGTGAACAAGCGATCGGTACGGCTGGGAACGCCGAACCGGTCCGGAGCGCGCGTGAGATGTAAGATAATTCGCTAAATATGTTTGATGAAGTATTAAAACGCCGAAATCATGCAACGGGAGCGCGTAATTTGGCGTCCTCCTCGGCAGTCGTGGTCTGCACGACGAGCGGGGGAAGGCTCCACATGACCGGCATCATCCCTCCCGCAGGTTGGTTCGGCGCGAGCTTGACCGCACCGCCGTTTTGCTGCGCCACCACGGCGCCCGCGCCTCCCTGTGGGTGGAAGGGGCCGGGCATCGGCGCAAATGCCGCGCCAGGCGGGGGCGATGCGAAGGGCATGCTGCTCATGAAGCAGTGCAGCTGGTGCTCGAGCTTCGCCTTGTCCTGCTGCAGCGCAGCCTTATCCGCGGCGAGACCGCTCTTCTCGTTCTCCAGGGTGGTGTTGCTCTTCTGCAGGGACTCCAGCGTGGCCGACAGCTTCGCCAGCTCCTCGCGCAGTCGCTTGATCACCACCGCGGCATCCGTCACTATCGTCGCCTTATCCGTCTTGAGGGGCCCAGCCCCGTTGGGATCTAGCAGCGCGCTGAGTCCCATGAACCTGTCGTTCAGCGCCTCTCTTCGCAGCTTCTCGCGCCGCGACTTCTTGTGCTTCGACGCCTCGCGCCCACCCTCTTCCCGCCCCCTCTTGTCGCCCGACCCGGGCGTGCCCGCGGCGCCACTCCCCTCGGCCTCCAGCGCCGCTATGGTCTCCTGCGGGAGAGACATCTCCGTCATCTCCAGGGACGTGATCGCGCCCTCGTCCGCCGCGTCGAAGATGTCCGCCAACCAGTCGCCGGAGTCCTCGCGCTGGTCCTTGGCCATCTCGGTCGCCTTCTTCTCCGGCTCGCCCGCCATGGTTGGGTGCCTCTGCCGAGAAATTAAAAAAAAAACCCTGGTTTTTTGACGACGTCAAGAGCGGGGCGCCCCCGTTCTTCTCGCGCGACGAAACGTGCGCTCGCTTCCCTCGGTGCCGCGTCGGTCACGGAAGGATACTCCTACGAGGCTCGGGTCCGTCACTGGGAGCCAAACTTCGCGTCGCGTGCCACCGTCGCTCTGGCGCCCTCACAATGGGCCCTTCAAAGGACCCTCCCCTCGGCAACCTGATAGATATTGAATCCGACCCTGTGATTCGTCGAAAAGACCGAGGCGCGTGCCCTTGAATGGTCCTGATTACGGACCATCGTTTTGGACCCACAAAAAAAAAATCAAAACAGAAAGAGACGTCGCTTGAGGACGTCGCCGATCTGTCGATTCGAGCAGCCGGAGGAGGAACCGGGACTTTTCACAAGCGGGTCGCTCGAGATCTGGGCCGGCTCTTCGCACCTCGAGATGTCCGAGCTTGAGCAAAGGAAGCTTCTCAAGCGCCTGGACGCGTGCTTGAAGCGACCGGAGAACCAACTATGCGCCGACTGCCCCTCTCGCCAGCCGCGCTGGGCGTCCGTCAACCTCGGCATCTTCATCTGCACGAACTGCTCGGGCATCCACCGCTCGCTCGGTGTGCACATATCGTTCGTGCGCTCCACGACGTTGGACACGTGGAAGGAGAAGCAGGTGGTGGACATGGAGACGATGGGTAACGACCGCGCGAACGCGTACTGGGAGGCGAGCCTCCCCCCCGGGGCGAAACCCACGAGCTCGGCGCTGCCCGTGGTCGAGAAGTACATCAGGGCCAAGTACGACCGCAAGATGTACGCGGACAGCTCCAGGGACGGACCGATCAGGGGAGACGGAAGTGGAGGACCCGTCGCGCCGGCGCCCACCGCAGCTCCCACACCGACTCCCGCGGCTCCCCCCGCGGGTGGAGGCCTGTTTGACCTGCTCGACGTCGCACCGGCAACAGCACCCGCAGCCACCGACGGAGGCTGGGGTGCTTTCGGTTCCGCCGCTCCCGCCACCAACGGGGGATGGGACGCTTTCGGATCCACGGCCCCGGCTCCCGCGGCTCCCGCCGCCACTGGGAACTGGGACGCGTTCGGTGCGCCCGCGCCCGCACCAGCGCCCGCGGCTCCTGCCGCTGCTGGGGGTTGGGACGCGTTTGGTGCGCCCGCGCCCGCACCAGCCGCCTCTGCAGGTCCAGCTGCGAACGACGGATGGGATGCATTCGTGTCCGCGCCGCCCGCTGCCGCACCCGCCCCTCAGGCAACCACTGCTGCTCCCGCGGCGGCTGACGACTGGGGCGCATTCACGGACGCCCCCGCGGCGGCACCTCCGGCTGCCAACCCTCAAGTCTCAAATGATGACATCATGAACTTGTTCAACACACCCCAAGGCGGCGGTATGGGAGGTTTGGGAGGTATACCCCAGCAGCAGGTTGGAGGTATGGGGATGCAGCAGCCGGGGATGATGCAGCAGCCCAACATGGGGATGGGCATGCAGCAGCCCGATGGCATGATGGGGATGCAGCAGCCCGGGACGGGAATGGGGTTGGGCATGCAGCAGCCCAACATTGGGATGCAGCAGCCCAACGGCATGATGGGAATGCAGCAACCCAATGGCATGATGGGGATGCAGCAGCCCAACATGGGGATGCAGCAGCCACACGGCATGATGGGGATGCAGCAGCCCCACGGCATGATGGGGATGCAGCAGCCCAACGGCATGATGGGGATGCAGCAGCCCGGTATGGGGATGCAGCAGCCGGGGATGATGCAGCAGCCCAACATGGGTATGGGGATGCAGCAGCCCGGCGGTATGATGGGGATGCAGCAGCCCAGCGGCATGGTGAATATACATCAGCCTAGCGGCATGATGGGAACGCAGATGGGAAACATGCCCCTGGATATCACGCCGGACACCACGTACACGCCATCCGAGAAGAAGAAGCCGGAGCCACAGCACCACGCCGCGTTCGATCAGTTCAAGATGTTTTAGACGCCGAGCTTTAGTTTCGTGGCGCACTCTTTCAAGCCGACATTATAGACGAGTAGAAATCAACGTACATGTCTCTACAGTACTCCGCGCTCAACCCCTCCCCGCAGAAGAAGACGACGCCCTGTTCGCAGCCGCCTGGGCCCGGAGCCGCGCCTGTCGGGCTCGGTTGGCTTCCTCCTCAGCGAGCTTTCTAGCCTCCTCTTCGGCCTCGCGGATCGCGGCGCGTTCCTCCTCCTCGGCCTCCCACTCCTCGATCCGGTCCTTGATCTTCAGCAGACCGAACACGCCAAGCACGAGCGCTCCCACGAAGGCGACCAGGCTGCCCACCCCACCCTTCTTTTCCTTGACGTGGTGCGTCTTGAGCATGGCCACGAGCTTCGCGGGCAGGGCGCCGGTCATCTCCTCGAGCTTCTCGTCGCCCTTCCAAAGCTGGTACGAGGGCAGCGCCTTCACGTTGCACTTCTGAGCGATCTCAGGGAGCGCCTCCATGTCGACCCGGACGAAGTGGATCTTCTTGTACTCGGGCGATTTGGCGAGGGTGGTCATGTAAGGCTGCATGCTCTTGCTGGAGGAACTCCAGCCCGCGACGAACTCGACGAGGACCAAACCGTTGTCGCCCGCCTTCTTGAATATCTTGGCGTACTCTTCCACCGTGTGGCAGTTCACGATCCTGCTGAACGCCATCATCTTGCGGGCGCTTCCCGCGCGCCTCCTGACCGCCATTTTCTTTTGCGATCCAGTGCCCCGTTAAAAATCCGTTGATTGTATCGTTTAGCGCGACGGGTACCGAAGAGGACGTGCGCGCTACGAGAGTTCGACGCTTTCGTTTGACGAGTTGATGAACGTCGGTGGTTCCGCGTCGACGATTACGAGCTGGTCAGACCGACGGGCGCTGGAAGATGGCGGAAGGCGTGTTCTTCCGTTTGCTTTTATTTTATCCTTGTTGGATCTCCGCGACGAGATCGAACAAACCCTAAGCTAAAACCTGACTTCAACGTAAGTGTTACCTTGGTATCATCTGGAAGAAACTTTTATAATTCACGTTGCAATTACCTATTTCCAACACCTGTGTCTTGCCAGCGGTGCCAACTTTTGACCTAAAACTTTTCCCGAGCCGAGGCCGAGCCCTTTACAGGCGGCGCACGTCCGAGTATGAGTGACGCCGAGGAATACTCCTCCGATGACGATGGTCACATCAACGACGAGTTCGAACCCCAAGTCGACCCGACCCTGAGCGTCGACGTCGGATCCGGCCTTTCGGTGCGTCCCGAGGACTGCCAATCTCCCCCTGCGCGATCAGTGGCTATCCCGCCCGCCCCGATCGCCCACCTCTTCCCCGCGCTCGACTCACCTCGAACTCGCCTGAACATCGCAGAGCCATGACTGGGCGGATATCGATAACTCCGACCTGGTCGCTAAGGTCCGCGGCAGCGCCGGTTTCCGCATCATGCGCGAGCTGCACGCTTGGGACGGCGCCCTCGAGGCGCCCCCGGCGCTGCTCGAGGGCAAGGTGTTCGAATTCTTTTACGTGCAGAGGAAGGAGGCTGATCTCTGGAAGACGCTCGTCAAGGAGTGCTTCCCGAAGAAGTACGAGGAGGCATCGAACGACAAGTCCGAGAAGAAGCGTCTGCAGTCTCTCTGGGCCCAGGCGGTGCTGGATGAGATCAAGGCGATGAGGGAGCACGGCAAGCACACCCTCCGCTTTCTCACCGCGGTTGTCAACGCGTCCTCGTCCGCGGCGGACCACCTGTTCCTGCGCCGCGAGGCCCTGAAGCACGGACCGGGCTCCGTGGAGGCCAAGGCGGCACCGATCCTCTGGGACCAGACCAGCAACAGGATCAAGGACCAGGCCTTCGACGCCATGCACCACTGGACAAACAAGGGTGGCGCTCAATCCGGCGGCGTGGCGCGCATGTACAAGCACCAGCACGAGCTGCTGGAGGAGCTTGACAAGCACTACACGATCGTGAACAAGGCTGTTGAGACGGAAGCCAAGCCCCCTCTTCCCTTGCACGTCATTCTTTCCACCCCGACTGGCTCCGGTAAGACGTTCACCGCGCTCATGGTGCACCTCAGGCTACTCAAGGTGAAGCACCCCAACGTCATCCTGGTCTACTCCGTGCCCACGAAGCAGGTCCTGAAGCGCGTCGGTCAAGAGTGCGAGGCGCACGCCGCGCCTTACTGGACCGCCGCACGCGACCACTCCGGCGACGGTACTCTCCACCAGGTGCGTCGTCCTTACTCCATTCGTGACAAGGCGCGGAACAGGAAGGCGCTGCGCGCCAAGGCGGCGATTGGCGAGAAGCTCAGCGCCGGTTCCGGCAACATCGAGCAGCAGCTTGAGTATGCCGCGGACGTGGGATACAAGCTCAAGGATCGCGGTGCCGGCAAGCCCGATATCATCATCGCCGACCTGAACACTACCGCTTCGCTTCTGAAGGCGGCTCACGCGGCGAAGGAGACGAGCTTCTACCATAAGAACAACCTGCTCCTCTACTTTGACGAGCCGAACATGGGTATCCACCTCGATCCCAACGTGCTCGGGGTTGTCTCGACGATCCAGAACCACATGCCCGTCGCTGCAGTCCTCGCGTCCGCTACACTGGGTCCCTGGGAGGGGCTCGAACCGTGGTGGCGCGGCACGACGCCCGCCAGGCAGATCACCATCAGCCTTGAGCCTTACGACCTGCCGATGTCAACCCTCAACGTGTACTCTGAGGAGAAGACCTCGATCTCGCCCATCAGCCCTTTGGCGCTGTTCAACAACCATGCAGAGTATAAGCGTGTCATGTCCGATGATCGCATGCCGACTCTGCTCCTACGCCATCTCACTTCCGCTCAGGGTAACGACCTGCTGGGCATCAAGGGACCCGGCGGCGACTGGGACAAGATCCAGGGCGACGTCAAGTCTCTGCGCCTCGCCGTCGAGCCAATCTTCAAGGACCTGTCGTACGAAGATTTCACCCGTCTGAAGGCGCAGTGGGCGACGGGTGCCGGTGCCGCAAAGAAGGTTGACGGTATCCGCGGTGCCCTGTCCAAGGAGGGCGTCACGATGGTGGGTTGCATCGACCCGAGGAAGGTTGCGCTCATGCTGGCGGGTTACGGTGACTCGGAGCAGTGGACGCAGGAGGTCCACAGGCTCAACTCGAAGCTCAAGGAAGCCGAGCGCGTGATGAAAGAGTCCGCCAAGAGTGAAAAGAAGGCGAAAAAGAAAGACGAGGAGGAAGAGGCACAGATGGGCGATGAGACGGAAGGGCAGATTGGCCTCATCACCCTGCGACCGATGCTCAAGGTATCTGTGGCCGAAGCGCTTGAATCCGACATCGACACGCTCGTCATGCTTTCCAAGGGTATCGCGTACGCGTGTGGCAGTGGAACAGACCCTATGGTCAAGCGCCTGTACAACCAGGCTCTTTTGACCGTACCCGACTCCCTGAAGGGTCGCGCCCCGCCTCTTAATGTTCTCGTGGTGGATTACTCGTCCATCTACGGTACGGATTGTCCCGCGGTTGACACCCTTTTGCTTCAGGAGGATCTCGGTAGGTTACTGGCCTGGGAGGATCTCCAGCAGTTCCTCGGTCGTCTTCGTCGCGACGGTACCGCGATCTTCTACTCGCTTCGCACCCTGCGTCGAGCCGCTCTCGGCCCGGGAGCCGAGGAAGCAGAGGACTTGGCTGAACGCGAGTATCAGCGGGACGTGGAGGTGGCAGTTCTCGAGATGCAGGGCAAGTCACGCGATTCTGATGCTGAGGCTGACGCCCTCAAGAAATTGGCGGAGTTGAAGGGTCGCTCCATCGCTGAGACGGGCGCCCTCGCGACGGCTTGCGTGATGTCACTCGTGCTCCCGGCGCCCAGTGGTCTTCCGGATGGACTTCCAAAGGTTCATCCCTCCGAGCCCGCCGGAACAGACAAGGATCTGTTGGCCCAACTCGCCAAGCAGCTCGAGACGAACGGGGAGATGTTGGAGGCGATGATGAAGAAGCGCGCCGATCAAATTCTCGCCATCAACAAGGTCGAGGCCCTGGCTCTCTCGGCGAGCCCGTTTGTGAAGCGCACGGGTGGCGTTCGCTACCTCGGCGCGGCGGCTAAGACGCTTCAGGTGTTGTACGACGCGGACGTCTTCTCCGAGGAGGCGGTGATTGCCTGGGGGCAGCAGAAAGAGGCTGCGTTGTCACTCGATCCGGACATGGATGCGCGGTTCTTCGAAAAGGCGAAGCCGTTCATCAATTGGCTGGAGGAGGCTTCAAGCTCCGAGGAGGAGAGCGACGAGGAATAGTTTTGACTTGACAAACAGAGGTCGTTCTTTTACCGATATTTTCGTCCAGACTCTTGGACCTTCCAACGTTCACATTCGGGCCATCCTAGAAAAGTTATATCACGCCCAACGAGGTCGTGGTCGTAGCTTGGTTCTCGGATATCGCGCTCTCTGCCGGCGTATCGGCCGGACAGACTCTGGCGCAAAGCGGCCAGCCGCCTCGACGTAAACACAGTTTCACCGCGCTCGGCATACTCAAAAGCGTATCGCAGATATCTCCTCAGTCTCTGCAACGTCTTACGTCTGAGGAGCAAGTCCAGTGCCTCATCACGCGCCGGCACGTGCTGGAGAGCGAGCAGAACTCCACTTAGGTGGCCACTGCGCAGACCCGCAGGCTCCGGAGCTTGACACGCGCATGATGTCAGAGTGGGATATCCAGTCCAGCTTCCTGACAGATGAAGAGCTTCGCGGTAGGTCGCTCTTACTTGATACTTATAGTGAGGCACCGCCTCTGCGTTGGTCCGGTCGCCAGCGCGTCGTCCACTTCCTCTTCACTTTTTATCTGTGGCGGTGTATTTCACCACTTTTTCTTTTTTCCCCAGAGTTTGGTTTCGCGGACATCTCCCAAGATGGTCAGAACGGCACACAGCAGACGCAGCACATCGGCGAGAAGAATCGCATACCCGCAGAAGAACTGGTAGGCTTGAACTCCACGCCTCGTGCGTCGGGCGGTGACAACAACGCGCCAAAAGTTCCGTGGGCCCAAGGTGACCTTCGCTGCCTCAAGGAGGCGATACCGCCTACCAACGGCTTCACCAACGCGATCCCCACGACGCTGCGAGAGCAGACGACCCACGCGAACGGGCTCACACGCGTGATCAAGTCAACCATAGTCGCCGGAGAAGCCGCCGGGTCGCAGGCCATCAAGAAGAAGAGGAGTTGCCGTCCCAACCTCGACGAGAAGACCCCGGACAAGAAGACGCGAAAGACGACCAACAGCCGCAAGAAAGGCCTCATTGACAGTCACAGCAGCGGGAGCGCTGCGAGCAGGCCATTCCTCGTCGACGAGAAGAATGGCTTGGCAGATATCCACAACCTTCCTTGCATCAACGGAGAGAAGGCTATCGTCAACGGCAACGGAGAGAAGCTTCGATCCAGTCAGTTTCGCGGTGTCACCAAGCACAAGCGCAGCGGCAGATGGGAAGCACACATTTGGGTCAAAGAGACAGGTAAGCAGATGTACTTAGGCGGGTATGATAGGGAAGAGCACGCCGCCGAAGCTTATGACGTCGCCGCCATGAAGTGCAAGGGTGGCATATCGGGGCGAAAGGTCAAGCTGAATTTCCCGGAGGCCAAGTACACAGAGCTGAGCGCTTACATGGCGTCAGTGAGCCTTGAGGAACTCGTCATGGCGATTCGCAGGCAGAGCCAAGGTTTTGCGCGTGGCTCGTCGGGTTTTCGTGGCGTCACCCAGCACCCGAACGGCAGGTGGGAGGCGAGGATCGGCATGCCGAACTCGAAGCACATCTATCTGGGCCTGTACAACGAGGAGAGCGCCGCAGCGCGCGCTTACGACATGGCTCTGGTTCGGCTCCGCGGACCCGGGGCCGCCACCAACTACACGCTGGCCAACTACAAGGACGAGCTCAAAGGGTTCGAGAACGAAAAGGCCGGCATTATGCAGCTCGACGCTAAGCCTTCTTGCAAGGAGGAGGTAAAAAACGAGGAGGCCTGAGGAGAGGATGCGATGACACGATCGTTGGACTACTATGGCTAGACATCTACGGTTTGATCGTCTCGTCCTTGATCAGGTCCGACATCGTATTTGCAAACTTGTGTATGGGAAATCCCATCACGTTGAAGTAGCATCCGCTTATCGAGCTGACAAACGCACCCGCCGGCCCTTGAATACCTGTGCCGCGAGAATGACGAATTGAACTTTAGACGGTCTCCACGACGAACGTGTACATAAAAGAAAAGAAGTTTCAGAAAAGTAACGCACCGTAACCACCTGCCTTGTCGAAAGGTTCCCCGGTTTTCACGTAAGCTGCAATCTCCTCGGTTTCAAGTGCGGCGAATGTCACACGAGTGGTCTCCGAAAACGATTTCACGAGCCTTCCGTCCGTAAACACCATCGACACTCCGGTATGAACCTGGTGAGTCACGCCTTGCAGCGTCAGAAGCATTTGTGTTGCCTCTGCCCCGTCCTTGGGTTTCTCCATGATTGTCCCATCGGGTGCCTCCACCACCGTATCGGACCCTATGATCATAAACGGCTGGTCTTCCTTCTCGAGGCGATCGGCAACCTCCAACGCCTTGTGCTGCGCGGTCGCCATAGCATACTCGGCAGCGTTCGGGAACTTCGATTTGGCCAGGTCCTCGTCGAAACGCGATACCACCACATCGAACTTCAGCCCGAGATTACCTAGGATCTCACGCCTCCGAGGCGATGCACTAGCGAGTACAAGCCGTCTAGCACACAGGGCTTCCGCGTACTGAAGCAACATCGTGTATTGGCCCTGCTCCTCACGTCCGGGTCGGAATGAACAAACTTTTTCGCTGCCAAAAAACAAGCCAGTTTTATGGGTGTCCACCGCTGGGTCCTTGCGCTCACTTCTCTGCCGCACTCACAGGCATTGATCATCCGCAAGAAGCCGTCATATTTGGATAGCTTCAGACTAAGTTCAAGAGCGCGGAAAGGTGCTTCGTTCTCGTACAGAACGAGCCAGTCGCAGGGTAGAAGGGATTAGGGTTAAGGCCGATGGATCCATCGCAAGGCCTCGCAGGGATCCCCCCCGAGGATGAGAAGAAGATGACGGCGATGGTCGAGAGTATGCAAGTTCGCGACAGTCTTCGCATGTACAATGGTCTTGTGGAGAAATGCTTCTCCACTTGCGTGCAGAGTTTCCGGAGAAAGGATCTGGAGAAGGATGAGGAGCGGGTGAGGCTCCCACCATGACACGATCACCTGTCACCTGAACATCCCGACCGAAACCTGCCAACAGCTGACGTCTTTTCCTCTCGTTCCCGCAGTGCGTCACCAAGTGCTGTGAAAAGTTTTTGAAGCACTCCGCTCGCGCGAGTCTGCGCTTCGCGGAGCTCAATCAGCAGACTATGGAGCAGATGGGGGCACCGCCGTCATAGATATCTGATATTTTTAATAACGAGCTGCTAAATCTCCTCCGCACACTTTATTTACACGGTGACCTCAGCTAGGGCATCGAAGTAGGTCGGGAACGTCTTCTTCGTGCACGTCGGGTCCATGATAGTGACTCCAATACCCCCACACGCGGCGAGCGAGAATGCCATGGCCATGCGGTGATCGTCGTAGGTGTCGATGGCGACGCCCTCGTTGATCTTGCCGCTCTCAGGGGGAGTGATGACGCAGTAGTCAGCACCCTCGTACACGTCGCATCCGAGTTTCCTCATCTCGGTGCAGATGGCAATCATGCGCTCCGTCTCTTTCCCCCTCCAGGACCCGACGTCACGGATGGTGGTGACGCCGTCCGCGTAAAGCGCCGCGACCGCGAGGGTCATGGCGGCGTCGGGCATGGCGTTCATATTCACGTCGATGGCCTTGAGCTTGCCGCCGGGGCCCGTCACCGTTACATCGTTTTGGCCCCACTCCACCTTCGCGCCCATCAGGCCCATGGTGTCCGCGAACTTGGTGTCGCCCTGCAGGCTGTCCGTGCCGCACCCGATCACCTTCACCTTTCCTCCGGTGATGGCTGCGCCGGCGAGGAAGTACGACGCCGAGGACGCGTCGCCCTCCACAAAAGCCTCGCCAGGGGACTTGTAGGTCTGCCCGCCCTTGATGACGAAGCGCTGCATGTCGTCGAAGATCTGAACCTCGACACCGAACCTTTCCATGAGCTTGACGGTCATGTCGATGTAGGGCTTGGAGATGAGCTCGTCGGTGATGACAATCTCGATATCGCCGGTGGACAGAGGAGCCGCCATCAGCACTGCGGTGAGGTACTGGCTGCTGACCGATCCCTTGAGCTCGACACGTCCGCCAGGGAGGCCGTCAGCCACGACCTTCACGGGAGGGCACCCGGTTCCCATGGTGCACTCGGCATCGACGCCGAGCTGCTTCAGGCCATCTACCAGGTCTTGGATAGGGCGCTCCCTCATGCGCTCCACCCCGTCGAGGACGAAAGTACCCTTGCCCGCGGCGGCAACAGCAGCGGTCAGGGGCCTCATCGCAGTGCCCGCATTTCCGAGGAACAGCTCGGTGCCCTCGACGGCAAACCTGCCCGCGCAGCCCTCGATCTCGAGCACGTTGTTCTCACGATCTTCGGTGATCTCGAGGCCGAGCTGCTTGAGGGCGTCCACCATGAAGCGGATGTCGTCGCTATCCAAAAGGTTCAGCACCTTGGTCTTGCCCTCCGCGAGGGCGGCGAGAAGCAGGATGCGGTTGGACATGGACTTCGAGCCCGGAAGGGTAACGGTGCCCTCGATCTTCTTGATGGGCTCAAGGAAGAGCTTCTCAAGGGTTCCGGTGGACGCCGTGACCGCACGGCTGGGCTTGACGGCCTTTCGCGCATCCCGCGTGCGGGGCTTGAGGGCGGCGGTGGAGGGCGCGAAGGCCGACGGCGCGGCGATGGCGCTCATATTTTGCGGCGGGGTTGCGAGGATGCAAGAAGCAAAGAGGCACCGAAGAGAATAGACGTGACGGAGCGTCAGTCACCGGACGTTCCGCGTTGCGTTACGTGCACTGTCGGGGTAATCGGATCGGCTCCACGAGGCGGCGGAAAAGGACTGGGACGAAATGCAGATAATCCTCCAGCGATGATTTTTCGTTTGCGAATCAATTTGCGAAATCAAAAGGTCGGTTGATTTTTTCACAGGGGAAATCAACATGTTTTCAGTCAGAGAAATACGATATTTACGGTCGGACGGAAGAAGAGACGAGTTGATTTTCTCAGAGTTGAAAACGTCCTGGCTCCAAGCGAAAAATGCTTTGTGGATCTCAAGAGGGTGGTCTAAGGGTATTCAGACTGAAACTGACTGAGTACGAAGCTTCGTCTCTGCCCAGAGCAAATTATTTCGATGGAAGAATTCGCTGCGACACACCCTGTTCACTTGTACACGGTTCATGGTCGTAGAACCGATTCCCCTGGGCTTGGCCAATAAAAAAAGCTGGCTTGGCCTGGACGGAAGGAAAATGCATTCCGAAGCGGAGGATATTGACAAGAAATGGTCGAGATGGCTCTACTTTTCATTTTCGAACTAACGCATGATTCGAGACTAGCTAGCTG
>MDSY01071616.1_pt1 | contig 21800 bp, 20 predicted proteins | sample 811131 | NCBI WGS metagenome assembly MDSY01 (sample SAMN05326643, study PRJNA326480) | marine metagenome | isolation source: seawater | place: Atlantic Ocean: South West | collected 2010 | reverse complement strand
TTCTAGATATCGCCATGACATATGATGACCCGGCTTAGCCAGGTTTCGCTAGCTGCAGAAACATCTTTACAAAGAATACGCCTCTCTTAGAGAGGCGTTTGCCTGTACCCTGCTAAAGACTTTCCAATAACCCGCTCAGGTTTTTTACAGAAATCGTTTATAGAGTTTTCCAGAAAAACCATATAAAAACTAAGCTACTGCGCCGGAAGCAATCAACTCAGCAATTTGTGCTTCATTCATACCCAAACCAGCAAGAATTTCTTTGCTGTGGCTGCCTGGCGCTACTGGTGGATTAGGCAGTTCAGGCTCAGTGCGCGAGAAACGCGGCGCCGGACCAGCTTGAGTAACTCCATCTGACTCAACAAATGTATTACGCTCTTGGTTGTGCGGATGAGCTACAGCTTCTTCAAAGTTCAGAATAGGCGCATAGCAAACATCAGTGCCCAACATAATGGCATCCCATTCATCGCGAGTTTTAGTCAGCATAATGGCCTCCAACTTTTCACGTATTGAGGGCCAGTCACCTCGGCTCATCTGTCTCGGCAGTTCGCCATCTTTGTCCAAACCAGTCTTTTCAAGCAGCAAGGCATAGAACTGCGGCTCGATAGAACCAATAGAAACATGCTTGCCATCTTTGGTCTCATAGGTGCCGTAAAAATGCGCGCCACCGTCGAGCAAATTACTGCCACGATCTTGACTCCAAACACCTTGGTTCATCAATCCAAAAATAGAATTCATCAACAGTGCAGATCCGTCTGTCATGGCTGCATCGATGACCTGCCCTTTGCCAGATTTAGCTTTTTCGAATAATGCCGCAACAATACCGAAAGCCAACATCATGCCACCGCCGCCGAAATCACCTACCAAGTTCAGAGGCGGAGTCGGACGAGCGCCAGGTTCGCCAATGGCGTGTAGTACACCAGATAGCGATATGTAGTTAATGTCATGGCCGGCAACCAAAGCCATGTTGCCAGTCTGACCCCAACCAGTCATACGGCCATAAACGATGCCCGGGTTCCGCGCCAAACATACATCGGGCCCAAGACCTAAACGCTCTGTAACGCCGGGACGAAAACCTTCCAATAATACATCTGCGCCTTCAACCAGTTTCAATACGGTTTCTACACCGTCTGGATTCTTAAGATCTACAGCAATGCTCTTACGTCCTCTGGCAAGCACGTCGTGCTTTTGTGCGTCGCGCCCAACCGACACAGAGCGATCAATACGAATAATCTCAGCACCCATATCGGCCAGCATCATGCCGCAAAACGGACCCGGTCCAATTCCTTGAAGTTCAACAACGCGCAATCCAGATAATGGTCCCATAACAGCTCTCTCACCCAATTTAGTTAGCTGGGTATTGTATGACTGGAAGTGTCGTTGTAAAAGAGTCAGTTTGCATTAAGGAGCAACGCCCGTATTATCTGGCGCACTAGAGGTTATGAGAGAACCACCCGTGGTAGATATTGAAGAACTTAAAAAGCAATTCCTGAACGCGGAATTCGACAGCAAAAACTTTGTGATAGAGGCGGAAAATTTACTTGTTGTTGCCAAAACATCCGGCGAGAGCAGAGCCCAGTTTATTGATGCTGAACACCCAGATTTCCAAGCCACACCGGCTTTTTTGTGCAGTTTGGCGTCCGGTAGACACCTGCCCATAGACTTCCCAGCCTTGGGTGGCATTCCAATGGATGGCGGCAAAGCTGTAGAGTGCTTTGCTCCGGTTCGTGCGGGAAAACCCATCACCGGCAAGTCGCACTTGCACGACATTTACGATAAGCAGGGTAGATCAGGCCGCATGGTTTTTATTGTCGTGCGTATGGAAATTGTTGACGCCGAGGATACACTTTTGGCGATCTCGGATTCACGCTTAGTTATTAGGGAGAAACCTGCCGCATGAGCATCGTAAATATTTTAGACGTAGAATTTGGTACCGAGCTGCCAGTATTTGAACCAGATACCACCCTGAAGAACGTTGGCGCATTTGCTCGTGCAGTAGGCTGGGGTGGCCCAAGATTTGAGAGCCATGAAGGCGCGCGCAAAGAGGGCTTCCCCGGCGCATTAGTGCCTGGAATTATGGGCATGGGTTTTTTGGTCAGCGCCATTCATAGATGGGCGCCCACCGGAACCGTTGAGCATATTGATGGGGTGTTTAGAGCGCCCATGATTGCAGACACTCCCGCTATAATCAGTGCCGTAGTTACGGACATTGATGAAGACGAGGGTCTGGTGGAGTTAGACATGACCGTTAAAAATACCAAAGACGAAACCCGGATTTTTGGTACCGCCAGGCTGCGCTTGCCCAAAGCTTAAGGCTTTAAGTTTCGGGCGAAGAAGACCTTTGGTCGCGCAGGCATTACACCTGCCGTCCTAAGTCTATTCTTTGATTTTTTGTTTTGATGGAACTTTATTTTTACGAAAAAATTCGCTCTAAATTAAGCCCGGCTTAAAAAGCTTTAGGCTGATTTCCGTTGCTACTTTTTGGTCGCCTTGCGAGTCTTCTTTCAAAAGCGCCATAGCATTCCAGCCAGACTTGTCATCAACGCGGGTATACACGCCTACAGCATCATCCCAAAAAATAGGTCGGCGAAAATAGATTTCGGCATCGAAGGCCTCAGGCCCACCGCTGTGCTTCTGCGCTTGCCAAAGCTCTGCCATTAAAAAGTGCACACCCATGCCACCACCAATTAGCGGGGCGCGAAAGCCGGCTTTCCGAGCGGGCTCTATTTCATAATGAATACTATTGCCTTCCATACTATAAGCCCTGACACCCTCTGGCGTCAGTTGATAATTATGGAGACACTGCAAGACGGTAAGGTCTTCTATTACCGGTAGCGGTCGCTCTCCGGCGCCCTTACCGCTCTCGCCGCCACGCTCTGCAGGCTGAGGGTCTGGCCTGAGAGAGGTTCTAGGAGCGCTGATAACACGCTGACCTTTTGCGTCTTCGAACCAAACGTCGGTGTCTACGCGCAAGCCCCTAGACACCTCAGCCACGCCCAAAATCTTGCCTTTCACCACCAGTTCCTCGTCTAAAAACACTGGACGATGCATACGCAAGCTCTGCAACATATTGATATTACCTTCGGCGCTGATTCCGCTATGAATGCCAGCGTGGATGGCAATACCAATAAAGAAAGCCGGATCCACCTGTCTGGCAAAAATGTCAGCATCTATACCGCAAGCAAGAAGCTTTTCGAATTGGTGAGCAGCTGTTACCGACACAGTATCCGCTAGGTAGTTGAAACCTTGATAAGGCATCACCCAATTTTCAACATCGCCCATCACAGCTCTCCCTCAGCTATTTAAAGTCTAGGTAAATGACATTTGCAAATAACCAGAAGCCTCAAATATGACCTAGATAACTAACTAGCGCCAGATCTAACGCCACATATGGGTACCGCCACAAACCGTTAATGCCTGACCGGTTATGTAAGCACTGGCATCAGAAGCTGCAAACACTGCAATGCCTTTAAAGTCTTCGGCCTCACCAAAACGACGCAAAGGCGTTTGCTCGGTGGCGCGCGCAGCGGCTTCAGGGTTATCCCACAAAGCCTTAGCGAAATCTGTCTTAATCAAGCCTGGGCAAAGGGCATTTACACGTACGCCCTTAGGGCCCCATTCCATAGCCAAATTACGCACTAAGCCAATGTCTGCAAGTTTAGAAATATTATAAGTACCCAGGGTCTCTGATGGACCAAAAGCACCCACACTAGCCGTGATCATGATAGATCCACGGCCTTTTTCAAGCATGTCCGGCGCAACCATTTGGCACAACCAATGGTTAGAACGCACGTTGGAGTTAATCGTCTTATCAAAGGCATCATCAGGAATATCCGACATTGATCCGTAAAACGGATTCACGCCTGCATTGGCAATCAATGTGTCGATTGGTCCAAGTCTTTCCCGACTTTCATCTACTAACGCTTGAAGTTGTTCTTTGTAGCCAATGTTACAAGCAATAGCGATAGCTCGCTCTTCACCACACGCCGCATTGATTTCAGCAGCGGTTTCTTCGCATTGGTCCAGTTTGCGGCTGGAAATAACCACCTTACTGCCGTGTTCAGCAAGCGCCTGAGCCATTGCCTTTCCCATGCCCTTGGATGAGCCTGTAATTAAAGCAACTTGACCGGTTAGATCAAATAACTGGGTCGTAATAGACATGTATAAATTCCCTTTATTTAAATATTAGCGATACGCAAGTCTAGATCAGATCGCAGGTAGGCAAAAGTAGATCAGTAACATGCAATAAATTTATCAAAAACTTTATAGCAATCATTAGATAAAACTGCCCGAGTATTTTCCCAGCAATACTGCGCTTGCTGATATCCATAGCCACTCGTTAACGCAGTTGAATCTCGGCAAATGCCTGTACATTGGGCCTAAACGTACTCTCAGATCAAGAACCAGACTCGGCGTAGTCGTAAAACATGCGCGGCACTCGGCGTTCATGGAGGGCACGTAAATCTTTAATACAGGTAATTGCTTTCATGCCTAGAGCTATCTGGGGTCTATAGTTCGAAATCTCGATCATGGTACATTAAACCCATTAAGTTTTGCCGAAGAGGGGCGCCATGGCATTTATTTTCACCGAGGATCAGGAGCAATTTCGCCAAAGCGTAAGCAGATTCCTGAAAGACAAATCAAGCACAGGCGAGGTTCGCAGCCTTATGGCGACAGACAGCGGTTTTGACCCCAACGTCTGGAAGCAGCTTAGCCAACAACTAGGTATGACCGGCGTACATATGCCCGAAGATCTTGGCGGCGCTGGATTCGGCCCTGTTGAAATGGCCATTGTGTCTGAAGAAATGGGCAAAAGCCTTTATTGTGGCCCCTATTTCGCGTCGGCAGTTTGCGCGGCAAATGCCCTACGCTTAGCCGGCGATGAACTACAGCAAGAAACCTTACTGCCTGAGATTATTTCAGGAGAGAGGCTCGCCTGTTTCGCGGTGTCCGAAAGCCACGGCGTATGGACTGATGAAAATTTTACCACCCGAGCAACAAAGATAGACCACGGACATCTGTTAAACGGCCACAAGCGCTTTGTCGTTGACGCGATTAACGCCCACACCCTTATTGTGGCTGCTTGCGATGAACACGGCATTGGTTTCTTTGTCGTAGATGCCGCCGCACATGGCGTGAGCATAACCGCTTTGGACAGCATGGACCCAACACGCAAACTAGCTGACGTGCAATTTATCGACAGCCCCGCACAAAGGCTGACCAACAGTAAGCCAGCGCAGCTGCGCCTTTTAGTAGATATAGCAAGCACAGCGCTGGCCAATGAAATGGTTGGCGGCGCACAAACACTATTAGACAGCGCATTGAGCTATACCCAGTTACGCTTTCAGTTTGGTCGCAGCATTGCCTCTTTTCAGGCCATTAAGCATCGCCTTGCCGATCTGTTACTTGAATTGGAGCTAGCAAAAAGTGCGGCCTATCAAGCAGCGCAAACATTGGCCAACAGCGCACTGTGGTCAACAAATGAACATGCAACTAACGCGGAGCAAGTTACAGAGCACGCTAGCTTAGCGAAAGCCGCCGCCAGCGATGTGTATTTGCATACGGCCTTAGAGTGCATACAAATGCATGGCGGCATTGGCTTCACATGGGAAAATGACACCCATCTCTGGTTTAAGCGAGCGAAAAGCTCTGAAGTATTTTTAGGCACCCCAGCAGAACACAGGGAACGCATGCTCACAGCACTTTGCGCCCAACCCAATAACCAAAGGAATTCCGCCTAATGCAAACTGAGCAACAACAATCTCTGCAGGAAATAACACAGCAGGTTAATCGCTGGCTTACCGAAAATTGGGACCCAGACGCAGGCCTAGTGCAATGGCGTACCAGGCTTGCAGAATCAGGTTGGGGCGCAGCACACTGGCCTGAAGACTATTTTGGCAAAGGCCTGTCTGTTGAAATAAGCGCGGCAATCGAAGATGTGTTTGCAGATTTTGGCGCTGTGGGTACGGCACAAACGGGCGTTAGGATGCTAGCCGCTGCGACTCTGCTGGAGCATGGCAATCACGAGCAAAAACGCGAATACCTGCGACGCATTCTGACAGGAGAAGATCATTGGTGTCAGCTATTCAGTGAACCCGGCAGCGGATCAGATTTAGCAGGCGCTACAACCCGCGCAGATCTAGACGGTGACGAGTACATAATTAACGGACAAAAGGTATGGAATACCAGCGCTCACCACGCCCACTACGGCCTACTTATCGCGCGCACAGACTGGGACGAGGCCAAGCACAAAGGTTTAAGTTACTTCATCATCAACATGCATCAACCCGGCGTAGAAGTACGTCAACTTAGCCAAATGAACGGCCATGCGTCATTCAACGAAGTGTTCTTTACCGATGCCCGAATACCACGAGCGAACCTTATCAGCACCGCCGGAAACGGCTGGCAGGTTGCCATGACTACTCTTGCCCACGAGCGCCGCTCATTCGACAGAAACAGAGAAAACAAAAAGGTAAAGCAAAAAGGCAACATTTTTATCGAACTGAAAAAAGAATTAGATATTTCTAACGAGCCTTACACGTGGTACCCCCAACGTGCGGGAAGAGTAGACTTAGTCATGCAGCGAGCTCAAGAAACAGGTGCTATAAACGATCCAGTGCAGCGACAGGAAATTGCCCGATTACATATCTTGTCCGAATCTGCAAAGTGGACTGCGCAACGCGCGAAAGCTGCACAAAAAGCCGGCAAGCCCCAAGGACCAGAGGGTTCGCTGGGCAAACTGGTAGCCAGTGAAATAGCGCGTCTTGCCGCACGGGTGCACACCAATATCAGCGCCAATGATGCCTTGCTGACTGGTCCAACTAGTGTTCACGACGGCGTTGTCGCAGAAATACTGGTTTCCGTGCCAGCGGTATCAATTGCCGGTGGCACCGACGAAATACAACGCAACATTATCGCCGAACGGGTCCTAGGTTTACCTAAAGAACCTCGATTTGATGAAGGACCGTTTCGTAATGTTCAACGTAACAGTGCGGCGAAGGACCCTAGCAAGTGACCAACCCACGCCCCTTAGACGGCTTACGCGTTATTGAAGTCGGCCAGCTTTTAGCAGGCCCCTTCGCGGGCACGATGCTCGCCTATTTCGGCGCTGAAGTGATTAAGGTTGAACCGCCCGGCGACGGCGACCCGATACGCAACTGGCGCTTGTTGGATGAGAGTGGGACCAGCTATTGGTGGCGCAGCTTGGGCAGGAATAAAAAATCGATTACTTTAAATCTGCGCGCAGCCCAAGGCCGCAAAATCCTCGGCCAACTCGTAGAAACAGCTGATGTGCTTATAGAAAACTTTAAGCCGGGCACTATGGAAAAATGGGGCCTTGGTCCTGAAGACGTTAAAACAGACAACCCAGACCTTATTTACACCCGCATATCGGGTTATGGCCAGACTGGTCCATACAGCACGAAGCCAGGCTACGCCTCGGTTACGGAAGCGTTTAGCGGCTTTCGCTATATTAATGGATTTCCTGGTGATGTTCCGGTGCGCCCTAATCTTAGCTTGGGCGACAGCGTTGCGGGTATACACGCTGTAATCGGTATATTGCTGGCGCTGATGGCAAAAAAAAATGCCCGACCAAGCCAACCTACAGGCCAAGTAGTAGACGTGGCGTTGTACGAGTCTATGTTTAATTTAATGGAAGGCATTGTGCCCGAGTATGACGGCGGCGGCGCAATTCGGGAGCCAGCAGGCTCTACTCTCACTGGCATTGTGCCTACCAACACTTACCTCTGCGCTGACGGTAAACATGTGGTAATCGGCGGCAACGGCGATTCTATTTACGCTAGATTAATGAAGGCTATAGGACGAGGCGATCTTGCCGATGACCCCGCACTGGAAAAAAACCCAGGACGCGTTGTACAGCAAAAGACTATCGACGACGCCGTTGCCGCATGGACATCAATTAACACCTCAACCACTGTTATTACCTGCTTAGAACAGGTAGATGTACCCGTTGGGCCAATTTTTAGCATTGAAGATGCCTTCAACGACCCTCACTATCAGGCTCGAGAAATGTTTGAAGAAGTGGAGATCAAGGGTCAGGATGGCATGGCAGAAAGCACGCTAAAAATACCCGCAATACTGCCAAAGCTCTCGGCCACACCTGGCGCCACAAAGTGGCCTGGCGGGGAGGTGGGCAGCCACACTCAAGACATTTTGCAGGAAATCGGCTACAACGCTGAGGAGCAAGCCACCCTTAAAGACCAGGGATATATCTAAGCGCAGTCTCGTCCTAGACAAAACGGCGACTAAAACTAACAGCTAACCGAACTGAAAAACTGGGGAGTCATCATGAGTTTAACTATAGATACCGGCACGGACGAACTGCTCTGCCATATTGAAGATCGCGTAGCCACAATCACCTTAAATCGGCCAGAAAAGCGCAACGCCCTGTCCGACAACCTAACACCAGCGTTACGCCAGACGTTGCTTGATCTCGACACACGACAAGACGTGGGCTGCCTTATCATCACGGGGGCTGGCTCCGCTTTTTGCGCAGGCGGCGATATAGGTGGCATGGGCGCAGGCAGTAACGACCCCGATATCCCCAAGCCTACTATTCAAGAACGGACTCGAGTACTAAAACACAAGCATGAAACTCTGACCCCTCGATTATTTGAACATTCCAAGCCAACTATTGCAGCGCTACCCGGCGTGGCCGCTGGCGCCGGTTTTTGCATAGCCCTAGCATGCGACATTCGCATTGCCGCAGCATCGGCGTTTGTCACTACGGCTTATCGAAACATTGGCTTTTCTGGAGACTACGGCGGCAGCTGGTTACTTAATCAATTAGTTGGCCCAGCAAAAACCAAAGAACTCTTTTATACCGCACGACGTGTGCAGTCAGATGAAGCGTTGGCTTTAGGGATTTTCAATCAAGTAGTGCCAGATAAAGAATTTTTAGCTGAAACCATGGCTCTGGCCAAACACATAGCATCTGGGCCGCCAATAGCCTTGGGCTACATGAAAGAGAATATTAATGCAGCGATAGGCTGCGACCTTCGCACCTCACTAGATCTAGAAGCCGACCGCCTGATGCGCTGCGCTTCTACTAAAGATCACAAAGAAGCAGTGGCTGCATTTATGGCCAAACGCCCACCCGTGTTCACAGGCACGTAACAGCGCGTTTTTAATAGCAAGAAAATAACAGCAAGCAAACAACTCACAGTTCAAAACGGAAACCAATATGGCTCAATGGCATAACTGGTCGGGCAGACTTCAACATAAGCCGCAACAATTAACCCATGTTTACTCAGAGAATCAAGCTGCAGCTTTGGCTTTAGCCAGCAGCAAGGCCGGCCAAAGCCTGCGTGCGGTGGGCGGTGGCCATAGCCACCAGGACTTGGTGGGCAATAACGACGTTATTGTCGACACCCTGGGTTTGTCAGGCGTCATCTCTCACGATCAGGCAGCTAATACCGCCTGGGTTTGGGGCGGCAGCCGTATCTTTAGTTTGGGCAACGCGTTACATCAAGTAGGCCTAGCTTTGCCCAATCAAGGCGACATAGACCAACAAAGCATATCTGGTGCTACGGCCACAGGTACACATGGCACAGGCGCTAAACTACAAAACCTTAGCAGCCGCGTCGTTGGTGCCAGATTGGCATTAGCTGATGGCAGTTTGATAGATTGTTCTGCTGTTGAAAATTCGGAACTGTGGCAAGCCAGTCGCCTACACTTGGGTGCGTTTGGCATAATCACGCGGCTCCAACTTGCACTTAACCCATCTTTTTGCCTAGTTGAGAAAACTTGGCAAACACCACTAAGCACCCTACTCCAAGAGTTGGATAGTTATATTGCCGACAATCGACATTGCGAATTTTTTTGGTACCCGCGTACTGATACCGCCCAAGTTAAGGTGATCAACGCAACGACAGAGCCCGCCCAGTATCCACTGAAGGGCGAAGGCCAACGTCACGGCTGGAGTTATGAGGTTTTGCCCAACCATAGGCCTCATAAACATACTGAAATGGAATACAGCGTGCCAGCGGAATCAGGCATTTCCTGTATGACTGAAATCCAAAAACTGTTAGCCGACAAATTTACCGATGTTAAATGGCCCGTTGAATACCGCACGTTAGCCCAAGACGACGTATGGCTATCTACCGCTTACCAACGACCTACTGTGACCATCTCAGTACACCAGGGTATTGATGAACCAGACGAAGCCTATTACCGTGCCTGCGAAGAAATTTTCTTAGCCCATGGCGGCAAGCCACACTGGGGCAAAGTGAACTATTTGAACGGACAACAGATGGCCGACCTGCACCCGCGCTGGAGCGACTGGTGGCGCGTGCGTGACAGCATTGATCCAACCGGCACGTTCCTTAATCCGTACATGCACAGCATTCGACCTTAAACTCATTCGGTAATTTCATGCATCCAAACTACACATCAAAATTCCCTGAATTAGCCTTTTACGGCTTGCCAGGACACACACGCACACCACGAGACATATTGGCTCAAGCGCAAGACGCAGAAGCACTCGGAATTGGCGGCATTATGATTTCTGAGCGCGCGGACTATAAGGAAATAGCCGCAGTTTGCGGAGCCGTAGCCGCCGTTACGGAATCAATTTTTATCAGTACATCAGGCACTAATTTAAACACGCGCCATCCGGTAATTACCGCATCAATGGGTTCAACATTAAGCAGCTTATCTCAAGGCCGGTTCAGTTTGGGCTTGGCCAAAGGTGTAAAATTACGCTGGCAGGCTATGAATGTAGATTTTCCAACCTACGCGCGCGAAGAAGCTTTTATAAAATTACTGCGCCAGCTTTGGCGAGGTGAAACCATAATGAATCACGACAGTGAACTCGGCCAATATCATGCTCTGCAACTAGCAAACTATGTACATGAAGATATACCGGTTTTATATGTCGGCTTTGGTCCGAAAAGTTTAGAGAATGCAGGGCGCATTTATGATGGTGCTCACCTCCACACGTTCATGAGTGATCGAGCTCTCAGCAACGCCGTTGCCAGTTTTCGTGCAGGCGAAGCGCAGCAGCATAAAAGCGGTGGCAAACTATGGTCAGTCTTCGCTACCGCCTGTGATATAAGCGACGCACACTATCTGAAACTCATCGTCGCCCGCTTAGCAACTTATCTACAAATCAAAGGCTATGGCGAGTTGTTAGTCGGCGTGAATAGTTGGGACACAGAGATTCTGCGTAAGTTTAGAGAGGCGCCAGTGGTCGCTAGCATGAAGGGGGCCATAGACAGCATTGCCACACTTAGAGAGTTAGAAAGCATTGAAAAACTCATACCGGAGAGTTGGCGTCCAGCGGCCGTAGGCAATGCAAAAATGTGTGCGCAAAGATGGGTTGATCAATTCTCCGCCGGAGCAGACGGCATTATTATTCACGCCAGCACGCCAGAAGAGTTCGCCCCTGTATTGGCAGAATATGAGGCCATCAGACCGAGCCATTTATTTGAAGGTCGCACTAATCGGCCCGGATAATAATTTTAAGCGCCGACGTGTCTCTACAACCAAGCGTTATCGCGATGACAAAATACGCTAGATCACATCACTCTAGGGAACATGGCATTTAGTAAGCTATCAAGAAAGAAGTGTGGAAACGTTAGGCAAGCTAAGACCAAAAATTGCCGACATAGATAACGCGATCATCGCCAAGCTTGCAGAGCGATTTAAAATCATGAAGAGATAGCCGAGCGAAATTAGCCCGTCACTCAGAGCCGATCATACTCAACAAATCTACCGGGTTTTCCACCCAGCGGCTAAACCCGCACTGCTGGTACTCTTGTACATTGCCATACCCATAAAGAGCACCGATGAAATCCATGCCATTACTGGCGGCGCCCTGAGCATCGTGAACACGGTCCCCAATCATTAAGCAATCTGCACCTAAGTACCCCGTGGTTTTCAATGCCAAGGCAAGCAACTCAGATTTATCAGACAAGCTACCGTCTAAATTTGAACCAAAGGTGGTTAAGAAATATTCGAATAAGCCGAAATGTTGAAGAATTCGATCAACGAATATCAAGGGTTTACTTGAAGCAACGAAGAGCGGGTGCCCTGCGCGCTTCAGGGCTCCAAGCGCATGCGCGATATCCGCATAAGCGACATTCTCAAAAAGGCCCACCGTACTGAAACGCTCTCGATAAAACTCTACCGCCTGCGTTGAACGCTCAGTGCCGACCAGAATATCAAAGCTGTGTATTAGCGATGGTCCGATGCACCAAGTTAAGTCGTCTTTTGTTGGTGCCGGTTCGCCGAGCTTCTCCATGGCGTATTGAATGCAGCCAGTAATGCCTTCTTTAGGGTCTGTCAAAGTGCCATCTAAATCAAAAAAGATCGGCTGCATCATTTCTACTCCAATTCATTAGCAAATGACCATTAAACCCACAAGACGGGGCGAGTTTTTGACCGCTGACAGCATAACGTAGTGCCCTTTTAAAGAATCTAAATCAGCGACCAAGCAGGTCAAAAGAGCGATTTATCGTAATGAAACTCCGCACACAAGAAATTCCAGCCCAATCGGGCTTGGCGAACTGCTCAGGTGTAGCTTAACATCTAGGTTCAATCATTAGAGAGAACAGTTATGGGAGTTAATGTTGCAGGCGTAGGAATGATTCCTTTCACCAAGCCAGGTGCGAGTGACGATTATCCGGTTATGGGTGAGGCAGCCGCACGACTAGCGATAGAAGATGCAGGGATAGACTATTCTAAAGTGGGTCAAGTTTATGTGGGTTATGTATACGGAGACTCAACCGCAGGTCAAGCCGCAGTTTATGGCCTTGGTCTTTCAGGCGTCCCTATAATTAACGTTAACAACAACTGTGCCACAGGTTCTTCAGCACTGTTCTTGGCTCGCCAAGCCGTTCAGTCAGGCGTTGTAGATTGCGCTCTAGCACTGGGTTTTGAGCAAATGGTACCCGGCGCACTTGGCGCTGTATTCAGCGACCGCCCTAGCCCAATGAAGCGTTTTTTTAAAGAACGTAAAACCATGCAAGACACTGATCGCGGCGCGCCCGATGCAGCCCAATATTTTGGCGGTGCAGGGCGCGAATATGCCGACCAGTATGGTACCGAAATGTCTACTTTCGCAAAGATTTCAGTGAAAGCACGGCGCCACGCGGCAAATAACCCTTATGCGGTATTCCGAAACCAATTAACCCTAGAAGAAGTAATGGAGTCTCCACACATCTATGGTCCATTAACCCGTTATCAATGCTGCCCGCCTACCTGTGGCGCTGCTGCAGCAGTAATTTGCAGCGACGAGTTTGCTGCCAAGCACGGTCTGAATAATGTGATTCGCATTAAAGCCCAGGCAATGACCACTGACTTTCCGAGCACTATGGAAGATCACTCAATGCGCAAGCTGGTAGGTTACGACATGGCGAAATCTGCGGCGGACAAAGTCTACGCAGAAGCTGGTATTGGCCCAGAAGACGTCCAGGTATGTGAACTGCACGACTGCTTTACAGCAAACGAATTACTAACTTATGAGGCACTAGGCCTAACTGGCGAAGGTACCGCAGAACAGTTTATTTGCGACGACCAAAACACCTACGGTGGCCGAGTTGTAACTAACCCATCAGGCGGTTTGTTGTCTAAAGGACACCCATTGGGTGCAACCGGTCTGGCGCAGTGCACAGAGCTTGTGTGGCAACTACGAGGCGACGCTGGCGCTCGCCAAGTGGATGGCGCTAAACACGCGCTACAACACAACCTAGGCCTTGGCGGCGCATGTGTTGTGACCTTGTATGGCAAAGACTAAAGCTCGGTAAAGACTAAGTCTTTTGCTTCTGGGCGAGGTGTAGCGCCGAGCCCAGTAAGCAAAAGACGTTGCTCGAACACAATTTTCATCTATCGCATTGTCTAACACACCGTCTACACCCACGCTTTTTACTGGCATTTTGCCCTACGCCCCTTAAACTTCCGCCATTACTTGCTTAGCTTTTGCAAGGTTGCGACACATCAAAACCCATGGTTCTATTTGGTCATTGAATAATAAGAGAATATGTCGTGACCGCATCCAACTTATTTCCGGCAATTAGCCAACGTCGAATTGCCACAAATAGTATTGAGTTAAACATCGCAGAACAGGGCGAGACTAATGCCCCATTAATTTTACTACTGCACGGCTTCCCGGAATCTTGGTATTCCTGGCGCCATCAATTTGCGCCTTTGGCCAACGCTGGCTACCGCGTTGTTGCCCCAGATATGCGCGGCTACGGTGACAGCGACAAACCCGAAGCCATTGATAGCTACAACCAAGTAGAAGTAGTTAACGATATTCTTGGGTTAATCCCCGCATTGGGGTACGCAACCGCTATTGTTATTGGTCACGACTGGGGAGCGCCTACAGCATGGAGCTGCGCGCTCAACCACCCGGACAAAATTACTGCTGTGGGCGCACTATCTGTGCCGTTCAGCCCCCGCGCTGAAGTCCCGCCATTAGATATGCTCAAGGCTATTTTCAAAAACAAGTTTTTCTATCAGCTCTACTTTCAAGAGCCAGGTGTGGGCGAAGCAGAACTAGAAGCCAACGTGCGCGTTAGCCTGCGCAAGTTTTACCATATGGCCAGTGGTCAGATGGATATCGGCCTAATAACAGAAAAGACTGCTGATGCGGATTTGCTCTCGGACTTACCGGACCCCGACAAAATGGGCTCATGGCTAAGCGACGCTGACCTAGATTTTTATGTGAATGCGTTTACTAACAGCGGTTTTCGCGGCCCCCTTAACTACTACCGCAACCATAATTTGACATGGTCGTTGACCGAGGGTGCCCCCACTGAAATTCACCAGCCTGCGCTATTCGTTGCAGGAGATCGCGATGGGGTAATTATGATGGCCGCCGCCGCGCTTGAGAAAATGCCCAGTCACGTAACAGATCTTCGCACTAACGCATTGATCCCCGGCGCGGGCCACTGGACCCAACAAGAAGCCCCAGAGGCGACCAATGAATATATATTGGAGTGGCTGAAGACCCTTTGACGAGATTACACGATGCAGCAAACAGATACTACGAACAACAAGCCCTTTGACGGACTGAAGGTTGTCGACATATCCGGCACCGTGGCTACTAGCTATGCCTGCAAACTGTTTGCTGACTACGGAGCTAGAGTGACTAATGTGGAGCCGCCTCAGGGCTTTCCTACCCGACAACTGAAACCATTTTTACCAAAAGCACAGGGGGAAGAACCCGTCAGCGCAATGCACGGCTATTTGCACTGTAACAAGGCAAGCATGGTTGGTAATCATAATAATCTGGCGACAGAGCCTGCTATCACTCAGGCAGATCTCATTATTTATAACCCAGCAACCTTACCAAGCGAAGACAGCTTGGCTGGCATCAATATAAATACCTGTGCGATTAGCTGGTTTGGCTTAACAGGACCTTACGCGCAATACCAAGGCTCGGACGGTGTGATCCAAGCTCTTACGGGACTAATGAAAGGTATTGGCGAGAAAGACGGCCCACCGATCATTCCCAATGGCGTACAAGCGCAAATAGTCGGCGGCCTCTGCGCCTTCAACGGCGCATTAGGCCATCTGTTAGGACAACTAATGGGGAATCTCACGCAGCCCTTCGCTTTAGACAACAGTATTTTTGAAGCTAACATGTGCCTTACAGATTTAATGGCGATCAATGCTTTCAACGACAATCCTCTTCCACCGCGCATGGGCATCAACCGATTTCCACCCAGCTATCCATTAGGTATCTGGCCCTGTAAAGACGGCTGGCTCGGCGTCACGGCCCTTACCCCAAGCCAGTGGCGGGCCTTTTGCCTGCTGTTATGCCTGGATGATTTTATTGACGTAGATTTTTTCAATGCCAGCATCAATCGCCTTGCTTCAGCGGATGTTCTAGAACCGGCCATCATGCGCGCCTTGGAGTCTTGCAGTGCAGAAGCGCTTTTTCACAAAGGCCAAGCAATGCGCATTCCCTTGGCACGAGTGCCGACTATGGAAGAACTTTTTACTGTGGATCAATATGTCAGCCGACAAGCATTCAGTTCGATTTCAATGAATGACAAAACCTTTCTAGCGCCCTCTATACCATTTCGTCTGTTTACTACGCCCCCGCACTTTGGCGGCAGGGTGGCTGCTCTTGGCGAAGACAACCCAATCGCTACAGAGGCTAAAGTATGAGTACAGAAAAACTGCTCAACGGCCTACGTATAATCGATTTATCTATGGGTTGGGCTGGTCCATTAGCCGCAAGAAACCTTGCCGATATGGGCGCTCAAGTCATCAAAGTAGAAAGTTGTACGCATTTTGATTGGTGGCGTAGTTGGGAAGCTACCCCTGAATGGATCGCAGATAATGGTGCAGAAAAAGCACTGCCCTATCTTTCAGTGAATCGAAACAAACTAGACATTACGTTAGATTTAGAAAGCTCGGTGGGCCGACAACTTTTATTAGACCTAGTTGCCAGGGCCGATGTGGTAATAGAAAATTACTCTGGCTCAGTTTTACCCAAGTTAAAGCTTGACTACCCACACCTCAAAGCTGTGAACAAAGAGTTAGTCATGGTTTCAATGCCCGCCTTTGGAAGTACCGGACCCTGGGCAAATTATCGCGCCTATGGCTCTACTGTAGAACATTCATCTGGGCTACCGCACCTCACAGGCAGCGCGCACCAGCCGCCGGCTATGCAGCATGTTGCTCTGGGCGATGCCATTGGCGGGTTAAATGGTACCGCAGCGTTGCTCAGCGCACTATGGCATAAAAAGAAAACTGGGCGAGGTCAATTTGTTGACTTGAGCCAAGTGGAATGTCTTATCCCTTTAGGTGCTGAGGGTATTTTACACCAGGCCGTAAACAACTCGCCTCCGCCAAGAACAGGCAACGATCACCCGGATTTTGCGCCTCACGGCGTTTACCCCTGCCAAGGCGATGACCAATGGATATTGATTCAGATAATGAGCGAGACCGAATGGAGCGCTTTACAGAGTCTATGCGCTGAATTGAGCCAATTTGGCGACATATCAGATCGCTTAGCACGACGACCCGCGCTAAATAAAACTCTGGCGCAATGGACAGCAAATCAGTCAAGCCCCGCACTCATGGCGCAACTACAAGACTTAGGGATAACCGCCGCGACGTTAAACAACGGCATAGACCTTTTAAAAAATCAGCAACATCAAGCGCGAGGCTATATGCAATTGCTCGACCGCGCCTTCGTGGGCAGTCAACCACACCCCTCATTACCCTTTCGCAACGGAAGCAAGCCTTCACCACTGCAAAATCCTGCACCCACTTTGGGTCAACATAACAAGGAAGTGCTGGGTGGCATATTAGGATTGAGTGACGCAGAACTGGAAAAATTAACACTAGAGGGCGTAATTGGCGACAAGCCCAAGCTGCCGAACTAGGCAACCTAATTGCTTGCCCACCCTGCGCTTTGCAGGGTTCATTCCAGTCTTATTTTTAGGCGCCCGACTAGAGAGCCATATCTAACAATTCTGTAAATCCAGATGGCTTGTGCGGCCCAACGATTAACTGTTCAAGCACGCCATGCCCTTGACGCTCGCCCAAATCACCTGTCATGGTCACAGTAGAAACGGCCTGTATATGCAGGGTCATAGCATCATCAATTTCACTGAGCACATACTCTTCGTACATAGAGGCTGGACCGCCGTGATAAAAACCATGTGGAAATTCTGGGTGGCCATAACCGACGCCCTTCATATACCAATGAAATCGCGGGGTCATTGTTATATCAACAATGCCACCGCCTCTGCGCTGAAATTGGATCTCTGCTTTAGCCGCATGTCGGGTCCCGGATACAAAGGTCAAATTTGAAGAAACTTTGCGCATGGTTTCGGCATTAGCATTTGCATGCACATCAGCTTCCAAGGGAATAAACACGCCATCGGTATTCCACGGAAACCCGTCCACGTCATCGTTAAGGTGATAAAGACTGACTGCGTCCGGCCAATTAATCGGCGCCCAAAGCCAATAAAATTGACTCATTGCTATCCCCTGTGGGTTAGCCTGCGCATCTGCCATACCCACCGGGCGAATACCCCACGAGCGGTCCCGCGTGCCCAGCCAATTTTCTGGGGTAACGTTAATCAATGTGCCTTGATGTTTAATCCACCCTACCCAGGTGCCATTTTGCGTCAACCGAGTGTAGTCCATAAATATCTGCGCACCATTACGCCGGGTAAAGCGCGGCTCTTCTTGGGCAGGTGCACGACCCACAAAGAGTAAATCTGCTTCCATACCCTCATCCGGCACGTCGATCAAAATACGCAACTGATTTAACGGTTCCACTACCTCGACAGAAATACCTTGAACCTGAGTATCCATACGCTCCATGCCTAACGCACGAGAAGATAATAAATTATGCTGCACACCATTGCGAATAAGGGAAAACCCAGCGTCTATAACGTCTAGTTGGGGGTAAACACCCATACCCAGCGCAAAAAACAAATCTTCTTCTTTATGGTAGCCATTGAAAAAGTAACGATCGTAAAAATTACGGCTTTGACCTGCATAGGCTATAGGTTCTGGATTTTGGTGTATTGGGTAATCGTCTGCTTTAGATAACATGGCCAACCTCTCCTGATAAATATGTTGAGCCAAGATTGTAGCCCTATTTTCTCTTCCGCTGACAGCCACTAGACACGGCTCTGGCGCGCGCACTAGCAAACAGAGCAAAACTGAGGCTAGCACCGATGCTTGTTGCTAAATAAACCTACGTCGTTTAGCTTTCCTGACGGGTTTGGGGAAATCTATTACTGGGCCTACTTGGTTTAAAGTTCGGTTAAAGTTCGGCTTGAACGTCGACATTTAACGAAAGGACGTAATAAAAAGCCTTCATGAAAATAAATACAGGGAAACTACGATGCGAACTCTAATTCTTGGCTTAATTACGCTTATGGCGTCAGCTATGCCTCAAATCTCCTTGGCCGATGGTCACCTACAAAGCGAAAAAACCGGCATCGCCAATCTGGCTTGGATGACCGGCAACTGGAGTGGTCCTATGGGCGCCGCAAACTTAGAGGAAAACTGGATCCAAGCAAAGTCGGGCAGCATCGCATCGCTAGTTCGACTCACCACGCCAGAAGGCACTAACATGGTTGAAATCGTTAATATTCAGGAAATGGAAGGCACATTAGTACTGCACCTACAGCAATGGGGTCCCGGCTTTGCACCATTGGCGCCAGCGCAGAAAATGATGTTAGATAAAAGTGGCGAGCGCACGGTTACCTTTAAGGCTGCAAGTCCAGGCGGTCTAAAGCTATTAACTTATAGCCGCCCGGCGGATAACGAATTTGAGGTCGCAGTGATTACTGCTGACGATCAAAACCTCACGATTAAAATGACACCTATCCAGTAGGTTTATTTATTAGATTCCCAGGTCACATCAGGGAGAACCAATATGACTCAGATTAATAGCGTCTTAGGACCAATAGACAGCAGTGATCTTGGTTTTACCCTAATGCACGAGCACGTCATGGTGGCGGCTAGTGGGTTATCAAAAAGCTACCCTGACTTGCTCGGTCCCAACCGCGAAGAAAGGGCCGTTGCCTGCCTCAGAAAGGCCAAGGCTGAGGGAATCAATACTCTATTAGATGCCACTACCTTCGACCTTGGCCGTGACCCAGAAATGCTGCGTCATGTAGCCTATGAGTCTGGCGTAAACCTCATCAATGTCACCGGTTGGTGGTTAGATGTACCTCGTTTTATGTTGGGGGTTGGCGCCAATCAAATGGCGGATGAATTTATCCGCGACATCAATGAAGGTTTTCGTGGCACCGACGTTAAGGCCGGCATGCTGAAGTGTGCCGCAGATTTTGAGGGTGTCACTGCACCACTAGAAACAATGGCCAGAGCAGTGGCTAGAGCCCACCTACAAACCGGCGTACCTATAATGGTGCACTCTTACCCTACCGGGCACGTAGCCAAGCGTCAGATTGAAATATTTCGCGAAGAAGGCGTGGACCTTACTCGGGTTAAAATTGATCACAGCAATGACACTACAGATACTGAGTATCTCAAATGGATTTTAGATCAAGGCTGCTTCTTGGGCTTGGACAGATACCCGGGCAGACTGGTTAGCCCACACATGCGTACCATGACCCTAAAGCGCTTGATGGATATGGGCTATGGAGAGCGCTTGTGCCCTTCCCACGACTGCATTTGCCTGCACATTCATAACGAGCAGGCAGATGGCAGCATTGCTGCCGAGCATGCGTTCACCGCCGGCAATCCGGACCAGTACTTGTACATGCACAAACATGTCATACCTGAACTAATACAAATGGGCGCCACTCAAGCAGACATAGATATGCTGTTTATAGACAACCCAAGAAGGCTCTTTGAGGGAGCTTAATAGCACGTGCGAAACGACCAGCGTTATCAACCAAGCTGACCATATAAAAATGGACAGTTGATCAATCCAGTTGGAGCATATCTAAATGCACATCGATCTACTCAACCCCGAAAGTTTTGCCAACGGCCACCCGCATGACCAATACGACTGGCTACGCGAAAACGATCCAGTACACTGGCACGAGGAACCAAAAGGCACTGGCTTTTGGGCGCTTACGCGGTTTGAGGATGTCGCCAAAAGTGGTCGCGACCCTAAAATATTTTCCTCTGAGCCCACCATCATGATCACCGACCCTGAGACCGGCACTGCGCTGGCTTTCGACGGAGAGCACAAAATGATGCTGATGATGGACCCACCTCAACACACAAAATTTCGCAGGCTTATCAGTCGGGAATTTACTCGCGGCCCTGCGGCAGATCTGCGTCCGCGTATTCAAGAACTAACAATGGACATTATCAAAGCCCTGCCAATGGGACGAGGCGAAATAGACTTCGTTTCAACGGTGGCTGGGGAGCTACCTTCAGCAGTCATCGCAGACCTAATGGGTATTCCGTTAGAGGATGGTCGCAAACTTTACGAACTTACAGAAATTCTACATACCTCCCCAGAAGCCCTGCCCAAAGGCGCAATGGCCCAAGCAGGTGTAGATATGTTTACTTATGCCGCACAGGTATTTGCTGAAAAAAATAAAAATCCCGGCCAAGACTTAGCTACGCAAATTGTCCAAGCAGAGGTAGAAGGCTATAAACTAGACGTAGTAGACTTTCAGCTGTTCTTTATGCTGCTGATAGACGCAGGGGGAGATACCACTCGCAACTTAGTCAGCGGCGGCTTGCAGAAACTCATTCAGCAACCTCAAACACTAAAGCAATTGCGAGGCGACTTCAGTCTGATACCCAAAGCCCGGGACGAAATGCTACGTAGCGTTTGCCCGGTCATTTATATGCGCCGCACCGCCACCCAAAACACCCAACTGGGTAATAAGCAAATCTCCAAAGACGACAAAATAGTCCGCTACTTCGCTGCGGCAAACCATGATGCTCGTCAGTTTGATAATCCAAAGAGCTTCGACATAAGCCGACAAGCTAACGTGCATATCGCATTTGGTACGGGTACTCATGTGTGCCTAGGGCAACATATCGCACGAGTAGAAATAGACTGCATGTTCGAAACCATTCTCAGCCATATTCACGACATTAAAATAATAGAAGAACCCCAATGGCTTGCTTCAAACTTTATTTCTGGCATAAAAAGCATGCCAATAAGTTACAAAAGAGATGACTGATTGCACTGCCTGGACAACATAGGCGAGAAAGAGAAAGAGGGAGTGCGAGCGAGAGAACAAAGCCTGATCCACGCGGATCAGATCCTGCTTAACACCGGCCTATCAATAAGAGCTATCTACACTGGTTATCTGTTTAGGCTAGCTATCCAGTCTAGCCATCTAGGTCATTCAGAAAAACTATGC
>MDSY01048712.1_pt1 | contig 21819 bp, 22 predicted proteins | sample 811131 | NCBI WGS metagenome assembly MDSY01 (sample SAMN05326643, study PRJNA326480) | marine metagenome | isolation source: seawater | place: Atlantic Ocean: South West | collected 2010 | reverse complement strand
TTATTTTTGCATTTTTTAATATATTCTGGTAACATATTTTTGTATTCTTTTTTATGACGTGGGAAAACTGAAAATGATTTCATTTGTTTTTCAGATGCTCCAATACATGCTGGATCAACATTTTTTGAACAATTAGTATGGTCATCGTTAGCTGTGTATTTTAAAAAATTATATTGTGATGGGTATATTACTTCATAATCTGCATTTTGACAACCACCAAATGATGTATAACATGTTTTAATTTCAGGAGGTTCATTGATTGTAGAACATTCGCCTAATTTTAATTTAGCAGGAAATTTAAAATTTTGTCCCATTTTTACCTTAAATACATGACCATGATCATACATATTAGAATTATCGTAAACTGTAGTATCAGTTGTTCTTTCAAAAGCTCCATATTCAGAACAAGAGCAATTTTTTGCATACATTATTAATTCATCACTGTAAACATGACTTTTTAGACCATCAACAATATTTTGTGGTATTTGTGAATTATGTTGTAAACAAAATCCATTTATATTATTACAAGGACTATCTTGTAATCCATTGCAACAGTTATTGTATTCTAAATTATACGTTTGAAATATTTTAACAAGATCCATAAATGTAGAGTAATCTTTAAAATTCGTAAATTCAAGTGTATTATAGTTAACTTTAAAATTAATATCTTTTTTATTATGAAATTTACTATGAGCGTATTTCATTATTTCGGTAGAAGCTTTTTTTTTACTAAGTTCTGAACTATTTAAAACTTCTTTATTTGAAAAAACACGTAATTTTCTTCCCATTACATAATGTATATATTATTTAAATGTCAAAACTTATTAAAATTATATTATTTACATTTAAAAATATATTTTATTTACATAGTATATAATGCAAATTTTTGTAAAAACACTAACTGGTAAAACTATCACTTTGGATGTTGAAGCATCTGATACTATTGATAATGTAAAAGCCAAAATTCAAGATAAAGAAGGTATTCCTCCTGATCAACAACGTTTAATTTTTGCAGGAAAACAATTAGAAGATGGTAGAACATTATCAGATTACAATATTCAAAAAGAATCCACATTACATTTAGTTCTTCGCTTGAGAGGTGGATGTGATTGTAAATCATGTCAATGTAAATCATGTGAATGTAACTCATGTGAATGTAAATCTTGTTAATTTTATGTAATATGTAACATATTATTTTATGACTATTTAATAATATGTTTAATTTTAATTTGTACAATCCTTTTCAAGATAATATTACTAATAATAATGATCGAAATAACTATAATATTTATATACAAGGTGGTCCAGGTAAAGGTTTAGCAAATAATATGTGGGCAATAGCTACTGCTGTTTATTATAAAGAAAAGTACGGTTTGAATAATATTATATTAAAGACTACCGATTCTATTCTATATGGAACTTGTAATAAATTTGGTAGAAATACATATCGAAGTAAAGACAATAATACAATTATTACTTATGGTGAAACATTTTTTAAAAAACTTAGATTTTGTTTAAGAAACGTTGAAAATTGTGATATTGTTAATAATGATTTCTCATGTGTAAAAATTATTCCAAAAGGAGATATAGAAATTAAAGGTTTTTGTGCTAATTTAGATTTGTTTCATGAATATCACGAAAAAATTCCTAATTATTTATATTTAGATGATAAAGAAACATTAGAATATATTAAAAAGACATATGAAAATTTAGAAAAAGGTATTATGATTGGTATAAGAAGAGGTCCTGACGGCGGTTGGAAACAATTAGATAAAGAAGCATATAAAAAAGCATTAAATAAATTAATTGAAATGAATATCGATATTAGTCATTTATTTATTTTAACAGATACAAAGGATGCATGGAAAAATATTATTGATTTGGATAATGAATTTCCTGCAACGGAAATAAGAGAAGATGATTATACTCAATTCTTAGCTGGAATGATGTGTAAACATTTTGTAATTACAGAAAGTTCTTATCATTGGTGGATTGCTTATATGGGAATTCTTAAAAATCCAAAAAAAAAAGTTTTTTATTTTGATAAATCAAATTACAACATTCATAATTTAATATTACCAGAATGGATTAAAATATAATCATGGTTGCCTTCTTATATATAATAAAACTATTTAAAATAATGTAATTAAATATAATTATAATGCTGAGTAAAATTAGTAGAAATAAAACAGATGAATTTTCAGAGGAAGCCAGATATCTTGAATACAATAATAATGTAGTTCCTTCAAACGAAGAACAGAAACCTGTTAGTAAAAGTATATTATCTATTTACGAAGATACAAATGATACAGGTATATATGTATTTAATAATGATTCTTTAATAAAAAGAATACAACCTGCAACGTCTCCGAATTTACTTGTAAGTTACATTAAATTATTTAATTATTCTGAGTTTTCACATGTAATTAATGATGGAACATCTAATGTATTTTTTGTAATTGAAGGTAACGGTATTACAGAAACAGAATATGGCAATATAAAATGGAGCGAAGGAGATATTTTTGTATTACCATACTGTGGTAACAATATTAAACATAAATCGTTAGAACAACGTTCTACATCATCTAAAAATTCAGTATTATTGTGGGCAAATGATACTCCATTATTGCGCTATCTTGGTGTAAAACCTTCTGATCCAATATTTAATCCAGTGTTATATAAACATAATGAATTGATAAATAATATGAATAATATAAACAATGTACAAAATGAAAATAGTGAAGGTCCAAATAATAATAGAAATGGTGTTTTATTGACAAATCCAGAAATGATATCTGAAAAAATGAATACAATTACTCATACAATGTGGTCGCTATATAATTTAATAGAACCAAATACTATTCAAAAACCTCATAAACATAATTCAGTAGCAATAGATTATTGTATTTCGGCAGGATATAATAATGTTTACACATTGATGAGTAAAAATATAGATGATGATGGTAATTTAATTGATCCTATTAAAATGATTTGGAAAACAGGTTGTATATTTACTACACCACCTGGATGGTGGCATTCACATCATAATGAATCATCTACCGAAGCGTACGTTTTTCCTTTACAAGATGCAGGTTTACATACATTTATGAATACATTAGATATTCAATTTCAAAAATGAACATGACTTAAATAAATGATACATATATATCATTATGATGAATGATATATACGAAATTAATTATAATAATATAATCAAACCATTGTATGGAGAATTAAGAAATGTAGAATATGATAAATCGTTAATTAGTACAAATGAGTATCCACATGACTTTTGTATAGACGAACGCATTGATTTTACAATGTATGATACATATAGTATTGATCCGGAAGGTTGTGAAGATGCTGATGATGCTTTTTCTATATATATGGAAGGTGATGATAAATTATATTTGGCAATACATATTGCTGATCCAACAGAATATATTAATATAAAATCTGAATTGTGGAAAGATATTATTCGGCGTGTTACAACAAAGTATCCTTCAAATAGGTGTCCAATACATATGATGCCAAAAGAGATATTAAATAAAGCAAGTTTAATGGTAAATAGTGAAGGAAATATTAAAAAGGCTATTACTGTACTAACACAAATAGATATGTATGAATGTAATCCGGTTGGAAATATTCAGTTATTATTTACAAAAATAAAGGTTAAAAAAGAAAATGCTTTAAATTATAAAGAGGCAGCAAAAAAGTTTTGGTTAAGCAATACATTATATTATGGAATGTTGATAAGCGAAGGTTTAAAGATGAATAGAGGAAAACGTACAAAAGGAATTCAGTTAAATGATGTAACAAATTCTTACCCGAAATATGATAATTATGACGGACCGTATTTATATAATGATAGTTCTACAGAAAGATTAATAAAACAGATGATTGCTGAATTTGCAATATTTGCAAATTCATTTGTGGGCGAATACTTAAAAATACATTTTGAAGGAGTAGGAATATTTAGGTCATGTCCTGCAAAAGAATGGTTAAATACAGCATATTCAGGTACAACTGGTAAGGAATTATTGAATGAAATAATAATTAATGGAATTAAAGCTGAATATATTTCATCTGTTGAGTCTCATGATTTAGTTGGAGCACCAGAATATTGTCATTTTACATCACCTATACGTAGATTATCAGATTGTATTTGTCATTATTTATTAAAATATATTTATTTAAAAGATAAAAAAACAATTTCATTACCATTTACTAATGATGAGTTAAATTATTATTCGAATATATGTTTAGAAGTATCAAAATACATGAAAAAAAACCAGTACAAAGATATAAAATTTAGATTGATTCAGACTATGGATAAAATGTTATTATTACATGATAATTTAATTTTGGAGTATTTCATTACGAGTTATACAGGAATATTTTTAAACATTATAATATTTAAAATAGGCAATCATAATGTACATATGTCATATACATTACGAGTAAAAGACTATAATTATATACATGATCCAAAGAAGATACATTCAGTATCCATCAAAAAAGTGAATTGTTTTGAGAAATTTGATAATGGTACAATTCCAGAATTAGATAAGCAAATATTAAACGTATAAAATAGTGAATTAAATTATTTAAATATTTTATATGTATTTTGATATTGGTTCAAATATAGGTAAATGGTCGTTGGCTAATATAAATAGATGTAATAAAATAATTGCTGTTGAAGCGTGTCCTGATACTTTTAAGACATTAGTTAATAATTGTAATAACAATATTATACCGATTCAATATGTAGTATGTAATAATAATGAAGATGATATTGTGTTTTATCAAGCAAACACAAATACTTTATCAACAATAAATAAATTATGGTTAACAAGTCCTGATTCAAGATTTTATAAAGAGCCATATAAAGAAATTATATGTAAAACAATAACTATAGATAAAATGATTGAAATATATGGAATACCAGAATTAATTAAGATAGACGTAGAAGGTGGTGAGTATCAGTGTATTTTATCATTGTCACAAAAAGTAGAAAATTTGTGTTTTGAATGGGCTGCAGAAACAAATAAAATAACAGTATTATGTTTAGAATATTTACAAACATTAGGATTCTCAAAATTTTATTTACAATCTACAGATGAATATTTATTTAGACCAGATGAATCTATATACTATGATATAGATACTATATTAAATAAACTACAAAATACTATTGCAAAAAAGGATTGGGGTATGTTGTGGTGTAAATAATTTTATATGTATATAAATATAAATGAGAGATAAATGGAAAAAAAAGAGAATTAGACGAAGAAAACGTCAACGTAGACGACAAAATAAATAAAATTGATTTTAAATATAAGTTTAAAACCAATAGAAAAAGGTATATAATGTGGAAACTAAAACCAGGAATTGATTATAGTGTATATTACGGAAGAAGAACAATAGTTTGTTATAATACAAGTGACATAAAGTATGATAAAGGAGAAAATAAATTTGTGGAAGGAATATTGTATAGAATTGTAGAAAATGCTTCATGTGTATCTGTAATATTACGGGAAGCAACAGACATAAATTCTACATATTTATATTTAAATGTAACAGAAAGTAATACTATTGTTGGTGATATTATAGAATATATTAAAATAGAAGATAAAGATATAGAATTTGCAGTAAATGATGTTTGTAAACACGCTATAGGCGTGAATGATTTATCTAAAATTATTTTTGAATTTACAGATAAGTATGTAATAATTTAAAAAAATTTGTATACTTTGTATTTTAAATAAAAATAGACAGATATTATTACAATAATAAAGTTAATAAAAATAGTTGGGTATTTGCCAATTTTATATATATATGTTGTTAGTAGCATTGCAAATAATGTGATCAATGCTCCAAATATTGCATGATTTGTAAAATTTTTTGCACTTTTAAGATTTTTATTCCAAACAACGAATAATAAATAGAAATATATAAGTGGAATACCCCATAAGAATGCTGTTATTTTAATAAGATCATCACTTTCCTTATTAGAAGTATTAGCAATATAGGAAAAAATACCGACAATAGTTCCACCTATTAAAAAATCTCGAAAAACAATAGAATGATCCATAATACTTATATTATGATAACATTATTTTAAAATAAATGTCTAAAAATCGTAATATAAATAAAAAATTGATTTATTTTAAATACTTTATTTATTTAGTAATTAAAAATGAGCGAACTATATGAAGATATTTTGAACGATTTAGATGATCAAGTTAATTTTACAAACATAACATCATTTATGTCGTCAAATTGTGGAGATTATGATTATAAGATGAACATAGTTAATAATATTATATACAATATTGATCATAAAGATTATGGAATGTTTACAGATAACATTGAAACAGAAATTCCTGAAAATGAAGAATTAATAGATGTTAGTGAAGATGTAGAATTATTGGAAAATTTAAAGAATAAGTGTATTAATGTTGAAAAAGAAATAAAAGAACTGATAGAACAGGATAAAGAAAATGAGTGTCCGATATGTATAGAAGATATAAGAGGTAAAAGTTATTTTACAGGATTATGTGGTCATAAATTTTGTGCTCGTTGTATTTGTAGTAACATGTCGAAAAATAAACATACAGGTCATTTATGTCCATTGTGTAGAAGTGAATTTATGTAATTTTTGATAATATAAAAGTATAATTTTCTTTTTTTATTATCCTAATTTATATAGTAAAGATGACAGAAAGTAATATATTAATATACGGATTAAAAAAGGCAATTTTATTACCAGAACCACATTGGTCAAAAATAATAAATGTACCTAATCAATATCGTGATCCGTGGCCAGTAGTTATTTCCAAGGAGGTTCCAGAATTTGATTCACAAGCATTTGATAAATATTATGATCATAATTTTGTATATGATAAATTATGGATTGCAGAGAGTCAAGGTTTACAATGTGGAAAATTAGAGACATTAATAAATAATCCTCAAAAATATTTAGAATATCCTATATTTATTAAACCACGTTGGGGTCATAAGAGTGCTTCAAGTAAAAACTGTTATAAAGTTGATAGTTATGAAGAACTTAAATCATATAGTCATTTAGAGGAAATGATGTGGACTGAATTTATCGATGATAGAGAAGAAATGACAGATTTTTTCATGTATAATGGTAAAATAGTTTATTATATGACTTACAAATATAGTAAATCGCAAAATGGCGTAGTTGCGGATGAATGGAAGTATATATGTGGTAATAATAAACCACCAAGTATAATTGTTGACTGGGTAAATAGAAATATGAGAGGATATTCAGGTATTTGTAATGCACAATATAGGGGAAGAAAGATAATTGAGATTTCTCTTCGGTTAAGTAGAGGTGGAGCATATATTTATAGTACAAATATGCCAGAATTGGTGAATAATATTAATAATTTAGTTTTGTATAATAATTGGGATTTTGTAAAAGCAGAAAAATTTCAATTTAAGCCGTTTTATTCATTTAAATGTTTTACTACAGTTCCATTAGTGTATTTGCCTCCTCATTTTATGTTGGAAAATATAGTAAAAAAAAACAATTGTAAAAAATTCTATGAATATTATTTTGAACCGTCAGGGAATGATGGTATGGCTTTTTTTCAATTTTTTAATGAAGATTTTGAAACGGGTATGATGGTAAAAGAACAAATAGAAACATTAACAAATAGATTGAATTATTTTTTTTATTTAATGTTTTTAGTTATTATTATCATGTCATTGTGTAATTTTTCTTTTTCAAATAAAGTAATAGTTGTAATTTTCTTATTATATTTAACAAGATTTTTGAATTCTGGTTATACAATGGTGGGTTTAATTAATGCTCAAAAACAGACTATTTTTGGTTAAATTATAATGCAGTGGCCCATTCTTCTTGCGTTCCACTAAACCAGTACGGTTTGTGCGGACCCCAACATTCTTTTGCAAGTGTTGGCTTAATTGGTTTCATTATTTCGCTCATATCAAGAATATCAATCAAAACTTCTTTATATTTTTTTTGGGGTTTTGGTTTGCAATATTTATTATAGTCATGATAATCAGCAATTATATTGACTAATTCCGGAGGAATGAAGGTTTTTATTTTAAACATGTTCATTTTATTATTAAATACTAATATAATTAATAATAAATATTTGTTTTTAATTTTAATTTCTTTAAATCACATACATTTTAATGTTATTTATTAATAAAATTGATTTAAAGATTAATATGCAATACGAATTATAATCTGCAATGAATTCTGCAACAGAAAATAATTCTGCAATGAATGATTTTAATTCTGCAACAATTACTAATTTCGGAACTATAACAGATATAGAGTTACACAACATATATCAAAGCGAAGGTATTTCTGGAATTCGTAAAATGATAAATAACAATTTAATACAGCCTACTTCAGTAGGAAAGACGACAAGATTAATACAAAAAATAAATAACATTGAAAAAAAATTTATATTATATACTTTACCTCCTCAATATGGAAAGACATTTCTTACAATTAAAAAAATTAAAGAACAAATGGATGAATACAAAGAAACTATTCATTTTATTTTCACAATGAATACAATAAATAATAGTAAACAGTTTGCTCATCGACTTCACGCATTGGCCGAAGAATATGGTCAGAATAGTATTGTAGTATTTGCAAGTAGAAATGATGGACATCCTTATCGTCATGTATCTACTATTGAAGAACTTGAATATTTGATGAATAAATCTGATCAAAATGAACGACCAAAAATAGTAGTCATGTGTTCAAATCTATATAGATTTTCCAATATAATGGGTGATAAAGGTATTATTTATGAACTAAATAAAAAAATTCAAGATGGAACAAGTTACTATAAAGCAATAATACCTACATTTGATGAAATACATAAATATATAAATGAAAGTAATATGCGAAAACAAATCGAATTTATTTCGGAATTTGACTCGGTAAAGGAATGTATTGGTACTACTGGTACTCCAGGTCCAGTTTGGGAAACACATCCTGAATCAAAATGGCGATATTTTAATGCTATTGATTTGAGAGAGTTATTGACAGAAGATTATTGTGGTTGTGATGATCATGTTTGGAATATTGTTGATGATTATTTTGATGATGATTATAAAAAACCTGGTTTATTTGATCATCAAACTAAATGTAATGATGTTTTAGGTTTTATTAATCATGTTTTTGAAAAATTCCCAGATATTTTAACTGATTATGGATATTGGTTTATTCCAGGATCTCATATTCGACGCTCACATAATATTATTCAAGATACGATTTTAAAACACAATTCGGAAGCAGTAATATTTGTATACAACGGCGAACGAAAGGAAATGGTATTTTTACAAGAAAATAGAACAAAAAATATTTCTTTAGAGAATGAATTTGGTGAATTACCTGATATTATGTACAGTGCATTATCTCGTCATAATTTACTTGATAGACCACGAGTTGTTACAGGACATGTATGTATTGGTATGGGTCAAACTTTATGTAATGAAAAACTTGGTAATTTTACTGGGGCTATTTTATCTGGATTGGATTTAACTAATGATGATTTATATCAACTTGTTGGTCGCTTATTTGGACGTTTTAAAAAATTGAACAATTATAAACCAACCGAAATTTACTCACCAACTATTACAAAAGAGATAGCCAAATGTATGGAGTGTTCTGCAAAAGAGGAATTATTATCTTATGATGAAAATGGAAAGACGACACTTGAACGTTATTTATCACCTGCAAATGAATACTTGAAAAATTCACAATACCGTGACCGTATAGCTAATAATTATATAAAATCTTCATCTGATAAAAAAGCTAAACAACCTAAGAAAGAAAAAGAAAATGAAGATAATTTTACACGTGGTTTTGTTTATTCTAAAGACAAAACAAAATTACATGAATTTACAAAAAAATTAAGTCCTGGTTGTCACAATATTGATTATACAAAAAATACAATATTAAAAGGGAATTTTTATGCAATTGCTGGCCCTGGTTGTCAGTCAGGTGAAAGAAAAATATATGATATTAAAGAATTATATGATCATGCTTTTAATAAAGCACTTGGTTCTCATTTAGATACTATTGTTTCAAAATTACAAGTTGGACAATGTTCTAAACGTCGATATATTTGCTACGAAAGCAAAGATGATCCAAATTCAATAGTGTATTGTTTGATCTTTGTTAAGCGTGTTCATGATGGAACTTCTCAAACATTATCAAATAAAAAATTATTAGAAGAATGCAATATTTAATTAAATAAAAAAAAATATACAAAAAAATAATATTATTTTTTTATATATTAAATGATAATTGATATTTTTTATAAATGTTTGAGTTATATTTGTCCGTGTGTTGATAATGAAACATCATCTGTTGATTCGAATGCTTCAACTGTTGATAACAATATATCTACAATAAATAATATATTTACAACAAATAATCCACTGTCGAAACATTTAACGGATTTTTAAGATAATTAAATTTAATCTTCTTCTGAGTTAAATAATCTGTTCATAATTCTAACCTCTATTTTATTTTCTTCTGGTAACAATAATCGTTTAATCAAATCATCGTCTCTAAAACGAACACTATATGTTTGTTGAATTTTATTTCTACCTACACGTCCCATTGCCTGAATACATTTTTCTTGTGTCATGTTTTCACTCATATCTTTACCAATATATCCGTGACAAAATTGGTAATTTGTTCCATAAATATAATTGGACGAAGCAATAATCATAAATAATTTTTGTTCGCGCGCTAATTCTTTCATAACCTCAGTATAATCAATACTTTTATGTTCTGTAAAAACTCCAATACCCATAAGTAGTAAAATCTTCCAACTATCATCTACATTCTGTAATTCCATAATTTTAATTACATTGTGTTCACCAATATTACAAGTAAAAGGATTATTATATTTTTTTCCTTCCGCCCATTTATTAAGATGAGCGGTTCTATTTGGAATAAACAAATCATTTAGTTCAATTACTTTAATCATACTACGTAAACTATCTGCTTTAACTTGCAGTGTCTTCATGTTAGATGATGATAATTCAGTATTAGACATTCTTTCAGCCTTTTTAGTGTCTTCATCAAGATTCATCTTATTTTTCATATCTTCGATTTGTTGTTCAAGTTTAGTAAGTTCTATATTAATTTTATTATTATAAGCAATAGCTTCATTCAAATCATCCATAACTTTTTTTGGAATATTTGCTAACTTAATACATACTTTTCCAACTTTATTAACATCCTCTGCAAGGAAAATACTTGGACCATCTGTCAATGTATACGAATCAGCAGTAACCATTTTTGCATTTGATTCATAGTTCTTTTTTTTCAGCTCTTTAAAGTGTGTATATACAGTAGACCATATAGTAGGTGGTATATTTTGAAGAATATCTAAATAATAACATTTTATGGATTTCATATTAATATCATGAATTGATTCAAAATAATTATCTGCTTTATAAATGTCTGGCAAACTATCCAACATAGTTGAATTTTTGTTTACATACATGATAAAATTTATTATTTCTTGAAGATCAAAGTAACGTAACAATGTTCTGTTTTTACAACAATGTTCTACACTTCTCATTAGATCACTATAGTTTTCCCATAGAAAGTGAGGCAAACATGTGTAGCATTCGCTATTGACAATAGGAATAGATTTTTGACAATCGTGACTAACAATTGAGTATATTTCTGCTTCTTCAAATTTAATTTTGAAATCGCGAATAGTTTCATGTATTTCTTCTTGTTTTGGTAAAGTTGCAGATGATAAAACCATTTTAGGTATTAAATTGTTTTTCCAGTTATTATGAATCATTGAATGTAATTCATGTTCTTCATTATCCATTGTAATAGTAGGCTCATCCCAATATGTAATTATATTATTTCTATCATTATAAGACATCATATAATACATAGCTGGAATATAAGATTTTACATCACATATCATAATATCAACTTTATCTCCAACAGTATGATCTGTTTTTCTGGTACCATCCTTGTATTTAATAATTTTACCATTATCGCGTCGTACAAAACTACTACCTGCAAAATTATGTAATCTAATTCCCGAAGAGTCTACACAATTAAAAGCTAACGCAATCTTTTTTCTTACAGATATAGCTGCTTTACCGAGAGCTAATCCAACATGTCTTGCAGCACATATAAAAATTATTCTGTATTTTTCACTTAAACCTAATGGTGTTAGTGTCTTACCAGTTCCTGTAGGAGCAATATATAATGTTAAGGATGATTGAAATTCAGCTTCTTCGTTATTGAATATTGAAAATATTTTCTTTTGATGATCAAACAATTTAATGTCGCCATATTTTAATAAATAATTGTTACGTTCAATAATATTGTATCCGTTTTCAATAATTTGTAATTGTTGAATACCGCTTTCATACTTATTTAGTAATTGTTTACAATAATCCATAAAAACATGATTCTTATTGGTAATATTTATATTGAAAAGATTGTGTATTGTATAGAAATACATAGTACTTGAAAGTTCTTTTTTTTGTATTGCTAATGCAAACTTATTTATTACATCAAGAATTACAAATTCATATATAAATAACTCTTTGGATTCTAAGAAATGTTCTGAATTCTTTATCTTCATTGATGTAGCTTTTTTGATATTTATTTTTTTGCTATTAAATTCTGGAATATCTATTTGAATTATTTTATTTGGATTTTTTAATTTATCAAATAAATATTGATAGAATAAATATTTGTCTATATTTTCAGAATTTTCAACCTTTAGTGTGCCAAATAAAGATAATGTTTTATTATACGTTTTCGATACGTCATTAAAGCCGTTACATATTAGCTTTAAAATTTCTTCTTCGTCTTGGGACACAGGTATTTCAATACTTTCCCATTCGAGTTTCGTTAATTTAGTTTGTGCAATGTCTACCATATTAAGTATATATTTATTAAATTTTAAACTATTAAAATTAAATCAATTTTAAATTAATTCACTGCTAATTGGTTTAAATTTTAAAATATCAAGTTCTTTTGATGTTGTTATAAAATTATCATTGCCATATGTATCTTGTAATAATAACCATTCGAACATTCCGCCTGGATAAATATGTACATTATCGAATCCTAATTTTAATAGTTGTATATATTTTTTGTATATAGAGTCGTCACTATAGTTGGCGCCATAAATTACAACCTTCAAAGATTTATTTTCATTTAAAGCCTTGTTTAATACCTTTTCTTCATCTACATATTGTAGTGTATTAATTATTAGACACTTCTGATTATAAACATTTAGGGTATTTATTAGAACATAGTCATTTTTGTTGTTATTTATTAAATTATTTAAATCTTCGTAATTAATTTTAGATATTGATTGATAATTTCCCATAAATAAAGTTCGCGTTTATATTTTATATAATTTTTTTGTGAAAAATTAATTTATATAATTAATATATAATATGCCTTTTACGGAGTACTTTTGTGATGGCTTTGATTGCTCAGCTTCAGTAGTAATTGCATCATTGTATAACACCTTTACTGATGCTCAAGCTATGACCCCAAGCGTCGTAGACAACAGTCAATGTGTTCTTGAACTTGATCCTATTTTGTTAGATATGGATGAATTTAGAGAATTATTTTATCCTTCCGGTAGTGGATCTTTTGCCTTAAATGGTGGTCTTCGTGGTGCAGGAGTCACATCATTTAATGAACAAACATTAACTGATCAAGATGGAACACACGAATTTAATTTAATGGATTTCATTTTGTCTTGTTATGAAAGTGAATTAAATATTCAAAGAAATTCAATTGCACCTTTACATATGATCGAATTACAAAAAGATCTTGCACGTTACATGACTATGTTTGATATTCGTGGTTCAACATATGGTCTTAAATGGACAGAAGTTGTTTCTGTATTAGAACAAGTAGGTGCACTTAAACATCCTGACGAAGCTATTTTATTCAAAGTTGCTTTTAACTATGTTAACGCTTCTTTCGAAAAAACAAGACCTGTTACAGTAATGTTTAACTATAAAGTAGTTAACATGTTCCCTAACTACTCTCAATTCCGCCATGGTCTTCCAAAACAAAAAATCCATCCTCGCAATCCTTTACGTATCTCACCTCAATTTATCAAGAGAGCAGATGGTACTATTGTTGGAAGTGGAAATGCTTTCCCTCATGCCAGAGCTCAATACTCTATCTTGAACTCAAGTGAAGGTTTCGGTCAACGTGTTGTTGATAGAACAAGTCAAGATTCTCAACTTATGTTACAATTCAGAAGACAACAACGTAAAGAAGATTTAGATGAAATGCTTGCAGCTATGCTTGAAGAGCCAAGCCCAAATGATCCTTTTTGTTAATTTTTTTAACAAATAATTAATATAAAATTATTATAATTTATTAAATTATAATAATGACCAGTAATCAAGATAAAACTAATTTTCTCGATTTAAATAACGAGCCATATAAACCTGTTGTGAGAGATTTTACTTTTGGTTTGTCTGTAGCCTCTTTATCTAATAAGAAAAGAAGTAAAGTTAGTAGTGATCCAATCGATAGTGCAACTAAAATAATTGAATTAGATCCATTAGTAGTATCGTACCAAACATTTAGAACATTATTTTATGGAAATGACAGTGAAGCATTTAATATTAACCAATCAAAAAAAGAATGTTTTCAAATGTTATTTGATCAACAAACAGTATCAGATAGTGATGGTACGCACAAATTTGATTTACTCGATTCAATATTATGTGCTTATGAAGAAGAGAAAAAAATTAGTAGAAATTTAATTCCTTCCAAACAAATGATTAAATTAACTAAAGAAATAAATGAAATAAATTCATTGTATAATATTTGTGGTTGTGTTACATCTTTGAAATGGACAGAAGTATTGAATTTACTAAAATCAAATGGGTTATTATCAAGTTTTAATGAAAATGTTTGTTTAAAAATTACATTTAGTTATGTAAATGAAAAATTATTATCTAAGCCTTTTGGAGTTGTTTTTAAATATTTTGTAAATGATATTTATGAAAATTTCATATTGGCAAGAGAAACAGAATTTAAATATTATTTAGATAATAGTTTGTTTACAAATGGAACATATAGAATAACAAGATCAGGAACATATGTGTTAACTGAAAATATTATTTTTAATCCAAATAGATATTCGGATCATAAACCGAGAGAAGATCAAACAGAACAATATCCAAAATCTGAAGGCTATGTATTAGGATTTTTTGCAGCAATTACAATTGAAACAAAAAATGTAGTATTAGATTTAAACGGATTTTCCATAAGCCTTCACGATGATTTTAATTTACGTCAACGTTTTTGTGCTCTTATAGAACTTGCAAGTTCTCCATTTATTCCAAAACAAGGACCTGCAAATTTTGGTCTAACAATTAAAAGTGCAATAAATGTAGTTATTAAAAATGGATTATTAGGACAAGTATCTCATCATGGAATTCATGGTAATGGATGTAAAAATATATTAATTGAAAATCTTGAATTTAAAAATTTTGAAGTTGCTGCAATATCAATTAATGGTGGTGAACATATTACTGTTAATAACTGTCGTGTTTTACATATTAATAGACATATAAATGTATTATCTACATATTCGCATGCAAAATTTGGTTTACCAAAACTTAAAGAAATTATTAAAAGTAGTAAGGAACCATTATACTTAGAAACACATTATGACAAAATACCATTAACTGTAATTCAAGCAAATATCGAAAAAGCATTGAATACATTTGAGAAACATATAGATATGGACTTTCCTGTTTGTGATAGTATATTTTTTAATGAAACTGGTTTATATGACGGTAACGCTTACGGAATTGTTTTTAATTCAATAGGTGTAGTTATAGGTGATTTTAAACCTATGCGTGACGATAAAACTGTTGGTAATAATGATATTAAAATATTAAATACTTCTATTGAAAATATTGTAAGTGATGGTACAGAAGTTGCTTCTTTACATCATATAGATAATAAAAATAACGAAGGATATGGTAAATCAGCATTTGTTGGTGTTGCAGGAGATGTATTTAATTTCTTAGAAGCAGTAGATGAAAATGGATATTATAAAGGAACCATAATTTCAGATTTACAAATGGCAGTATGTGTTCATGGAAATAAAAATGAAAGAGGTACTGGAAATATTCCAGAAAAATTATGTAAGGAATGGATCCAAACAAAACAAAATATTATGGAATTTATATCATTTGAAGAGGATGACTATGGTAGATTGTATGGTGTAAATAGAGATAAAGACTCAATGGCTCATGCAATGAAAGGAAATATAGGTTTGTTTATATCACAAGGCAATAACGTAATTGTTGATAATGTTTATATTTATAATATACGTAATAAAAGTAATAAACAAGAACGTAGTATTTCAACCGAAGCATTTGGAATTGCTATTGTAGGTAGTAAGAATGTTCACTTGGCTGATAATATTAGAATAAAAAAAATCAAAAATCCTTTTGGAGATGGAGAACATATTAAATATATAAATATGGATTTATAAATTATGTAAATAATATAATATTTGTAAACTGTATAACCACCCACAATGTATTATTACATTGCCCATAGAGGATACACAAAAAATTATTATGAAAACTCTATAGGATCATTCATGGAAGCAATAAAATATGGATTTAATACAATAGAATTAGATATCCAGCTTTGTAAAACAAAAGAAATAGTTGTCTTCCACGATATTGCAATTGATAATAAATATATTAAAGATATGACTTATAACGAATTAAAAAATTATAATATAATAACATTACATGACTTTTATAAAAAAATTAATTTAAATGATCTATATATATATTTAGATTTGAAGGGCGATACCGATCTTATAGATATTCTAATAAGATTTTTTATTAAAAATAAAATTAATACAAACAATATTTTTATAGGAAGCTTTAATTTTAAACATTTAAATATGTTGCGATACTACAAACATCATTTAGGAAGTTTTAATTATAAATTGGGTATTATAATAGATAATATTTATGAAAATCAAAGTTTTTATGACTTATTTAAGAACGTTGATTTTATTTGTATTAACTGGTGTATGTTAGACGATGATATAATATCATGGTGTAAGCAACATAACAAATTAATTTTTACATATACGTGTAAAAAAATTGAAACATACGAGTTAATTTCGAAATATAATATTGATGGTGTAGTAACAGATATTCTACTTCCACCATTAAATGTATAAAATAATATTATATATTTATTTAATATATAACATTATGAAGTTATATTATATTTTTTTTTTACCGTTCGTTTATTGCTTTAACATAAAAAAATTTGTAGGTACATCACTTTTAGGTTCATCTTTATTTTTCAATAATATTCAACCATCTATTGCTTATCCACAACAACCACCAATAATAAATCAAAATACTGGTAATTCTGCAAAAATTTTAACAGAGAGAAATAATATTTATTTTTATGGTTCTGTTACACCTCAAAGTTGCGAAGAATTAAAAAATAAATTAAACGAAATGAATTATAATGGTAGACTATTTAAAATTGGTTATAAGTCGAATCCTCCTCCAATTAATTTACACATTCAGAGTGGTGGTGGTTCGTTATTAAATTCATTATACATTGTTGACTTAATAGAATCATCTGAGACACCTGTTAATACCTATGTAGATGGATATTCTGCAAGCGCTGCCTCATTATTATCTGTTGTTGGTAATAAAAGATATATGACAAAAAATTCTATGATTCTTGTACATCAACTTTCCAGTGAAAATCAAGGAAAATTTCAAGAATTAGACGATGATATGAAAAATTTACAACAACTTATGGATAAGGTAAAAAAAATATATTTAATGCACTCAAATCTTCAATATTTACAATTAGACGATTTATTACAACATGATTTATGGTTAGATGCTGAAACATGTAAAAAATATGGTTTGGTAGATGAAATTATTTAATTAAATTTAACTACAATTTCGACATCTTCTTTTTTAATACTCTTGACTGCAGAAATGCTAAGCTCTTCGCGTTTTTTTCGTGTTTTATTATTTGTTAATGATTCCTTATTTTTAGATGTACTATTACGATGATTCATATCTGCTTCAATTTGTTCATAATTATTTTCAATGTATTCAATAACATTATTTTCTAATGCCCATCTGAAAAAATTTAATTGTCCTATTGTTGTCTGAATAGAGGTATTATCTTTATAAGGGATTGTTATTCTGTCCCATCTACAAAAAGGATCGAAGCGTTTCTTACTATAAGCTTTTAATTTTAACTTGTAGTCAAAATACACCTTGAAACGTATTTTTTCTTCATTTTTTTCAATATTATATACAGTAAAATTTTTTTTTGCATAGTTAGTTGCAAACCAATCTACAATACGTAATGAAATTTTAGATTCACCATTTATAATGTTTAACATATATTGTAATTTACTTTCGTCTTTATAAAACTGAAGTAAATTATTCAATAATAACTCATTTTGCGTGGTATAACTTTTAGACATCTTTAATAAATTAAGTATATTAATTTTTAAGTTGTTTAAAATAAAAATTAGTATGTATTTGTACATAATTAATTATCTTTAGGAGATTTTATAATTTTATTAATTGAATTACAGCATAATAAAGTAATCACAAATAAAGAAGTAATATTCAAGATATGTAATTATTAATCTAATTATTAATCTATTTTTTTTAATACTAATTGCTTAGTAAATAAAAATTTATCCTTTTTAATTCGCCTACGTTGTAGATTACATTTTAAACAACTAATTAAAACATTATCTACATTGTGTCCAATGTAATTATTTATTCTATCCAATGTCCATTGATTAATTTGTCTATTTTCTGTATAATTTATAACTACCTGTGATTTACAATAATAACATTTTAGTTTGCTTTCGACTATTTTTTCTAATACATAATCAAATGATACTTTATTATAATGATCTAATCTATCTTTTTTAATATCCTGTTGTATGTAACTATTTATTTTTTGACTAATTAGTTTATGTAATGTTTTGTATGGTTCATTAATTTTTAAGTTATCATCTAAATACATAGAATTAATATTTTGTAGTTCAATAGCATATTGTTCTTCTGGTTTTATTTCATTATTTTTCTTGTTTGCATTACTTTTATTTTTAAAAACATTTGAAATTATTTTTTTTTCTTCCATTAATATTATATATTAATAAAATAGATTAGAATTATAATATCATTATAATATATAATGGAAAAAGAAGAGTGTACAGAGCTTAAAAATATACAATATCAAACTATGCTTTTAAGCGGTAATAATTTAAATGAAGCAAAATATTCTGACATTACAAATGCAAGAATCGATACATTTCTTCAAAAGGAAAAAGAATTAAATTTAAATGAATCATGGAATAAATTGGATAGAACTGTTAAAAATAAAAAATTATTAGTTTACAGTAAAACGTATTCAATTAAAAATAATTTAGATGATGATAGTAGTGAAAATTTATTCATATTTTTGAAAAGTTGCTTAGATAAAAAACGTCTATTAAATAATAAAGACGTTTTATATTCAAAGGATAATCAAGAAATTAATGACATTCCTTCATTAAAATATAAAAACAATAGGTTTTGTTTAGATAGATGTGATAAACGTATTTCTACAATAAAATCACTGACACCTATAAAAACATCATCATTAAAGAGAAATAATAAATCTAAAAATTGAAGTGTATAAAAACAACTTTATATAGTTTAACAATGTTAAATAATATTATTAAACTAGAAGATATTTCTAATTTCATAACTACTTCTAAGGATACAATTGAATTGAATAAACATGATATATTTGATCTATTAGAAATAACAGGAAATATTATTGACGATTATGTTCAGTTAAATGTTCTTTCGTTTAGCAATCCAAATTTTCACGATGATTTAAAACAATCGTGTTTTGACTTGTTATCATTTCAGTTTAACAATATACATATTGTTAACATCGATAACGAATTAAACTATGTTATTGAGAAAGCACATAATATATATTTTTCAAAAATTGTACCCTTTAGATCTTATAAATATACATTTATAAGAAAAGAACCGAATTTTGATAAAATGTATGAAAAAATTCAATATTTGCGAAACATTCCACAACCTGAACAAAGAACAACAGATTGGTATAAATATAGATATAATTTGATTACTGCAAGTAATGCTTGGAAAGCATTAGATAGTCAAAGTAGTATAAATAGTTTAATTTATGAAAAGTGTATGCCATTAAACTTAGAAAAATATGATAATTTAAATACAGATACACCATTTCATTGGGGACAAAAATATGAACCTTTATCTATTATGTTTTATGAAAGTAGATATAATACAAAAGTGGAAGATTTTGGCTGTCTTCAGTGTCAAAAAAATAAATTTTTAGGGGCTTCTCCAGATGGGATTAATGTTGATGAGTCGTCTGACTTATTTGGTAGAATGTTAGAGGTCAAAAATATTGTTAATAGAGAAATTACTGGAATACCTAAACGCGAATATTGGTGTCAAATGCAGATTCAAATGGGTGTTTGTAATTTAAACGAATGTGATTTCTTAGAAACAAGATTCATTGAATATGAAGATGAAGAAGCATTCAATGATGATGGTACATTTCAATTTACTATTAATAATGAAGTTAAAGGTGTATTTATGTATTTCGTAAAAGACGGAAAGGCAATTTATGAATATCCTGAATTATATATTACCAAGGACGAATTTGAAACATGGGAAGAAGAGATGATGATCAAACATGACGACAAAATGTGGGTTAAAAATATATATTGGAGATTAGATCAATTAAGTTGTGTTTTAGTATTGCGTAATAAACTGTGGTTTAACGAAGCAGTTATTCATTTTGAAAAAGTATGGAATACAATCGAATATGAAAGAATAAATGGTTACGATCACCGTGCACCTATTAAAAGAGAAAAGAAAATTAAGGATGTGGTTATAGTAGAAAAAACACAATGTTTAATCAATACAGAAAAAGTATTGAATATAAAAAAAGATGGTGATGATGTATCTGAATTACACGACAATATTAAGGACAATAAAATAAGTTTTAAAAGAGAACAACCAAGATCATTGTCTTTCAATGAGAATAACGAAAACAAAATTATAAAGATACGTAGCTTATCTTTAGATGAAACAAAATTAAAGTAATTTAAATATATTTTTATATTTAAATTATTATATGAATTTACAAATAGAAATACCTGAAAATATAGAGTACGATTTAATTTCATTAGAGAAGACATTTGAAAATGTTTGTGAAAAGAAAAAAATAGAATTAGATAATTTGAATAATATTTACAATAATTGTAAAACAGAAGAAGATTTTCTTTTTTTAAATAGTTACACCTTATTATCAATTGATAATAATAAAGTCAAAAAGGGTGATAAATTGTTATATATTAAAGATAATGAAAATAAATTTGTTACAATATCTGAAATTCATAATGATGATTACCCTAATACTTATTTTACTATTCGGTTTATAGAAACAGGAAAAGAAAAACAAACAATTTCAAAAAATTTAAAAAATGTTGAATATCCTGGTTTTAATTTGGCTCAGAAAAAAAGAAAGCGTGAATTTGCTTCGTATGAGAACGAAACCAATTTTTTTGTTGCGTCGTGTCGATTTATGTATTATGAACATGATAATTTATTTACAAAACTTTATATTTTTGAGGATGATTTTAAAAAAAATATAATTATTTCAAAAATAATATG
>MDSY01058063.1_pt1 | contig 21827 bp, 19 predicted proteins | sample 811131 | NCBI WGS metagenome assembly MDSY01 (sample SAMN05326643, study PRJNA326480) | marine metagenome | isolation source: seawater | place: Atlantic Ocean: South West | collected 2010 | reverse complement strand
TTGGACGCCCTTGGGGCGCAAAACAGCCTTGTTAATTGGGTCATGGAGACTCAACGAAGACGTGGGAGGGATGTACTCTCTTGTTTGGCGGAAGATAAAAGGCAAGTGGTGTATCATTGCGGACCACTCTAGCGATTAATCATGCCCTTGCTTCTCCCTGTTATTATTGTCACCGCTTGCATCTCAATTTATGCAATGAAACGCCCGGAAGTACTCAGTAAAATGATGCTTTCCCCCTATAAAGTATTACACAATAAGGAATATTATCGAATACTAACACATGGATTTATACATTCTGACGGGATGCATTTGGCGATAAACTTATTTGTATTGTGGGAGTTTGGAAGTGTCGTTGAATTGGAATATGGAGATGGGTTTCCGTTTTTATATTTCGGGGCAATCATCGCAGCGTCTGTCCCAGCCATTGTGAAGCATAAAAACAATATAAATTACAATTCTTTAGGTGCCTCTGGCGCAGTCAGTGCAGTTCTAATGGCATTTATTGTCGCACATCCTTCACACACTTTGCTGCTGTTTTTTATTGTCCCTATCCCAGCAATATTAGCGGGAGTGTTATTCTTCATATTTGAAAGAGCAATGCAGAAAAGAGGAGGCACAGGGATTGCCCATGATGCTCATATATACGGTGCAGGGTTTGGTCTTATATATGCGTTAATAAATGACCCAAACGGTTTGTCCAATATGATTTCGGCACTTACAGGTTTGTTTTAGTCTTCAAGCCCTTTCATCAAGGTTCTATTCAACAATTCTGAACACATCCTCTTCAGGTAATTTCATAAAGTACCTTTCTCTGGCAACTCTCTCTAAAACTTCCGGGTTAGACTTTATCTCATCTAAGCGTAGTTGCAAATCGACATTTTTCAAAGATGTTTGTTTGACTTCATCTCTCATTTCATTCAGCTGAATTTGTTCATCAATAATGTAAAACAAATCAACATCACTAATGAACATCACCCATGCAATTGCAAGGATTGATGTTGCTGAATACTTGTTTCTCAAGACATCTTTAATGAAACCTATAACAGTGCCCTTGAGCTTTGATATTTGAGCTCTCTTCGTCATTTATTCTTTGACTGTGTCATCTTTTGAAGGTCCCTTTTTCTTTGATGGTTTTTTGGGGCTTTTCTTTTTCTTCGCTGATTTCGTTGTACTGACAATTGCATCATCTGCGCCATCAGGCATTGTTAATACGCCACCCTTTACAACAGTAATCGTGAGGTCCTTTTCGCCTGAAGTATATTCAGCCTTTAGCAAGTCGCCTTCTTCCACAGATGAATTGATAATTTCTTCTGCAAAGGGATCTTCCAAATGTTTTTGTATTGCTCTTTTTAATGGTCTTGCACCGTATTTCTCATCGTATCCCTTGTCTACGATGAAATCTTTTGCAGTTTCGGAAACCTCAAGTCCATATCCTAGATCTACAACCCTATTCTTGAGTGTCGCGAGCTCAATATCTATGATCGAGTGTATGTGTTCTCTATTTAGAGATTTAAATAAGACCACATCATCAATTCGATTTAAAAATTCAGGTGCAAATGCTCTCTTAAGCGCTTTCTGTATAATTCCAGCCTTATTTTGATCCTCATTGTTTTCCTTGGCAGATGTGTTAAATCCCACGCCTGTTCCGAAATCAGCAAGTTGTCGAGCGCCAATATTTGAGGTAAGAACCATAACCGTGTTCCTAAAGTCTACTTTCCGACCTAGACTGTCTGTCATTTGGCCATCATCTAGTGCTTGAAGCAGGAGGTTAAATACATCTGGATGTGCCTTTTCTATCTCATCCAACAGAACAATAGAGTAGGGGCGACGGCGAACTTTCTCAGTTAATTGACCGCCTTCCTCATAGCCGACATATCCTGGAGGCGCTCCGATTAAACGCGTCACAGCAAATTTCTCCATGTACTCACTCATATCAATTCTTATAAGCGCATCATCACTGTCAAACATAAACTTAGCGAGTTCCTTCGCAAGCTGTGTTTTACCTACCCCTGTAGGTCCTAAGAATATAAATGAACCGATAGGCTTGTTTGGGTCTTTAAGTCCAGCTCTGTTCCGCTTAATCGCCTTCACCACTTTCTTTATCGCCTCCTGCTGACCGATGACTTTGCTCTCAATGTTTTTATCCATCCTGGCGAGCTTTCCACTTTCCTTCTCAGCAATTCTTTGGACAGGAATCCCCGTCATCATAGCAACTACATCACCCACGTGGTCTTCTGTAACAGAAACTCTGAGGTTTTTGCTCTCTTCATCCCATTTGCGTTTTGCTGTCTCTAAACGCTCATTTAAATTCCGTTCGGTATCTCTTAGTCTTGCAGCTTCTTCATAGCGTTGGCTTCTCACAACCCTGATCTTCTCTTCCTTGATCCGGTCAATCTCTTCTTCAATATCAAGGATTTCTTGAGGAACATGAATGTTGTTCAGGTGGACCCTGCTTCCCACTTCGTCTAAAGCATCAATCGCTTTATCTGGGAGGTGTCTGTCAGTAATATAACGGGCAGTTAACTTCACACACGCATTTATAGCTTCGTCCGTGTAGACTACGCTGTGATGTGCCTCGTATTTGTCTTTAATGTTGTGTAAAATCTCTTTCGTTTCTTCTATCGAAGTAGGTTCAACCAAAACCTTTTGAAAACGACGTTCTAGTGCACCATCTTTTTCGATATGCTGACGGAATTCATCAAGGGTTGTTGCGCCAACACATTGAATCTCTCCTCTCGCAAGCGCTGGTTTAAACATATTCGACGCATCGAGAGATCCACTTGCACCACCAGCACCTACTATGGTGTGGATTTCATCAATAAACAGAATGACATCTGGAGATTTTTCGAGCTCATTCATGACGGCCTTCATTCTCTCTTCAAACTGACCTCGGTACTTCGTTCCCGCAACGAGTGAGGCGACATCTAAAGTGACAATACGTTTTCCATAAAGAACACGACTGACTTTCTTCTCAACAATTCTAAGGGCCAACCCCTCAGCTATTGCACTCTTGCCCACGCCTGGTTCACCAATTAGAATGGGATTATTTTTCTTTCTTCTTGACAGAATCTGTGAAACACGTTCGATCACTTTTTGACGACCGACAATGGGGTCAAGCTTGCCCTCTTCAGCCATTTTCGTTAAATCTCGCCCGAAATTGTCTAGGACTGGCGTTTTGCTTTTTGCGTCACCTTTTCTTTTTGACACACTGCTTGAAGATCCTGCGCCACCACCTGTGGATGGTTCTTCATCAGGAGTCATGTCGTCTTCTGACATAGGCGCCTCTAATCTCGGTGAAGAACTGGTCCCAGTATTCTCAGAGATCATGTTCTCAAATTCTTCTTTTGCAATTTCGTAATCAATATTAAATGCATGTAAAGATTTTGTAGCAACATTGTCTTCATCTTTAAGGATGCTGAGCAAAAGATGTTCTGTCCCTATAACGGGGCTTTTGAAAATCTTAGCTTCTAAATATGTAATCTTAAGAATTTTCTCAGCCTGCTTTACGAGCGGCATGTTGCCCGCACCCAATGGACTTCCTCCAGAAGGTCTGATAGAACTTTCGATCAGTTTTCGGAGCTTTTGAATGTCACAATTCAATCCTTCTAAAATTCTTATTGCTGTTCCTTCACCTTCCTTTATTAAACCTAACAAAAGATGTTCAACGCCTATGTATTTGTGTTCTAGCCTCAAAGCTTCCTCACGACTAAACGTGATTACCTCTCTAACTCGTGGTGAAAATTTCGCATCCATATCGTCTTCGGTTCTTTCTTTTCTTGTGATTATCAACTGCCCTTACTTATATAACGAATAAAAATCAAATTCGTTGCTTGAGTATTATACCAAATCTACATACCGACTTTGATATTCAAAAAGAATACACCCTCTGTTATTCACAAGGAAATCACGTCAATTGTGAAGAATTGTCGTTGTTTTATGAGGTGATTCACTTTTTGCTTTTGTATTTTTGGAATCCTGTGTAATAGCTAAGATCACGCAACTTTAAGCGATGATTAGCAAGCAGAATTTTTGACGATTTAGCTGATAATATGGCAGAAGGAGAAAAGATCATCCAAATTAACATTTCGGATGAAATGAAATCAGCCTACATCGATTATTCGATGTCGGTCATTGTTTCAAGGGCATTGCCCGATGTAAGAGATGGGCTCAAGCCTGTTCATAGAAGGGTGCTCTATGGCATGCTTGACCTAGGCGTATACTCAAACAGAGCGCATAAAAAATCCGCACGTATCGTGGGGGAGGTGCTCGGTAAGTACCATCCTCATGGAGATTCGTCTGTGTATGACACGATGGTACGAATGTCGCAAGACTGGTCACTGCGATACCCGATGGTAGATGGACAGGGTAACTTCGGAAGTATCGATGGAGACAATCCAGCTGCGATGCGTTATACGGAGGCTCGTCTGCGTAAAACAGCTGAAGCAATGTTGGGTGACTTAGATAAAGACACCGTTGATTTTGCCGCAAATTTCGATGGCAGTTTAACAGAGCCTACTGTCCTTCCTGCAAGACTCCCGAACCTGTTGATTAACGGAGCTTCTGGTATTGCTGTTGGCATGGCGACAAATATGCCTCCTCACAACCTTTCAGAAGTGCTTGACGGTGTTGTTCACTATATAGATAATGAAAATTGCACTGTAGATGATTTGATGGAGTTTGTCAAAGCGCCTGACTTTCCTACAGGCGGAATTATACATGGTGTTTCAGGTGTTCATGAAGCATTCAGGACAGGTAGAGGTAGAGTTGTGGTAAGAGGACGTACGAGATTTGAAGAAACCAAATCAGGCAGAGAGGTCATTATAGTCGAGGAGATTCCATATCAGGTTAACAAAGCCGATATGGTTCGTAAAACGGCAGATTTAGTCAATGATAAGAAAATTGAAGGCATCAGCGAAATTCGCGACGAGTCTGACAGAAATGGGATGCGTATTGTCTATGAGCTAAAACGCGATGCAATACCCAATGTTGTTCTAAATAAATTATTTAAGTACACAGCATTACAGAGCTCATTCTCAGTAAACAACATTGCTCTCGTAAAAGGAAGGCCTATCCTTCTGAATCTTCGAGATATGATTCAATATTTTGTTGAACATAGACATGAGGTTGTTGTTCGACGGACTCAGTTTGAGCTTAACAAGGCTGAAGAGCGTGCGCATATCCTTCAAGGGTTAATCATTGCACTGGACAATATTGATGCAGTCATTAAACTGATTCGTGCAAGTTCTTCACCAGAAGAAGCTAGAACAGGCTTAATTGATGCGTTCAAGCTGAGTGAGATTCAAGCGCGTGCTATCCTAGACATGAGATTGCAAAAGCTAACAGGGCTTGAGCGAGACAAGCTTAGGGCTGAGTTTGACGAGTTGATGAATGTGATCAAAGACTTGAAAGACATCCTTGACCGTAAGGAGCGTCGCATGACAATTATCAAGGAGGAACTTGCAGATATTCGTGATCGATTTGGTGATGAACGTCGTTCAACAATTGAATTCAGTAGTGCAGAAGTTAGTATCGAGGACATGATTCCCGATGAGCAAGTCGTCATAACGATTAGCCATGCAGGGTACATAAAGCGTACACGTCTTAATGAATATCGATCCCAAACAAGGGGAGGAGTAGGTGCAAGAGGATCATCAACAAGACAAGAAGATTTCCTTGAAAATATTTTTACGGCCACAAATCACAATTGGCTCTTAATATTCACGCAACAAGGCAAATGCTTCTGGATGCGAATCTTTGAAGTGCCTGAAGGTTCAAAACAATCTAAAGGTCGTGCGATTCAGAACCTGATAAACATAGAGCTAGACGACAAGGTTCTTGCTTATATACCGGTTAAAGACATCAAAGACCCTGAATATGCCAATGCCAATTTCGTGGTACTTGCAACAAAGAAGGGACTCATCAAGAAAACAAGCTTGGAGGCATACAGTCGACCTAGAACGAACGGGATTAATGCGGTGACGATTCGTGATGGGGATGAATTGCTACAAGCTAGATTAACGAACGGTGAGAGTGAGGTTATAATCGGGTTAAAGTCTGGTAAAGCCATTAGATTTAATGAGTCTAAAACCAGGGCAGTAGGTAGAACCGCGATGGGCGTTAAAGGGATAACACTTGGTAGCCCTGACGATGAAGTCATCGGTATGGTATGTGTCAACGAAGTAGAAAGCTCAATCCTTGTCGTATCTGCAAATGGTTACGGAAAGCGATCTGCTGTTGACGATTACCGCATAACAAACCGTGGCGGTAAAGGGGTGAAAACGCTTCAAATCACAGAAAAGACAGGTGATTTAATTTCAATTCTAAACGTTACAAATGAACACGACTTAATGATTGTCAATAAGTCGGGAATCACAATACGTATGTCTGTGGAGGATCTACGTGTCATGGGAAGGGCAACTCAAGGTGTACGTCTCATTAGCTTAAGAGGCAAAGATGAAATTGCATCTGTTTGCAGAGTTCCTAAAGCCGATGAGGAAGAGGAAAATATTGAAGGCGAAGAAGGAGGCAAAGAGCCGTCTGGGCAAGATGACGATTCTCCTAAGCAAGACAACACTCAAGAGCCAGATGAAAACGCCACTTCAGACAACGAGGAGTAACATCAAAAACTACAAATAAGCAGAAAGGCACGGAGTTTGTAAATATGATTAAGTTGACATGTCATTCTATGTCTGACTTTTTAAAACTGAAAAACTATAAATTTTAATAGATAAAGATTAAATGAAACATTTCTTAATGATAATTGGATGCCTCTTTGCCTTTTCTGTAACTGGACAAAAAGAGGTGGTTTCTGCTTACAACGCTAACAAGGAGGGAGATTACCGTGCTGCATCAACATATATTGAACAAGCAATATTGATCGAAAAATCCAACACCAAGGATAAAACATGGCGTTACAGAGGAGATATTTATTTAAACATCTCAAGAGATACCTCACTAACAATGGAGTATCCAAATGCCTTGCGGATATCTATGGAAAGCTATTTAAAAGCCAAGGAGCTTGACTTAAAAGAGAGATACAAAGAAGAAATCATGTTTGGCCTTAATCAAGTTCAGATTGGCGCAAATGGGAAGGGTATCTCTTATTACAACACGACTTCATTTGATTTGGCGGCAACGTCTTTTGATTTGGCTGCAGAAGTGGCACGAACATTCAAAATCGTTGACACAATGGCTGTTTACAATTCTGCGTTATGTTATGAAAAGGCGAACATGACAGATATGGCCATTGAACGCTATAAAGATTGTGCAGACATCGAGTACCAGGTGCCGAACGTTTTCTTGTTTATTAGTACCTTATATAGGAACGCAGAAAACGATGAAGCAGCTCTGAAAACCTTACAAGAAGCGCGTGTATCTTATCCAAGAGAACAAAGCCTCATCATTGAAGAGCTTAACATTTACCTCACTAACAAAGACTTTGAGCGTGCTAAAGCTAATTTGGAACTGGCTGCTGAACAAGACCCAACAAATGAAATACTTTGGTTTTCATTAGGAAGTGTGTTTGATAATCTTGGCAACTATGATGAAGCCATATTGGCTTATCAGAAAGCAATCGATGTGAAATCAGATTACTTTGATGCGAACTATAACTTAGGTGCATTGTACTTTAACAAAGCAGTCCTTGGCATCAACGAAGCGAATGAAATGTGGAAGCCAAGAATGACTAAAACTGAGGCAGCAAGTCAAAAGAAACTGGAGGAGGATTCAAAATCTATGTTTGTGACTGCACGGCCTTATTTAGAATCAGCATTTGAAGTCGATCCAGCAGATCTCGAAACAATCCGGTCTCTTAAGGATATCTATGCACGAACTGGGGAAGATGATAAGTTCATACAAATGAATGATCTTCTAAAAGGCGCACAGTAGGTATAGATTTTATTTGTCTGTAACTCAGGTCTATAATATCATAGACTAATAAATATAACATAGTATTTTACATAATAACTATTATCATTCAAAAGGGGTGAATTAAATAAAAGGAGATTTAGGCTGTAATTGGACTGTATTTGAAATCTAGTGTGTACTTTTGCAGCGTTGTTTAAAGGAGGTGTGGCAGAGTGGTCGAATGCACCGGTCTTGAAAACCGACGTACCGCAAGGTACCGGGGGTTCGAATCCCTCCACCTCCGCAATATTGAAAAATCTCAGAGCGTATGCTTTGGGATTTTTTGTGCGATATATTCTGTCAATAAAACGCTCGTGTATTATTTTACAAAGACAGACATAGACCAGCAGATAACGCCATACATTTGACATCATAGATTAGCTACATGAATAGAATTCTCTTATTTATACTCCATTTTGCGTTATACAACCAAGTGACAGCTCAAAATTGGGGTGTAGAAATTTTCAGATATCAATTGGCCAATCAAACCTCATTTGTAGATGTTGCCATTGAACTGAATGCCTCAGAAATGACGATGGCGGTTGAGGATTCTCTTTGGACTGCATCTTCAGAATTCACTGTTATTATTGAGCAGGGCAACCAAATAAAGGCATTTCGTAAAATCCAACTTTCCGGACCGCTAACAGCTGATTCTACAGAAGCTTGGTCAGCTGATCACATGCATCTCGAAAGATTTATTTTGAGTCCCGGCAACTATCAAGTCACTGTTAATGTTGAAGGTACAGATCTTTTATTTAAAGATAACTTTCAAATTTCTATTTGTGGGAAACCTGATGTTTCAGACTTAATGTTGGTTGAAGCATATGCCAAACTTAGTCATGGCGAAGAGAGTCCATTTTCAAGATCAGGATTTGACATCATCCCTTTATTAGACAATAAAATTGCGCCGAATGCTGATCAAGCTAGATTTTACGTAGAGCTTTACAACATTGATCAGGTTGTAGGTTTGGATTCACTATTTCTAATGTCGTTTGGTTTTACAAACAGCAACGGGAATTTGTCACCCAATCACACAAGATATTTAAGATTGTCAGCAGCTCCTGTCGTGCCTGTATTTGAAGTCTTACCTGTTGATGGTGCTGTGCCTCCAGAAGATGGTGGTTTTTTGAAAATAGAAATTAGAAGCCGTGAAGGCATTGAAATTACCACCATGAATTACCCCATGTCTCGATGGTCTCCAGCTGATGACAACAACTATGCTGGCGTTGCTTTGTCGCAATTCGCAACCCAGTGGACTGACAGGAATCGCCTTTATCGTCATCTAGAAAATCATTTGCCTTTGGCGTCTCCCTCCGAACAAAACACGATTTTAGGCATCTTAAAAGTCACCAGAGACCTGAATATGCTTCAAGGATTCTTAGATCAATTTTGGGTCCGTAGAAACCCAGAAAATCCTACTAAATCTTGGCAAAACTACACGAATGAAGTGACTGTAGCAGACAGTATTTTCGGTGGCTGCAGAAGTGGTCATGGCGCCGATACTGATCAAGGGTATGTGTATCTGAAATATGGCAGACCCAACTCAATCATAAAACGACATCACAACACGGATTATTATCCCTATGAGATATGGCATTACCATAATACTTCAGGGTTCTCAAACAGACGGTTTTTATTCTACGCACCCCATGTTGTGCTGGAATGTCTAGAAATACTTCACTCTGATATGCCAGGTGAAATAAGCAACAACGATTGGATTGAAATACTTAAGTCGCGTGAAAATAGACTTAGAGTTTCTGATACACAGCTTAATAGGCTTAATCCAAGGAATACATTTTCTCGTGAAGAGCCCGAGGACCTTTTTTACAATCCATAATGCATACTGTCGTCGTAATCCTCAATTGGAATGGTGTTAATCATTTACAGACATATTTGCCCTCAGTGGCAACATTCTCAAATGTGCCTATCTACATCATTGATAATGGTTCTTCAGACAACTCCGTGAATTGGCTCACCGAAAATCACCCAGAAATTGGAATCATACAACTTGAGGAAAATTTAGGATTTGCGGGTGGTTATAATGCTGGGCTCAAGAAGATTCATGCTGACAGATATGTCCTACTCAATTCAGATGTAAGGGTCAGCTCTGGATGGATAGAATCAGTCAATAAATCGATGTTGCAAAATGATTGGTCCATTTGCGCTCCTTTAATATTAGATGATAAAAACAATGAATATTATGAGTATGCAGGCGCAGCAGGTGGCTATATAGATAAAGATGGCTATATGTTTTGCGCAGGCAGATTGTTTCATTCCACAGAAAAACTCAACCTGAATTACAACAAAGACACAGAAGTCTTTTGGGCTTCTGGCGCTGCGTTATTCGTTGATTCTAAGGCATGGGATGAAGTGAATGGACTTGATGCCGACTTCTATGCGCACATGGAGGAAATCGATCTGTGTTGGCGATTAAAGTCCAGAGGTTATAAAGTTGGCATCTGTGGCACAGCCACTGTGCAGCACTTGGGCGGTGGCACTCTGACAAAATCTAATCCTTTGAAGGTGTTTTTAAATTTCAGAAACAACCTCTTGTTACTGCTTAAGAATCAAGACGGTTTTCCGATTCTTTTCATCACAAAAAGACTCTTATTGGATGGTTTGGCTGCCTTCAGATTTTTATTAAAAGGTGAATTAAAGTATTTTTCATCAGTTGCAAAAGCACATTGGTCTTTCTTCGCAATGATACCTAATACGCTGTCTAAAAGAAATGCAGAATTTGTCGCTAGAGAAAAGTCTAGGCCTAATAAAGTGGGGCGTTATAAAAAGAGTATTGTTACCCAGTATTTCATCAAGAATCACACTAAGTTTTCTGATTTGACAAAAGAAGATTTTGAGGAATAGTTGATTACCCTACTGCATCTACAAATTACCTAGAATTCGTGTAGCGGACTTTTGTTTCTTCGCTATTCGTGAGACCCTACGCCCCCCTACTTCCTTATTCAATCGCTTTTTGGTTTGGATGCACATATGGATTAGGAGATTTAAATGTATTCTGGTTGATTTTTTGTTTGTGGAGTATCGGAGGGTGCTGGTTGGGATTTACATGGGGTTATCGATTTTCTAAAGCACGCTATATCTTATTTGTTTTGTGTTGTCTGCTGGGGATTTTTAGGTCTTTTGTTGAAATTCAAAACATACCATTTCCTGACGGTGAAGAACATACATTTATGATGACTTCATCTCAACCACCTCCAGTTCGTTTTGGCAATTATATTTATGGATATGGAAGTACCAGACAGGTTGGAAGAGTGGCGTTTAAATGGCCAAGTGAAATGGTCTTTCCCGATATAGAAACCACTGTTGTGGGTAATTGGCAGGAATTCCCTGAACAAACAGAGCGAAGTTCGTTTGATGTTCGGGGTTATTACGAAGGACTTGGTTGCAGAGGATTATTTATCCCTCGAGTAACGATTCCAAGCCGTGACAGATCAAGGTCAATGGAGGAGACACATACATTGCCTTTCTTTTTTAGAAAGAGGATGAAAACCAAGTTCGAGTCTGCTGGAATTACACAACCTGCTGCGGGCTTTATGTTAGGCCTCTCAACAGGAGATAAAAGTTGGATTCCAAAAAAAACAAAGGAATTATTCTCAAGAGCAGGCTTGGCTCATCTTCTCGCTGTAAGTGGTTATCATGTCGGTATTGTAGGATGTTTACCTCTTTTATTCTTGAGAAGTCGAAGAAGAGAAGTAAGATGGTTGTCATCTTTTGGGCTGTCTGGAATATGGCTATTTATTGTCGCTTGTGGAAGTCCTTGGTCCGCAGTAAGGTCAGGTATTATGGTCACCGTAGCTTGCATTGGGAAATGGTCAGGAAGACATCTCCTTCCTTGGCAAGGATTTGCGGTAGCTGCTTGGATTGTCGCATGGATTGACCCTTGGTCTCCACAACAATTGGGAACTCAACTGAGTTTTGTAGCCACAGCTTCTATACTTGCTGTCATATCAAATCCGAGATGGTTAATCGTTAGAATACCTATTGCCGCACAAACTGCGACGATGGCTTGGACAGCCACTACGTTTCATCAATTACCTATTTGGTTTTTGCCTTTCAATGTCATTGCAAGTCCAATCGTGACATCTGTTGGATCACTCATTGGTATAGGCAGTTTGTTAGGGGAGTTTTATCCCTCAATTGGAAATACGTTGTTAATGTGTGGGGGGCATATTGCCAAATATGCAATAGAACTGTTAAGTTCCTTTGATTCATCTCATCCTCTGGCTATGCAATTAGAATCGGGCAAAGCTTTTGTTGGAACTTCTCTTGTGACAATGGGCTGGTTATTTCAATCAACAATCCCCATGCTGTTGGCAAGAATTTTATCAACGACTGCAGTAGCATATGCTACAATTACGCTAATACGTATGTTAGTTTAACTTCAATAAATTTGTTAACACTTGATCCACATACCCTTCCCATTCTGGGATATCAGCAATTGGTAATATCGCATTGACTCTGTTGTTTCGTCTTGAATAAATAGCCTCCACAAAAAAGCCATCCAATTCAAAAATGCAAAGAATATATCTGTTTTCAACAATACGTTGTGCCAGACAAATTCCATTGTCCCACATATAAGTTGTCTTTTGATCGAGAGGCAGCCTGTTAAATAAATTGAGTTCCATCGGAGTATCTTGTTAGTTATAACACTCTACGACTTCAGAGCAAAATAGGTTTCATTTTTTTTCAAAAAAGAATCTTTATCAAGCTACTTTAGCGATATGGATAGAGTTCATTTAGTTGAGTGCCCTAGAGATGCGCTTCAAGGCTGGCCACATAAAGTTTCAACAGAAGATAAGGTTGCGTATTATAGAGCCCTATTGGACGTTGGATTCGATACGATTGATGTAGGATCATTTGTATCTACAAAAGCTGTCCCATCGATGGCAAATACGGCAAAAGTATTAACTACCATTGAAGATGAAGGCATGCTTCCTAAGCAGGGCACGAGAATCCTTGTGATTGTCGCAAATGAAAGAGGCGCAACAGAAGCGTCTAAATTTGAAACAATCGATGACATCGGATTTCCACTTTCTTTGTCAGAAACATTTCAAAAAAGGAATACTGGAGCAAGTATTGAAGAAGCTTTTTCAAGGCTAGATAACATTCAAAATATATGCGTCAACAACTCAAAAAGACTTGTCGTGTACTTGAGTATGGGGTTTGGAAACCCCTATGGTGAAGTTTGGCATCCAGATATGTTAACCAAATTTTCTGACAGACTCAGAAGAGATTTAAATGTAGAGGTGATTGCATTAAGTGACACCGTTGGGACAGCATTAGAAAATGTCGTGGAGGATGCCTTTTCTGCGGTCATTACGGAACTTCCAGATATTGAATTTGGTGCACATCTTCATTTACACGCTACGGCAGGGTTGTCAAAAATAGAGGCAGCTCTCAGAGGAGGCTGCCTTCGTTTTGATGGTGCAATAAGAGGAATAGGTGGTTGCCCATTGGCTCAGGATGCGCTTGTAGGAAATGCGCCCACCGAAAGAATGGTCGAGTTATTTGTAAATCGTGGCTTGTGGACTGTTGGAAACGAACGCGCTTGGGATCAATCACAAAACTTAGCTTCAGAAATATTTTCTGAAATTTAAGGATGTGAATGACCGTTAATTTAAGCTGTGATTCATTTCAACAAAACCAAAGTTTGACTTATACAAGTAGATTGTTTCAAATCTCAATATTGATATATGGATACGGTAGTGTTTCATGACATTTTCTTATTCGTCTTATTACGGATACGAAAAGAAAATAGTTACGTTTGTGGCGATTTATTGTGGGTTCACAGTGAAAAACACCGGGTTAAGCTAAGGTTGCGTAAGACAGGGCGAGTCCAATTAAGGTCGCTGTAAGTTTCTTGAAGTTAAAGTGATGTCCTTCCCCGCTTTCGAATAACACCGTCGTCGCAACATGTAAAAGGATACCAATGACCAATCCTTGAGTTGCGGCAATAAAGCCCCCTACTCCACCTGGAATATGCATTCCAGAGTGTAAAACACCATCATAAAAATACATGCCCAATAAAGGCATAAGACCAAATATCGATAAAAGGCCCCATCTCACCAATGGAGATGACCCAATTGACTTCATCAATCCCATTAACACCAATGCAACGGGTAATTTATGGATTGCGAGACCGATAAAGAGAGCAGAACCAATGGCCATCGAACCATGAACGTGAACATGGTTATGCCCCCCCATACTGTTTACTTGATGTTCCAAATCTGAAACTGCGACAGCCCCTTCAGCCAGAGGCATTGATTCTAAAAATGCATGTATACACAAACTAATTATTGCAGCCCAGGGCAAAACTTTCAACACTTTACCATGTCCAGAATGATGTACGTGACCATGCTCAAGTCCTTTTGAGATATACTCAAGAAATATTTGGACTAGAAAACCTGCGAGTACAAATATTCCAGCGATAGAACTAAAACTGAAAGCTTCAGGAACGAGATGTAAAAAAATCAGCCCCATAATATAAGCGCCTCCAAAAGCAAGAAATATCGGAAGGTTATTCATCGCTTTATCACCTAAGATCTCAAGGATGAGGCCACCCGCTAAAGCAACAAGTAATAAAGAAAGTCCAGTAAGTATCATTTTTATTACAGTTTTCTAGCCACTAAAATACACCTTGGAGAAGTGTTGGTGTGCTCCCCTAATTCATAATCACCGTAAACATTGTCTACCTGAAGTCCGAAATTTAATAACATTTCGATCAATTCCGTTGCAGTCCATGCTCTCACTTGTTCAATATGCGTTTGCCTCCCTCCTGTTTCGTCGCGGTAGGATATCGACTTCTGGAAATATCCATCAAATAATCTTCTCTTGATGGTGAAAACATGACCTCCTTTTTCGATTGTTTCTTCCGGCACCAAATTTGATTTAGAATAGTTGAAATTCAAATAGTCCATTACAAGTAATCCTCCAGGAATTAAAGCATGGGCAAAGCCTTGAACTACATTTTCGTGATCTTCTGTGTTCTCAAAGTAACCAAAGCTCGTAAAGAGGTTTGTGACCAAATCAAATGCACCAGCCCACTCCTTCTCTGCAAGCAAAGATCTCATGTCTAAAATTTTAAACTCAGCTGAAAGGTTAAGTTTACGAGATTTCAACTTTGCAGTTTCTATACTTTCGGGGCTTAAATCAAAACCTTTAACAATATATCCAAGTTTTGACCAAGCAAGCACATGCCTGCCAGCACCACATCCAGCATCTAAAATGTGTGTCAGATTAGCTCCGTATTTCTTGTGTAGCTTCTCGACGAGTACGCCTGCTTCATTGTCATCTCTATCACCATATAAGATGTGATATTCTTTCGTGTCAAACCATTTCTCGAACCATTCATTATTTGTTTTCCACATACTTGAATTAATTTCTAGTTTCATGTAAATGAAATATTGATAGGTTTTTCATGTAATTTCGAGAAATGACGACTTTAAATTCAGCGACCAAAAATACTGATAACTATGACCTTGTTCCAAAAGATCATAAGGTAATGGTGTCATATCGAGGAACATTTAAATCTGTCACATCAGAATACCTGTTGAATTGGATTGAACGATTTTATGCCCGTCAAGAACTTCATCCGAGTATCAAATTAAAGGGACTTTTCCGTGTTTCTGTTGAACTCATTCAGAATCTTATTCACCACTCAAAAAATTCTGATTCTTTTTTCTTTGTTTCAAAATCTGACAATGGAGACATGTGCGTTTTAGGCACATCTAACCCTGTATCAAATGACCAAGCAACGATTCTGTCTTCCACTTTAACAACACTTAAAAACACGACGCAAAGTGAATTAAGAGGATTAAAAATGAATGTTCTTGAGGAAGGAAAAAGAAGCTCTCACGGTGGTGGTGGTATGGGACTTCTTGATCTTACAAAAATTTCGAGTGGGAATATTAATTATGAATTCTTACCTTGGTCCCAGGACAAACTACTTTTCTGTCTAACAATTCATTTACATTCAACACCAGATTCACATGGATAACATCATTATTAGTGGCACATCCAAAACGCCAGAAGTTGCTTTTTTAACTTCTGCTAGAACGATGAAACTATCTGGCAGAAGTATTCCGGAGAATTCTATAGATTTCTATGCACCTTTAATTGAATGGGCTGATGGCCTCTGTAACTCCGATGGATACGTTGAAGTCAATATCCACTTAGAGTACTTTAATACGAGTTCTTCTAAATGTCTTATGGACTTATTAAAGAGAATAGAAGCATCAACAGAAAATGCTTCTATTAACTGGTATTATGAAGAGGATGATGAAGATATGCTAGAAGCTGGTGAAGATTACGATGCAATCATAGACCTTCCTTTCAAGCTGATTGCTACCGAGATACGCTGAAGCTTCTTGATTTGCCAAACGGCATCCAACGTAAAAACCCCCATGCTAGAGCCGTCATAAGCCAAAGCACAAGAATATTGTAATACAGTGTAGACATATTGATGCCTGCTATATTTTTTGATGGGGAAAAATAGGGCGCATAAAATCCATTGACATTTCTGGTGTGATGGTGAATTGGAGACGCCGTAGGCTTAAATCCAGCGTCTAAATCTAAAATCCTCACAGATCTTTCTTCCTGTAAAACCCACTCTGCAATTTCATCATTGCGATAGAGATCTCTTAATTTCCCGAGCCCTCCATCTTCAATCAGTCTCATTTTTCTAGAATCCTTTTCCTTGAATGCAAATTGATAAGCATTTCTAAATGCGGTATCCCATAATTTTCTGTTTTCGATCCCCTTAGGTGGAGGTGTTAAACCCCAATAAAGAAGATCTTCCCCTGCCCTCCTCCATTCTCTATCTATCCAATCTAAATCACGCGCAGAATGACAGACATCCTCTAACCAAAAGTCTCTTCTCCATGCTGATTGTCTTATGATATCATCTAAATCACAAAAAACGGATTCATACGAATTTTTCCGATATTGATGAACGGCCAAAGCTTCGAAGCCCCATCTGGAGACCATTAAGTCACCCAAAATCGGAACATGAACTTCACTCGTAAACCAAGAATTAAAACGGTCAAATCGCACAATTGCACCGCCAAATATAATTTGAGGAATGATCAGTAAAGGAATGATCATATATATAACCTTCGCTGATTTAAAGGCGGCTGAAATATTTAAACCGAGCAGGTTTCCAAAAATAGAAACGCTGAATAATACAAGTGAATGAACCCAGAACATGCCAGGTATTTCTAGGATGAAGTGAGATACAGCGACAAATCCAAGGGTTTGTATTGCGGAGGTAATCGCGCTAACAGCAATCTTAGCTTGTAAGTAACTCCCCCATCTTAAAAAAAGAAAGCGTTCTCTGCGCAAGAGCGCTCTGTCCCGATGAATCTCCTCTGCACAGATGCTAAGTCCTAGAAACAATGAGACAATGACTGATATAAATAAGAATTGAGGGATATTTTCACTTGTTCTAAAAATATAATCTCCACCTTTTGGAGCATATCTCATAAACAATGCGAGAAGCGCCGCAAGCATTGGGGCTTCTAAGAAATTCACGATTAAATACTGCCTGTTGGTTCTTTTTGCGTTAAAATCTCTCGAGAAATAAGTTCTGAATTGTGAAAGTGCTGTTGGAACACTATTTGTCGCCTTTAAATGCGGCAATTCACTGTCCTTGGGTTCTGCTCCCTTGGCTATAATGACATTAAAAAAGTCATTCCATTCTTTTGCTTCTATTCGCCTTTCGTCAGAAATATTACCATATTCATCAACAACTCTTGATTCAATAATATCAAAGATCTGTTCAGGACTAATATTTCCACATTGAAAACAAGCGGCATGATTAGGATCAACTTGATTTGTTAATTCCTTGAAATATGGAATGGTAGAATTGGGGTCACCATAAAAAATGGGGTACCCTCCTTGATCTAAAATAAAAAACTTGTCAAAGAGTTTGAAAATATCAGATGATGGTTGATGAATCACTGCAAAGACCAGCTTCCCTCTGTGAGACATCTCCTTAAGCAGATCCATAATCTGAATGCTATCGTGGCTAGAAAGTCCAGAAGTAGGTTCGTCAACGAAAAGAACAAGAGGCTCCCTGATGAGCTCTAAAGCAATATTAAGACGCTTTCTTTGTCCTCCAGAGATTGTTTTATCTAGAACTGACCCTACTCTTAAATCTTTGGTATCCCAAAGCCCTAGGCTTTTTAGTGTTGAATCTACTTTCTCATCAATGGCAAGGTCTGATAGTTTTCCGAAAGTAAGTTGTGCACTATAACGGAGATTTTGGCGCACTGTTAATTCTGAGATCAAAGAATCCTCTTGACCTATATGACCTATTGTCCCTTTTATTGAATCCGCATCCAGATGTATATCAACGCCATTAAGTAATACTTTGCCAAAGGTGGGTTTAGTGGTGCCATTTAAGACATTTAAAAGCGTTGACTTGCCTGAACCGCTTCCCCCCATAATTCCTACCAAATTCCCCTCTCTCTCTGAAATGTTAAATTGATGTAAGGCTTGGTCTTTAGGGAAGCTGAAGTAATGCGAAACGTCTTGCGCAGTAAAGGATATTTTCGGCAATTCTGGACTGTCAATAAATTGTCTTACCAAATCGCTAAAGAAAACCCTTGATTCATTGACACCCTTTAATACTGAACCAGGAATCATAATTGCTACAGTGCCGTTTGGAATTAGCTGGCTGTTTAAATAAACCGCATTGTCACCAAAACATCGGACAAGAAATAAGGTCTCATTTGAAAGCTTATATCCTATTGCCTTTCCAGACTCACCATTAGAATTGAGTGATTTATTTACATCTTTGAGAACAAAGCTACCTTCTATACCATCGGTGAATGGCGAATCTGTATTCACCAATGCATGAATGCCTGAAACATCATTCTGATTCAACAAAAAAGATGAGCTCACTGCACTCAGGAATTCAACAGAATTAGCATGAACATTTGTGACCTTAACAAATTCTAGAAGTCGGAGATATACAATACACTTATCTCTGTGAGCCAATTCTTTATTGATGTTTTCACAAGTACGGAGAAGCTTCGTAGACAGTCTGGCAAGGCGTTTTGCTTCAGGCAGTTCTCCGCTGTTGTTTTTTAGCTGAAACGTATTTAAATGATCATCATATCTCCCCAAATAATAATCGACCACTTTCTTTGACAATCTCCCCCGCAAATATCGGCTAGCTGTCTGCCTTCCTATGAGTTCTTCTTTCTCGGTTCTGCCTGCAGCAAACAGAGCGAAGAGTTGGGTGAGTGCTTCTAATATACCTGTTGTCATCAAATGTGAAGTTCAAGGAATTCTCTTGTTGATACGCACATGAGTTCAATAAGTTTCCTTCAAGTTTGTGAACATTTTAAACAAACATAAAATATGAACTCCCGCAACGACTATTGTCTCTCATAACATCCCTTGTCAGGACTCAATGTCGATCGGGGGTAACCATCTAAATCAGAAGAAACATCGGTTGCTTCAAAAGGAGGAATAGACGAGATTCCATTCCATATCGTACTGTTTCCTTCAAGTCTGAAGTTTCTGTTTATTTCTGATTGAAATGGAGGTTCTTGATCCAGTGTGCAATCCGAATCTATAAGATTATAGGGGAAATCTGGATCTTGAACGTCTAAAGCACAAGATTGAAAGATTGGTGTTGAATAATCACTGGGAACCAAGATGCTCGAAACAAGCTCATCAACATCATTTAATGAAGCATTATTCCCCCATATAATACAATTTTTAAACTCAGTTTCTGGATGAAATGGCCGATTAATAATCCCATCAACACTCTCATACCAATCATTTACATATACTGATGCGCCTTGTCTAAAAGACCCATTGGACCAATAATTTGCAAAAGTGGATAGGTGCATTATTATTTTGCCTCCCAAAGTAAAGGCGCCGCACGTCTCACCACAATCAGTAAATAAATTATTTACCCCCCTAATAAATCCTCCTTGTGAAAGCAATCCAACAGAGGACATGTTTGAAATTTCAGTGTTAGAAATATTCAAAGCGTAATTGGAACCAACAGCGACACTATCCACCCACAGACCTACTGTGCCATTTTTAAACACAGCATGGTTTATCGAAGAATTCGCAGACCTGTCAAGCCATACTCCCCCTCTATTTACAGTATAATATACATTCTCTCCTTCATATTGAAATTCAATGGGGAATTCAAGTCCCCATTGTCCAGGGTAATTTGAATATGAATCTTCGAGTCTGTCTCCTTGAAAAATAACCTTGTCTTGCAAAGTGCCTTCGATATGTATGCTCCCTCCTTGAACCCAAATTCCACTTCCAGGATGCACATAAACTTCTGCGCCTGCTTCTATAGTCAAAGAACACCCAGGTTGTACGCGAATGGGACCATAGATCACATGGGGTAAATCACTGCTCCAAATTTCATCACAGTCTAAAATATTATCGGGTGGGTCACTTGAATCGAACCAATTTCCCGGTTGGTAATGAAATTCAGCATTTCGTCCATATGCGACTAAGGACACAAATTGATCAGATCCATTTGTCCTAAATCTTATTCTGTCCTGATTAATAAATGCGGATGAACTACTTGTTGGGTCGACAGTCACCTCTACGAAAATATAGAGACTGTCGTTGGGTAAAATTGTCACATCTTGCAGTTGCGTTAATGGATTTCCAGACTCGTCAACTCCTTGACCGTCAATGTTTATCCTATAATCGCTTCCCAATCCATCCTCTAACTGAATTCTATCAATTAACAATGCTTCGTCGTGAGGGTTTTTTACAGATAAGTAGAGGCTTATAGAACCAATCGTCGTAAAAACCGAATCGAATAAAAGTGTGTCTTCAGAAAACTCTAACAGGGAGTAGGGGTCAGATGTGTAGTTGATTTTAGTACACCCACTTGCCGTCAAAAAAAATATGACTGCGATTGTTAAATATATATATGCAACGATCTTACTCATGCTACAAATATGGCCCTCTTTTCTTTGAGAATAAAATAGGCTTATTACTTAAGAAAAATTGGACGACACGTACAAGGGTACTATCCAAGATATCCTTTGAGTATTCTACTCCTACTGGTGTGTTTAAGTCTTCGTATCGCCTTTTCTTTAATTTGGCGGACACGTTCACGCGTCAAATCAAAACGTTCTCCGATTTCTTCAAGCGTCATAGGATGTTCTCCATTGAGCCCGAAATAAAGACGAATAACATCTGCTTCACGAGGCGTGAGCGTTCGAAGAGATCGTTCAATCTCTCTGCGCAAGCTTTCTGTCATTAATTCATCATCAGGTGAAGGTGAATCACCCAAGCGAAGGACATCATACATCGTGCTTGAACTCTCGTCCCCTTCTTTAAGAGGAGCATCCATACTCACGTGACGACCCGCATTCTTTAACGACTGCTTTACTTCGTCTAACGTCATGTCTAGAGATTCCGCTAACTCTACCGCTGTAGGAGGTCTCTCGAATTCTTGCTCAAGACGCGCAAAAGCCTTGTTAATCTTATTAATCGAGCCGATTTTATTAAGCGGAAGACGTACTATTCTACTCTGCTCAGCAAGAGCTTGAAGAATACTTTGTCGAATCCACCAAACAGCATAAGAAATGAATTTAAATCCACGGGTTTCATCAAAACGCTGTGCTGCTTTAATGAGACCTAAGTTTCCTTCATTAATTAAGTCGGGAAGTGAAAGGCCTTGATTTTGATATTGTTTAGATACAGACACAACGAAACGTAAGTTTGCTTTTGTCAGTTTCTCAAGAGCAACTTGATCTCCAGCTTTGATCTTTCGCGCTAGCTCTACCTCTTCTTCCGCAGTAATCAGATCTACTCGACCGATTTCTTGGAGGTATTTATCTAGCGACGCGGTCTCCCTATTGGTGACTTGTTTCGTTATTTTTAGCTGCCTCATGTGCTTTATTTATACT
>MDSY01131354.1_pt1 | contig 21843 bp, 23 predicted proteins | sample 811131 | NCBI WGS metagenome assembly MDSY01 (sample SAMN05326643, study PRJNA326480) | marine metagenome | isolation source: seawater | place: Atlantic Ocean: South West | collected 2010 | reverse complement strand
TTTCATAACCTTAAAGGCTTTGATAAACATACCCATGTCAGTATTTTTAACAATTTCATCAACTGTTTTCTTTTCGGTATAGCTTTCGAGCTCGGTCAATTTTACGGCCATTTTGGTTAAAAGATCCGAAAAAACTAAAGTTTCTTCTTCTAAAGAGTGGTTATTAGAAGATATATAATTAGTTAATGTCGAATTGTATAAAGCATAGACATCCAGTAATATTTCTTTTTCTGGTGGCGGTACTTCTTCTTTACTGTCGATGTTAAACAACAAGGTATAGGTAAAAGCTAATATAATTACACCATATACAACATATTTTTGCTGATTAACACTCATTTTAAATGTAGTCGTATTCGAAAATAACAAAATAAACCCAATTAGCCCCCACAAAAACAAAGCAATATTACCTAACGTCTTTCTAAAATACCCCAACAACGGAATATTCGGGAAAAAAAGAATAAACGTCACCCCTAGAGCTGCAATTAAGGGTATACCTATATTTTTAAATATAGCCTGAATATTACCGTGCTTTACACTAACAGATTCTGGATATTCGGTACCGGGAGCATCAGGTTGTAATTCTACAATTCCAGCCATTATTTAATATAAAACTACTATTTTTTTTTACTTCTTTCTGGGTGTTCTTATTATACTTCTTTTACGAAATGATGATTTTTCTGTAGTACCAACTGTGTACATTCTTTCAAATAATTTATTTGCTTTTTCCTGCGAACTGTAGGCCATAAATTCAGCAAGATCCACTTCATCGAAAAAAGCCCGTATTATGTTTCTTATTTGTGTTTTAGTTGGTCCTCTGTTCTTGTATGTTTTAGTTCTTTCAAATGTGTAAACCTTATTATCGCTAGCTACTTCAACTCTATTTGTATTGTCGCATATAGCTTTTTGGCGCATTTTACTCTTTACCCAATTTTCTAGTTTTGTGTGCTTAGTTCGAACCGCTTTAAGATTATCCTTACATACCTCCAGTTCTCTCTCCAAGGTTGCCATCTGCTTCAATTTTCGGGAAAAGCGTTCTTCTTCCGTCTCTAGTTGTTGAGCAGACGATTCTCTCATCCTAGAAGAGATGCTATTTAATGCACTCAACCTCCCCGTATATAAAGTTCCAACCGAAGATCTGCTAATTACACTCATACTTAAAAATACCCACGATTTTAGTTTTAAAAAATAAACGCTACTAACCTATAAACAGTAACATGGTACTACAATCGAAGAAAGTGTGCTATTGTAATAAACAAGTCGTTACTTTCACTGATCTTACAAACGGCTTAGTTATCAGAAAATGCCCCGTTCTAAAAAGAACATTCGTCGACCTGAAATTTTCTAAAACAGAAAGTGGGTCGGGGTATACTGGTATAGAACTTGTTCAATCGGAAAAAGAGGGGATCCCGTGTTCATACTATGAAGAACACCGCATTAATAAAATAAAGAGGAGTTGGTTGAAAAAATGGCCGATATTTTATAAAGGGCTTGTTGATGCTGATAGATACAACCGTGTTTTTACTAAAAAGGTAGATGATAAAGAGCATCTATTTAAAATGAAAATTAAAACATTAATTCAAAAAGTTGAATTGAGATCGTTGTCAAATCCCATGACCTGGAAAACGGTTGATAAACTAAACTTCTACGCAACGCAACATTTACTCATAGAACCTTGGATGGCATCTGGTCCAAAAAAGGAAACATTTGAAGAATTCTTCGAGCGTTTCAAAAAACAACCTCCCATTGACAAAAACTACATTCTTTACAGGAAAAAATACTTTGCTTTTGTAGAAAAGAAGAGAAACAAACCATATGTCAGGGAAAAAAGCCTCGCCGTTCTATCGGATTTCCCCAGATTACAAGCACAAGCCAGAAAATCTCTCAAAAAGGCAGAAAAGAAGAAAAAACAAGAACAATCATCTAAAACAGCTGTCGATTTACAAATAGAACATTTCGAAAAAATTTACTACAATATCAAAAAATCCGATAAGAAATTCGACTCCGCAAACAACGACGACATCGACGACATCGACTTTATTGACGAAAATGCCAGCGTCTTCGAAGTCGACGAAGACACAGAAGACACCGACAGTATTACCTCCTCTAAGGAAGACGACGAAATAGAAGAAGATGAAGAACTCGAAGATGAAGGCGCATCAGAAGATGAATACGCCGATGAAGATAACGACGAATGGTAAATATTTAATTCTTTGTTTATAAATAAACATGACCGACGACACCAATATCCATAACGGCATGATGACAAAAGTATGGGGACCCCCTGGGTGGTTTTTCCTACATTGCGTCACATTCGGATTCCCCGTTAGTCCAGAGCAATTTGACCGTGACAAGGGATTAGAACAAGGCACCACAGCAAATGCTTACTACAATTTTTTTATGAACGTTGGTGATATTCTACCGTGTAGATACTGTAGAGAGTCATACAAGGAATTTTTAAAAGATGAAAACGTTGGACCTCCTAATGTTACAAACAGAGAAACTTTGGTCAAGTGGTTTTGGCAAATGCACAATAGAGTTAACGCTAAACTCGGTGATACTTACGAAGACGCTAGCCTTGAAAATATTAAAGAGCGTTACGAACGGTACAGAGCTCGTTGTGATAAAAATAAATTGGCTCAAGGGTGTTCCGTACCTTTAAGCGGTAAAAAGATGTGTAGTAAGGTTGACGTAGCTTATTGTGAATCCACGCAAAAAGATGAAATAGAAGGATTTACCCAGAGTGGCGAAGAGGGCGAGTTTAAGACGTGCAGAAAAAGGGAGCTTTTTATTCTTCTCGTGGGGTTTATTATTTTGAGGATTTTGTTTGGGATTTTATCAGAGCTTGTTTGTTTTTAAAATACTTAAAAGAACAATTATAAATTATTAATAATGGCTACTCATTTTGAATATTCGCCAAAATTACAAGGTACTTTATATACCGATTCCACCGAAGATATACCAGAAAATATGCTTACTTATTCTTGTACATGCCCCAGATCAACTGGTAAATATAACTCAAAGACTCGCTTGATTCAACATATAAAAAGAGATGGTCACAAATCTTGGCTGCTTTCTTTGAATTCGGCAGATAGTTGTATTCCCGTTGAGAAAAAAGAAGAGATTATTGAAAAAGAAGATATTATTGAAAAAGAAGAGCCACCACAGGAGGAACGTGCGAGTTATATTATGCCTGATGCGGTTGCGGAAGAAGAAAATGTAATTTCGGATAGATATGCCTCAAGTGAGTCGTTTTATCTCGAAGAAAATATAATGGATTATGATCGTATTATAAATATTGAATTAGAATTGAAAGAATTGAAAGCCAAAATCAGCCTATTGGACCGTGAGCTTAGTCACCAGAAGAATATATTGACGGCTATTGTAATAGGAGCCGTATCTATAGCATTTTTAAAGATATTTTGGCGTAATTAAATTCTAGATATTTTATTCATTAATGGTTTTGCTCTACATAGTGGGCAATTTCCTGTATTATTATCCCATTCTTTATAACACGTGGTACATATTTTGTGCAAACAATAGTAATTTACCGACATAAATTTGTATTGTTTTCTACAAATGGGGCATTCGTTTGTTTTGGCAGTTTTGTCATTAAAATGTCGCCAATTTTTTTGAATTCGGATTGCCGATTTTTTCCTAATAAAATAAAAAACGCTATCACCTTGGCAATCTTGTAAAACAAAACCTGCTTCGCCGCCAATATTGCCTCTAATGTTGTCTTCCGGCATTTATTTGATATCACACAACTTTTTAAACTATTTCACTCAACATATTTAAAGTATGGCACTTTATTATTTTAATGATAAATACAATACTAGACGACAGGGGCTACGGCGTTCGCAAAAAAGATGTGGACCCAGCGGTTCTTAAAAAACATATGAAGGCCCTCACATTCAAACCAGTTATATTAGACGGATACGCATATGCGCCACCAAAACCCGTTTGTATGTTCAGGGAAAGCCCAAAAAGAATATGGATGCCAAAATTCTACGGAATAAAGCACTTTGGTACTCCAACATCTTCAAATGAAAGAATTGGAGAACCAATCGACGTCGCATTCGACGGCACTCTTAAACCAGACCAAACTAAAATATTAAATGACGTAATACCAGTAATAAAAGAAACTGGAGGGGGGATACTGTGTCTTCCAACGGGTTTTGGCAAAACGGTGTGTGCTATATACATAGCGTGCCAACTTGGCGTAAAAACGTTGTGGGTAACGCACAAATCAAATCTTATGGAACAAACAAGAGAGAGATTTGAATCGTTTACAAATGAAACGGTAGGGACTATACAGCAAAAAATAACAGACACCGAACACCCGTTTGTTATTGGTATGTTACAATCGATATCGATGCGAGACTATCCTCCTGAACTTTTTGAGCAGTTTGGGCTTGTTATTTTTGATGAAGCGCATCATGTTCCAAGTCAAGTGTTTAGTCGATGTTTGTGGAAATTAACATCTCGGTACACGCTTGGGCTAAGTGCAACATTGGAAAGAAAAGATAAGCTAACTGATATTGCAAAAATAGCTATAGGTCCGATTCTTGCCACCGTTGAAAGTCAAATTAAGATACCTATTGTTAGAAAAGTTAAAGCTGAATACGACGATGACAACCTTAAAATAGAACACGTTAATAAAGCTGGAAAACCCGATACGGCTAAACTATTAAGTGATATCATAAACGATGTGAAAAGAAATAGTATTATTATAAAAGAAGTGCGTTTAGCATATGAACAAGGTCGTAGCATCCTAATTCTTTCGGATCGTGTAGCTCACTGCGAAGAATTATATAATAGAATTAAATTTAACATTAAACCACGAGAAGAAGGTAAAAACCACGTGGGTTTATATATTGGGAGTAAAAGAAAAGAAGAATTAATTATAGCTAATTTTTGCGATATTATTGTTGCCACTTATAACATGTGCGCAGAAGGTTATGACAATTCAAATATAAATACCGTAGTTTTATCTACAAGTAAAAGAGATATTCGTCAAGCGGCTGGTAGAGTTTTAGGATTGAGAAGCGGTGGCGGCTTTAGACCCCTAATAATAGATATATCTGACACCTGGGGTGCTGCTTTAAATCAAGCTTACGCAAGAACACGTTGGTATAAAGAGAATGAATTTGATGTGGAGAATGTGGGATTTAAACAGGAAAAAAATGAAAAAGATGAAGTTATTGAGAAATACAAGCCTATTGATTTTACTTTGGATGATGAATAAAAATATTTGTTTTTAATAAAAATGCCAAATTCGCCAGAGCGAACAAAGGAAACCATTACTAACTTAAAAAAGGCTAGAAATAACCTAAAACAAATGGATAGAGACATGTTCTTGTGGGAGCAGGAACAAAAACGAATCAATCTTAAAAAGCTTAAAAATAGAATTGCCGCTCGCAAAAGAAGAAATCTTCTTAAAAAAAAGAAACCTCAACCAACCATTAAAAAGGAGCCGATCGCCGCAGCACTTCCTGCTACTCGTCGCCCCAAACGACCCAAAGCTATGATTTCTAGTTCTGGTAAATTTACATTATTGGTTAAACCTGGTTTCAAAGTTACATCCGTTCGAGTTCTTAAACGCCGCCTTATAATTAGCGCATCAAAAGATAAAAAGAAATAGATAATTTATTTCGTGGTTTTATTTTTTCCACGAGCCGCTTTGGATTTTTTGCCAAATCGGCTCCTCGGTATTTCTTCATTAATCATTTTTTTTATTTCTTCTTCAAGCTTGTTTAAATTTTCCGTGATTTCGCCTATTTCAGAAGTGTACTTGTCAAAAGCTCCTTGGTACTGTACTGAGGTTCGGGCGTTCATATTGTTAAGTAATAATAGGGCCGCCAAAGCTTGGTCGTCGCTTGTTCCTTCTTCTTTAGCGGTTTTGAGTTGTTCTTCCAAGTTGTTGCTTTTATCTGATAATTCTTTGTTTTTTATTTTTAAGGCCTGAGATTCTCTTCTTACTTCATCTAATTCGGCTTGAACTTTTCTTAAACTTGCCAGAGTTTTATCTAGTTCTGTTTTTATTTTGGCCATTTCCTGGGCATGGTTTGAAATAACACTTTCGAGCTGACGTTTGTTTATTTCTACTGCTTTAATTTCTTGATTTAATTTTGCGTTTTTGGTTATTAATTCTTCCCGTCCTCCTCTTAGAAGTTGAATTTCGCTTTTTAATCTATCTGATTCTCTTCTATGTTCATTGGTTATTCTTCCCAATTCAACGTCTTTTTCCCGTGCAACTCGTTCAAATTGTTCTTGGTCTCTTAGTTGGTCTTGTAGTCTGTTGATACGAGCTGCGGCGCTTGTTAATTGGTCATCAACACCTCTTTTTTCTTCCTGTAAAGATGTTAACTCTTTTTCAAGTTTGCCGATTTGTGCTCTTAAGCTGTTTATCTCATTCTTGAATGACTGAATTTCAACTTCCCTTCTTTTTTCCTGAGCTATTAACTTTTCTTTTTCTGCAATTAATTTCTGATTTTGGGTCTTCAACCCAAGTTGTTTTTTTATCAAGTCTTCAAGAGATGTTCTAAGTTTTCTAACAGTGGTACTCAACTGTGCTGATTTAGTGCTGGCAAGCTTAAATGCACGGTCTGCGTAGTCTTGGGTTTTATCTCCTATAGGTTCAATAGGGTGTTTTTTTTGTAATGGGGCTGCATCGGGTGGAATAGGTGAAACAGCCGCAAAAGCAGGTGTATCCGATGAACTTCTAGCGTCGTAGAATTTTTCAGGACGGGCTGGTGGGATTGCTGGTAAAGGAAGGTATGGGTTGTCTGGTCCTCTGGAGGCACCAAAATAAGAGGCTCTGGCTAATTTAATTGCGTGATTTTTAAGATGGGGATTTTTGTTGGCGAATGCTAATAGTTGTCGAGTAACTTTTTCACGTGAAGATCTTTTAATGGCATTTTTAATAATTTCGATGGATGTTTTTGTCATTGTTTTAATATAAGCCTTTTATTTTTTTTTGGTTGATTTTTTTCTTCTCTTATTGGAGCATAAAGTTTTTGCTTTTCTAATATTGTGTTTTAGTTTTTGTTGTATTTTGAGAGTTAGATTTTTAAGATAAAACGAGTATTTGTGTAATTTTTCCAAATGATCTTTGTATATTTTCAGTGTTTTTCTACATTTCTCCAACGCTTCAACCACATCAGATTCTTCCAACCTATCACTTAATTCTTCCACCTTTTTTTCTATTTTAGAATTTGATGGACATTTACAACCCTTTTCTTTGTTTCTTTTATCTAATTTTTCATGCTCTTTCTGTACTGTATCTTTTAACTCTTGTAAAGTTACCATCAAAGATTTCATCTTATCTATTGCTTCTTTAGCCGCAACCTTATCTTTTTCATTTTGTTCATGTAATGCTTTAAGGCCTGCGTCATTCGATTGATTACCTAATCCGCCTCTCATTAGTAATAACGGCAGCAACATATTGCTCATTCCGCTTTTTTCTTTCTTAGTAGTAGTCGAAGTCTTTTTTGTTTTTCTAGTCAAAGAACTGGCACTAGTTTCTTCTTCTTCGGAAGATGGCAACCTATCTCCAACATTTCCTTCAAGACCTTCTGCTGGATAAGGGCCAAATAATCTCTTCCTGGCCATTTTGTCATAACTTAAACTACGAGCACGTGCTCCAGATGCGGACGATTCACCCCCTGCACCTTCTTCACTTTTTTCGCTTTCACTTTCACTTTTTGTTGATTCAGGCTTTCTTTTTGGACCGAATATGGGTCCACCAGAAGGTTTTCTTCTAGGATTAGGAGGTTTTCTTGGTTGTTCCGCGGGACCTCTTACTCCCCTGAATTTCGTTCGTAATGCTGTAGCTTCTCTTCTTGTTCTAGCTGCTATGCGAGCTGCGGCGGTTTCTTCTGGGGTTCTGTATTTTGGAGGTGGTAGCCGTTGTGCCATATTTAAATATCTTTAGTAAATGATAAAGAAATAAAAATGAGAATGGCTGAAAAAATAAAACAAGCGCACCACGACGGTGCCGCCTACATTATATTTTGGTCGCCAGGTTGCCCTTACAGCGAAGAGGCCAAAAAGTTGGGATTAAAAATCCGTTCAAAGGGCGAAAAGGTACGAATAATAAAAGTGAGCCACATAGCGGATAGAGCAGGCGTGGAAAAGGATGCCACGGAAATGGCGAGGATTATATCTCAGTCCAAGACTCTAAAAAGTGTGTCCTGGCCTCAAATATTTAAGTTAACACGTGATAAAATACAACATTTATCGGGCGGATACGATGAATTTAGACGAAAAGTTTGATTTTATTTTTCCATTCGGTCATTGTTTTTGTTGTGCCTTCGCCGTATAGATTTGGTTCGGGTTTGTCGGGGAGTTGGTGAGTGAGGTATCTGTATCTGTGGACTGCTGTTTCGTTGTATTTAGAGAATTCAGGGGAGTCTTGCCATATTTTGGGCGAATCGTGGCGGCCGTAATCGTGAGAACAAACGCATTTACCAGGATGATAAATAGTCCATCCCCTTGTAAATAAGCGAGCGGAAAGTAGTATTTCTTCGCCCTGAAAAATGTATTTAAGGTTTGGATCAAATGGTATTTCTTTGAGAAAAGGTTGTGCCAGGAAAAATAAAAAATTGGCGCTTACAAAGAAACCAATATCGGGCTCTTTTGTTGCGGGGACAATGGATCCACGGGCAATGATGTGATTGTCCTTATCCTTGCTCCATTTTTGTGTTATGCTTTTAACGGGTGTGTCGGGGATGGGTAAATTTTGGGGCGGATAGCATGTAAAAACGCATTTTTCGTGTTCAAAGGGTTTTATTTGTTGTATTATATCGGTGTCCCACCCTGGACAAAAATTCATGTGGGAATCTATTTGTAAATACCACTTTTCATTTGTGTGGAGTGTAGAAGCTAAGAATCTGGCCCAAGCGGGTCCCTTAGCTTCTACATTTCTCATTACTTTAATGTTTGCCGCAGATTTTACACGGAACCTATCTTGGGGTAGATTTTGTTCTATAACGGCAATTGTTATATTTTCAGGATGGTTGGCGTTTTTAAGGAGATTTCGCACAGTTGTTTGGGCTTTGGGATCTCTATAAGTGGCAATGCTAACAAATATAGTATTATCTGTCATTTTACATAAGCACATCTAATAAAACAGACAAAGCAACCGCCTGGGTACCAGTGATTTCCTTAACGCCGAAAGATTTGGCGACGGTCATGTTGTAAAGGTAGCTTCCCAGAGCGTATACGAGGAGCAGGCGTAAAGCAATTACCATGATAAAAACGGCTAGAATCATGGTGGCGGACTGTTCTTCATCGTCGGCGGGGCTCTGAGAGAATGACTCGGCGATCAAGTTGCTTAGTTTAAAGTTTTTGAAGATGTTCTCGATAAGGTGGAGCATGTTATTGTTAATAAATTGGTTATATTTTAATTTTTTACCATTAATTTTAAAATGAGGACGGTTTGTAAAATACATAATACGAAGATACAAAACATTATTAACATGTGTATTGTAATAATGCGATTATATCGTGCAAGCAGATTGTCTGCTATATTATCAAGTGTGTTTTTAATGAATGGAATTTCTTCTAAATCTTGCGTTTGTTTTTGTAAATCGTTTTCCATATTTAAAAGTAGAAACCTTAATAATTCATATGGAACTAACGCCGTTTAGAAATTTTCCAAAAATAAATAATAAAATTCCAGATGATGCTATTATAAATAACGCAGATTTATGCTTAAAATACAAACCAAATACATTTGACGATTTTATTGGAAATAAAAATGAATTAGATATTGCAAAAACATGGATTCAAAATTACGAATCTCCCGAAAAAATGGCAATTGTATACGCACCTCCTGGTGTGGGAAAAAGCATTTTATTAGAATTAATACACAAAACTTACAATAAAACTATGAATATTGTATCAACAAAAGATAAAAATATGGACGAAATCAATTCCATACTAAAAGGAGAACATCAACGGACCATTTTAGAAGCCTTTAAAGAAGAAATCCCTAATAAAAACAAACTCATTCTAATAGACGATATAGACCTCAAAATACAAAATGAAAAAGACTTTATCTATATTATTTCAGAATGTGTTAAAAAAAACAACATTCGTGTTTTTTGTACCGCATCTTCAGGAATGATCCGAAAACTCAACAAAATTAAAAATATCAAAACTATTATATTCAACAGAGTTAATCAAGACGATCTTAAACAATTCATAAACAAAATTATACGCCTCGAAAGAATAAGAACCCCATGCGACTTCAGCGACCACGTTTTCAAACAATCCAACGGCGATGTTCGCGCAACCATGAAAAATCTTGAAATTACACTCGTTAAAAACTGCAGATCCATTAACATGGATCGAGACCAAGAAATACTAACACCAGACCTCGTTACAGAACTTATTTCAAACAAATATCAAACTTTCGAACAAAAATACCGTGTCAGTCAATGCGACACTTTCTCCCTAATTTACAGTCTTCATCAAAACTACCCCCAAGCCGTCTGTTCTATCGAACAAATGGCCGATATAGCCAACGATTTCAGCGTAATGGATTCGCTTACAACTAATAATTGCAATGATACTATCACTAGTAATGATTGTACTCAAGGTGTTTGTATTCCAGTTACGAGATTGACAACGTCGTTTTACGAAGGAGAGATAAAGGCTAAGAAAAATATAAAAATATTACCGTATAAGATTATATCGAGTTCGAATCAGAGAATAATAAGTAAAAATAAGGTGGAGAATGCTTGTAAAGCTTTGAACTTAAATTTTGGCATTAATAACCCAGAGGTTCTGGATGCTGTTAAGCTTTTGGCGACTAAAGAAAAACGTAAGGATGATTTTATCTGGTTTTTCACAAGATTTTGCTCAAAAAAGAAAAACACGGTATTAAAAAAGGTTCCTGTTGCGAAGCATCAAATTGTGTAAAAGTTTTCGCTCTTTTTTATTTTTGAAAGAAATGGCCTCGTACATTTTAAATAATTTGATGGCATTTTTGTAATCTTTCTGTGTTTTTGCCTTTTTCCACAATGTCAAAACGGTTGCCGTCGAATGGAGCGCTTTTCCAAATTTATTACTTTTTAAACTTTTCAACTCGTCATCTAAAATATCCAACTCTTCATTGTCCTGTTTTTCCTTTTCTAAATACACCAGTTTAGCCTTCGTCTCTTCTATTTCTTCTTCCAGGGATTTCTTTTTTACGGGTTTCTCATCAAAACGTTTTTTCCTATCTTCAGACGCACGGGTTATGGGGTCCACATTCTCATTTTCCGAGAATTCTTCCATTTCTTTATCTATGGTGGTGTGCCCCAAAGATTTCAGCAGTTCTATTAATTCATCACGTACATCGCTGTCTTTTGGTAGTTGCGCAAAAAGACCTTGGCAAAAGAATGCGGGTTTGACGGTGTCGGTGTAGCATTTGATAAATTTGGTTCTTGATTTGCAGAATGATTGGAATAATTTTCTGGTGCTTTTGTTTATGTAATCGTCGGTTTTATTTGGTTTGTCATCTTTTTGTTCGCTGTATCGTTTTTTGAATTCCGTGTGGAGAATTAGTCGTTCGAATTCTAAATATATGGTGGGGTGGAAAAAACAAGAAAACCACTGTTCCCAGTATTTTTTCTGTTCATTTTTATCTTGATTTACTATATTTTTGTAATGCTTCTTATTTGTTATGAAACTGGTGTTCGTTTCATCAATCAAATTTCTAAAAAATCCCGTCTTTTTGGTCCAACTCACCTTTGCTTTTGGCAATTGGATTAAAACTTTAGAAGGTGTTGTTATATTAAACGAATCCCCAGATTTAAAACGTGAATCGAAAAAAAACTCGGCCGCTATATCTTTGAAATCGTCCAAATTCAATCCATTTTCATCATATGAGCATTCACGTCTTACCTTCCAAACACCTTTTGCGCTTATTTGTTCCTTTGTTTCTTTCATATTAATATTAATTTACATTTTTTTTTATGTTTGTCATTATTAATATGCCCAAAATAAAAACTAAAACGGAAGACCCACAACGTGTAAGACTCATGTACAGAGCAGCACTTGAAGAAAAAATGAAAAGGTGGAACTGCCAACATCGCAATAAAAACAAACAAGTTCAATGTAGAGAACTTCTTCTCCTTATAATTAAAGTTATATACGCCTTTCCCATCTATAGAAAACTATATCCAAACGCAACAATAAAAGAACTTGATATCATATGGAAGCAAAATTCAAAAGAACCATCCGAATCTTCTAGGTCTTCCACTTCTTTAAAAAGCGACCCTGGTTCACCACGTGGTTTAGAATTTAGATGCCCCCGCTGCGAGTCTACCGATATAGTTCATCAAGGCTTTGCTGGCGCAAATGTCGTTTGTACTCGGTGCGGACATACGTGGCTTTTGATTGGAGGCGACAGATTTGGGCCCGATCTTGGCGAAAACGCTTATAATAGGTGGAAACTGCCGTCCATTACAGAGTATGTAGACAAGAAGGGAAGAGTTGTAGAAACTGGGTTCCCCAAGATTTATCCAAAAGACGCCAGACCAGCAGACGAGCAGTATTTTCAGAAAATCGTGGAAGAATTTGTTCAAACTTTCGCAGAATTTAAAAAGGAATGGGAAATTGGAAAATACAACAGGCTTTTACAGATAACGGCTTCCATACTCGGCGAATACATGAAATCTCTACCCGACGGAAAAGGCCTACCCAAAAAATATAAAAGAGCTTCCTTGCTCGCAGTTATAACTTATTATGCCAGCATATTAACCGCTACGGGCCTTGAATACGAACAACTTGCTGAAATTTTCGGCGTTCTTCAAAGCGACATGGACGCAATTAAAGATAATGAAATAGAAATATTCTGGACCACAAAACAAGGAGCAAAAATATTTGCCGACCTTTTACCCTTGTTATCTGCTAAAAAAATAATATATACCGAGGAATCCCCAACAGATTCCCAAGTTAGTATTGAAACTTCAACCTTTAACAGTTTAAAAGGCATAAGAGGTATCACTAAACTAGGTGTAAAAGCATTTATTATGAAGTTACGAGACGAGGATGTTAAAACTCTGGCAACTGAAAGTATACCAAACAAGAAAATTAAAATTGAAATGCAAAAAGTAGAAAATTATTTTGACGACTATCCATCTGAGTTGGACTTATTGCTTTCTAATATTTAGAATCAATTCCGTCAAAGCAAAAAGAAGCAAAACCCTTAAAGCTGTCGTTTTCGCAGGAACTTCTTTATTTCCATCTTCTATTCTAGTTTCCCCGTTGTAATTTTCAAGATCTGACCCCAACCATATTTCAGACCCGTGAAATTGTGTATAAAAAGTGTAGCCGTTATTTTTGAGCAATTTTCTTGCTCGGTCTTTGCTATCCTCGTTTTTATTAAAAGTTAAAATCCATACGCCAACCGGCACTTTCCAGTCCATTTGTTCTAATATGTTGGCAATGCTGACTTTATTTTGAATGCTAAATAAATCAATTTGTTGCGTATTTGTAGCTGTCAATATGTCTGACAAAATACCTTTCGAAGTTCCAACTGAGATATCTGTGATTTTGTTTCCGTTACTGTATCTGTTATTTTTAAGTTCCTCAAATAAATCGCCTGACTCTTCTTGAATTATACCATTCCATCCCATTTTTTCAAATGCTAAGGTGTTATTGTTATTAATTCCGTCGCCAGCTCCTAAATCTACGTAAATTCCAGGTTTTGTTCTTTTAGAGAAAATTTGTTCATGTATAAAAAGGTCTTCTCCATTCTTGCTATAAGAATCCTTCATTGTTTATATATTACCCAAGATTTTATGCGGTCTATAAATCAATATTATTTTCACCTGTATTTTTTAATGCCCCAATTTTACAGAGACATAAACCCAAATAAAGGCAATGGCTTCCGCTCCTTTTTAAAAGCACTTCTCATGACCCTAATAATGACACTTATCAGTCTCGCAATTAACTACGTCATTGCCTACATGGAAGGCAGTGCCACTTCAAATTCAATGGATATTTCATCAATGTGGAACATTTATAACAACTACGGCGTCAATCCCATGTCCCTTTCCACATACGAAAAAGACATATTTGCCAACATCGTAAAAAGCGAAGACATACACATCAACTTTAACGATATCGGAGGAAACGAAACCCTTAAAGATAATATAGAAAGACTCATCATTAAACCAACACTTAACCCCCACATATACTCTGGCAGAAATCTTCTCAAACCACCCAACGGCATCATCCTTTACGGCCCTCCTGGAACTGGAAAAACCATGATGGCTCGGGCCGTCGCTAAAAGAATAGGTGGATGTTTTATTAATGTAACAAGTGCTCTAATAGAAAACAAGTTTTACGGCGAAAGCCAAAAAATAGTGGCTGCGATATTTTCTATTGCCGATAAAATAAAACCCTGCGTTATTTTCTTTGATGAGATTGACGGATTATGTGGAACTAGAAATATTCTAGACCAAAGTCACGTCACCAGTGTTAAAACGTCTTTATTGTCTGAAATGGACGGTATTCACCAGAGAGATCCAGGGGTCATTGTTTTTGGTGCAACGAATAGAATAGATAATTTGGATGCTGCTCTAAAAAGAAGAATGCGACTTCATATTAAAGTTGAACTTCCAGATAAAGACTCCAGAAGGGAAATTCTTGAAAAGGTTGTAAATGGCGAGCCTTTGGCCGATGATGTTGACTTGGATGAATTAGCGGATGTAGCTGATGGTATGTCGGGGTCTGATTTAACGGAACTATGTAAATTGGCGGCTCAATATGCGATTAAAGAAAATTCAAATGATAGCGAAACGATATTGATTAATAAATGTCATTTTGACTCGGCGTATTGCGATCTTACCGAGCAGTAATTTTTTATTTAGATTTTAACTATTTTTCCCATTTTGTACAATATTTGATAACCCACCGCAATTAAAACCACAACTGCTAACAGTTTACTTAAAATATTACGTTTTTTCTTATACTCTTGTGGATTAAACAACACACGCTTCGCATATACACGAGGAGACGGGGGTGGAGAGTTTGTTCGTTTTCTTTTTAACGTAAAAATCCTTATTGGAACATCTTCATTGATATCTTTTTCTACGAGTGGCATAATATCGGTACTTGTTCGTTTGTAATACATTTCTTCTATTAAAACACGCACAAATTTTACAGTGTATCTCTGTGGTATTTTTTGGGAAGTCGTTAAAATATCTCGCTTAATAATAAAATGAACAATAAAGCCCTACTAAATAAATTGAACGACTTGACCAAAGTCTTGAATAAACTCAAACAAAAATACGGCAAACGGAAACTTATACGATACTTAAAAGACCTCGATCCACATCTATCTCGACCTCAAAAGAAAATAAACAAAATTTATATAAGGTACACCAGATTTGGGGCTGGTGGTGGTGGTGTTACACCAGGAAGCGCAGGCCCCCGCACCCGCAAAAGGATGAAAACTGTTGACCCACCGGCTGGTACGGCCGCTCGTCAATTAGATTTAATGCCAGCTGAAGAGCCAGCTGCTGAGCCAGCTGCTGAGCCAGCTGAAGAGACACGAATAAAAATAAACGGAAACGAAGCCTTATTTTTTTTGTGTGCAACACAGTATTACCTTTTTAAAAAAGAACTAAGCGATGCCATTTTCTTTTCATTACAATATGGTTACGACATACCTTATGAAACAATTTTTAAAAAATATCAAGACGTTATATGTTTACTTGGAAATATTAAAAACGTAAATTTAACACGTCATATTCCAGACAATAAAAGTAGCTTTGGTTCTAGATCAGGAGTTAAAAGACAAAGAGATACCTCCGCATCAACCTCTACGCCTGTAATAAAACTTACTGAAATTCAGAAATATTTAAGAGGGGGGTGGCTTAAAGATACAGATAAAATTAATTGGAGAAAGAAGCTAAAGGAAAACTATAGAGATTGGTCATCAACATCGGGCAACACGGGCCAAACCATAGCGTGGAAACATACACAGAGACAACAAAACGCTATCGATAACCCACAAAAGAATCTTACGTATCGTTGTTCTTTATGTGGTTGTTATATGTTTGATTTTACAAATAGAAAGCATTCCTCGTGTTGGCATTCAGTTGAACTCGAACACCAAATTCCAGGTTCGAGAGCAGTTGATATATATTTTGATGTTTGGGATACTTTTTCTACAATGTACCCTGAGGAATCATATTTAAAAAACGCTAATGACCAGTGGTTATATGAATACGAGAAAGAATTTTTTGAAAACATAGGACATCAAAGCGAAATAGACAATATCGTTGTTTATTGTTGTACATTATGTAATCAGGTGAAAAGTCACATGTACCCTTATGAAGCAACAGTTAACAACCAAGTTAATCTAAGAACTGATTGTTTTAACCTATTTATGGAAAGACTCAAAACTATATTTACAAAAACGGTTAGTTTGACTGAACCTCATGGTGAATGGGGACCGGTCACTTTAAAAAAATGTGATTTAACATATAAATTACAATGTGATATAATTTGGACAGTACAATTTATCTATACTTTTATGATGGATCATCAAGAAAAGCTTGACCATACCAACAAAACTTTTGGCGGTTCTTTTATGGAATTGCTTCCTTTTATAAATAACTATCTCCAAAAAGAAACAGCAGAAACCCAAAGATTTCAAAAAAAGATAACACCCCAAAATATTTGGGATATTTATTACAATCGTAGTTTTATTGAGGATAAATATTTTGGGAGACCTGTTGACAATAATGGAAAGACTATTGCTAGAGAACCTGCTTTTCAAAGTTTAGAAGAGAAATACGCAAGTATTTTGGGAACACTGACAAATCGCCTAAGAACTAAATTTCAGGATGATAATGTTACACTTAGCGAAAATGAGATAAACCTTGTTAGAAGTATTGTTAATAAAATTTTTAGAGTAAGAAAATAATTTACATTTTACGGATTCCACATACTACGTTCGTTTTACCTTTTCCCGCCAAATATTTACGGTCCAGATACTTCATGTCTCTGGTCAGGACGTTACAATGATTGTATTTTACAGTTCCACGGGAGCTGTTCTTTCTATATATACGCAAGGCGTTCAGCCTGGCCTTCTTCTTTTGGGCCGCTGAACGAACTGTTATCTTGTCGATCTTGCTTTTTTTATTTATTTCTGCGTCGAGAGCGGACCTTCTCTTTTGCGCAGATTCGTCTAGTTTGTATTTACGCTTACCCTCGTACTTGTTTTGGGCTATCAATATTTTAAGGGCCATCTTAATATTGGCAAACATTAATATTGGATATTTCTGGCATCTTTATTTGTAGATGCCGACATACTCAATAAAAACGCCACGTTTCCACTCTGGCTGTGTGAAGATTTCTCATCGCATTGAATCCGCTGTCGTAATAAACAGCGTCTATGAATTCCGTTACAAATTTGGATATAATCCGATGCGCAGTTTTTAAATTCATTGATGATTTTGGCTCTACGATGCCTTTCTTCTTGGCTGATTCCATAACATTTCCGCCAGCCATTTGCATGTGGGTGAGTTCTGGTATCACGATAAGCATTTTGGTGGGGAGCAATAGCGTACTTTCTAAATCTTTATAGCCGTCAGTGTAATCAATAAATACATCTTTTTTGCCTAAAATCGTCAATACTGGCTTTGTATAATCCTCCATAGTTTTAGCATTCGTAATTCCTATCTTATTTTGAGTTGCAAATACTTGTCCAAGTTGCACGAGCAATTGGCAGCATGTTTCTGCGAGTTCTATACCAAATAGAGCACCGATAGAGTGACCTATGAGAAACCGTGGAGTTGTAGGGGTGTATTGTTGTTTAATGTATTGTTCTATATCATATAGGGCGTCGTGGTATGCGTATTTTGACGTAGAAGATACATTAGCTATAATGATGTCATTATAAATATGTTTTTTATTACCTGCGGTTTGAAGTGCTCTGCCGAGGTCTATGTATTCTTGTGCTGGGACATTCATACCAGGGAGAATAATAGCTATGCCGTTTATTCTGTGGAAGTTTCTGTTGGAGATAAGTATTGAGCTGAAATTGAGGGAATAAACAAGTAGATTCCACATTTTTAGATAAATCAGTTGTTATTTTAAGTCAGTTTTGTTTGAAATTGGGACCCGATTTAGGAAGTGTCGTCAAAATCGGAACCGAATAAATCCTCCATGGTTATACCAGGGTATGCTTTTTGAACGGGCTTACTTACGTTCATTGGCTTAGGTGCTTGTGTTTTTTTTAGAATGCCTGCTTTTTTTTCTTTTTGTAGGCGTTCAATCATTTCGGCCAGAGTTTCTTCTACTTTGGGCTCTTTTGGCGGCGTGGGCGGAGGAGTTGGGGATTTATCTTTCTGCGATGAGCTCTTTTTGGCAGAGGGAGAAGAAGTGGGGGTTTTTGAGGAGGAAGAGGAAGAAGAAGCGGGGGTGGAACTTGAAGCGGAAGAACTTTTAGATTTTTTAATGCGTAAGAAAAGAGGGCGTTTTTTAACATCTTTGGTGCCTTTTCTTTTAGTTGCGGTTATTATTTTAGTTTGGCCCTTTTGTTCGGCGAGGAGCCATTTATTAGTTTCAGAAATTACGTGATTGAGTTTAGACATTACAGCTTTGTTTTTACCAAAGCTGGATTTATACGATATCAATATCTTCAAATATCCCTCTACCTGCTTGTAATTATTCTCCTTCTGCTCTATTGTAAGAACACCTTTCATTTTACGCTTTCCTAAAACTATTTCTCTCCATTGCTCATCTGTGATAACAGCCCTATTATCATCCCCGTGCTCCTTTGGATTATAATTGGCAATCTCCATTATTCGCTGTATATTTTCATCTATTTCTTTCAACTTCCTTTCCATCTTAATCTTTGCGGTATCTTTTGATCCTTCCAAATAACTCATTACATGCTTGCCTCTGCTAATCTCACGGTCAATGTCGCTCTTTAGTATTTCGTACTTCTCTGGAGCAGGAGGGCTAGAGCCGCCCCTTTTCATGGTGCCTCTAATAACTCTTAGATCAACGGCTGTTTGATAGGCGTATGTTCTATTTTCAAGGCTTACGGAAATGGGCGCTCCCTTGTGAAAAGGACTGGTATTGTTGTATCCAAGTAGATAGGTTTGGCCTAGGTATTTTTGTAGGTCGGCTTCTGTTATATTTTTGTAAGTGGTGTTATTTTCTTTTGTGATTTCGCCGGTGGGTGTTATTTTTTCCCAGATGGGAGTTCTTGAGATGACATATTTTTGTTTTTCTGGCATTTTAAAACCCTTAGCGGCAAGACCCTTAATTTCTAATACGTCAACACGTGAGTAATGCGGTGGTATTTTATATTTTTGAACGCTTACGGGCACTCTGTGAATAATACGTCCGCCCGTAGTTTTTCCGCCAGGGCGTATTTGGCCCTGTATTGGGATGAGAATATCACGTTTGATTGATACAGGGGAAGCAGCGACAGTTGGTTTGATTTGTTTTCGTTTTTTGAGGAGATTTTCTATGAAGTTTTGGTTTTGTTTCATATATTCCTGGCGAGCTTTGATTTGCTTTGGTGAAATGTACTTCATTTTTTCGTCGGTGAGTTTTAGATATTCTTTTCTTTTTTGTTGAAGAGCTTCGTGAGCCCATGTTATAGAGTGTGCAAGCGTAAATAAGTTATTGTCGGTTTGCCAAGAAATTTCTTGTAGTATTTTATTTTTGAAAACGTTAAACTCGTTTTTCAATTTAGGTTCATCGGGTTCCCACGTCCATGATTCAATTTCGTTGGGATCATATACAAATACCTTCTTAGCGGTTTGTATTTGTACTGCAGCTTTGGGTATGAGTGGCGATTTTTTAACTGGAATAAGGCCCTTACCCTTTACCCATTTAAGTTGTGCAACTTCTGCTCTTGTTGGATCGAATACTTCCATGGTTTTAATGGGCGCACGTTTGGGTGGTTTTTTAATTTTCTTAATTTTTTTAGTTAATTTTAGCGGTTTTCGTATTTTTTTCTTAATGCGTGCGGTAATGATGGGGTCGTCGGTAATAATGGGTCTTTTCTTGAATTTCATGAAGTCGCCAGTTAGAACTTTAGGTAATGTATCCGTTGGTTTTTTTGTTATAAATTCTCGTTTTGGTTTTTGTTCGTCGTAGTATTTTTTAAGTTTTTTCCTGGCTTCGAGTATTTGTATCTTGGGGTCTTCGGTTTTTGGCATTGATAATCCTTCAATTTCCATCAATTTTTCAATTTCTTTATCGGGAAGTTGGTCTATATTTTTGACGGGAGCTATTAGCCCAGCAGTTTCAAATTTTCTTTTTGATTTTTTGGATTCAACCAACTTTGATATAATTTTTCTATCACTCGGTGGTATTCCCTTTCTTCTTATTTTTGTTTCGAACGGTTTTTCTTGATCTCTAAAGTTTTCCCTTGTTAAATCAACTGGTTTTTTAGGCTTATCTCTTAGAGAATCCGAAGAAGAATATTTAAGCGGAGAGGTAGGTATTCTGGGAACTGCGGGAAAAACTAACGGTGGTATTTCTATGCCTTTAATTAGCGGTTTTCCGCTTTTTCTCGTTCTTATACCTTTTAATTTTTTAATGGCAGCGGGTTTAGATTTAACACCCAGAAGTTTTTTAGCGACATCGTCTATAGAAATGTGGCGTTCTTGACTTCCTAGAAAATCTTTAAGATCATTAAGACTTTGAGTTGCTTTTATTTCGTATTCACTTTTACCGATAGTTCCTTCTATATATTCGGACGCATATTTGTCAACGATATCGTCCATTTTAACCAAATCGGCGTAGAGTTCTTCGCTTTTCGGGTTTTTATCGATAGAAATTATGTAATCTTTTTGTTCATCGGCTAGTCTCTTTTTAAACTTCAATACTTCCAAAGTTCTCGTGTCTCTACCTACGGGTTCCTTTCTGGATTTTTTAACGTTAATTTCTTGTTGTAGTTTTTGTATTCTTTTTTTGAAGGAGCTCGAAGATTTGCTTTTAATATCACGAGAGCTACTTTTTGATTTTTCGCTTTTTTCATAATCAACGGCATCGCCAAGGCTATCAGAATTTGATGACATTATTTATAAATAAACTAAGATTTTTAATTTCATAGGCTCTAGTCATACCATGCTTGGCTTTGCCCGAATATAGCATAATTGGGTATATCATTATTATTTTGCATCGATTGCACGGCAGCTTTAAAATTACTTATGTTAACTTCTGCGAATTTAGGTTGTTTATTTTGGTCGAACCCATGCATTACATTTGGAATTTCCAGTGTTTTTACGGCAAGCTTAATAAACCACCGCACCCCACGAAAATTATACGGCTTTCTGTTAATATCACCTGTTTCATCAGCTTCTTTCGTAGATGTTGAATCTCTTGTAAATCTAAAATTTAATTGGTTCAATGTTCGTGGTGCCATGGGTCTATCTGGTATATCTTTTTGAAACGTTGACTCATTCATACCTGGACTAGATAGAAAGAATTCACCTAATGGCATTACACTTCTTGCCTGTTTTCCTCTGTTTAAATCATTATCAAGCTCTTGACATTCGAGCTTTACTATATCGCTTACAATAAGATCATAGCGATTTGGACATCTAAAAGTGTGCTGATATTGATAACCAGTAGTAGTTACTGTAGAATCTATTACAGTTGGAAACACGTCACCTTCCGTAGAACGCAAATCATCTGTCATTTCTCCAAGACCAAACGGGTAATAAGCAGTTGTGCCTTCTTTAAAAATCTTAAATTTCTTAGCGTCGGTGTGATTGAAACTATCTTCTGCGCCGCCTGGCTTAATAGTATAAAAGAAATATTTACCAGTTCCTTCTTCTTCGCCTAAACGTAATGATCTATCAGTATCAT
>MDSY01010572.1_pt1 | contig 21843 bp, 9 predicted proteins | sample 811131 | NCBI WGS metagenome assembly MDSY01 (sample SAMN05326643, study PRJNA326480) | marine metagenome | isolation source: seawater | place: Atlantic Ocean: South West | collected 2010 | reverse complement strand
TATTACATTATTACGAACAGCGATAGCATCAAACACACCCTCCACTAAAACAATTGGTTCATTCCAATTTATAAACATTTCAAAACACACTGTATCTTTTGACATTGGTGGATTCTTATATTTAAACTTACTATTTGGAAACATATCTCTTGCTATAAAATAATTCAATTTACCATCAGCATCATAACTTGGAATAATAATACGATTAGAATACCCATTAGACGAACAATATCCTATTGAATAACGAAGAATATCAATACCACCTATTCCTCTTTGTTTTAAATAATGTATTGAATTTTTGTACAAAGGATCTTCTGATTTCTTCCAAAGAGGTTGATAACATTGAGGTAGAGAAACATTATATTCTGTTTTTTCATCTTTCTCTTTTGATACACCTCTATAATCACCAAGTATCTTTAATACTTCTGATATGATTTGTTTAGGTGCATTTAATTTTCTTAAAAGAATACCAATCTTGTGACCACCAGCATTACAAACCCAACAATGCCATTTTTGTGTTTCTAAGTTAACTTGTAGCTTTTTCTTATGGTGATTACAAAAAGGGCAATGAAAAGCGTGTTCGCCATTCTTCATTTGATAGCTCTTCATTAAAACTTTTTCTAATAGTGTAACTAATTCGTATTTATACATTTAATACAATATACAATCTTTTTATGTAAAAAACAAGCTTTTTATTTTTTTCTTATTCTGGTTAAATTAGATTGTAATAATTGTATTTCTTCCGTTGATAATTTTTTTGGTGATTTACGTCTTATTTGTTTTAAACTATATTCTATTTGTTTTTTTGATGACGTGGGTGTTCTTGGGTTATCCACTACAATTCGTATTAACATCACTAAATCATAAATGTCAATATTACCATCTCCATTTAAATCAAACTCAGGTCTTACCGAAGCTGGTAATGTGAGTGATTCATCATAATCATAATTAAGTATTAAATCTGTTAATTCCACAATATCTGTTACATCAGGTTCACCTTCATTTGGTTCTCCTGGAAGTCCTTCATACAACATATTTAATGCATTTAATACATTTATAACCGGTGGTATTTCCTCTCGTGATACTGATGTTGAATATGGATAAAAAGGTAGTCCACTTAGATATGATTCCCAATTTATTTCTGTATCATATCCACCTAATTCTTCAAGCTCCGATTGTTTACCATCAAATGATTGGTCATCAGCTGTTGATATAATTATTGTAAGTAAATCATCCACCGTTAAGTTCATATTATGAGATAATAATAAACCAGCTAATCCAGATACTAAAGGTGTTGAACAACTAGTACCACTAAAGTTATAATATAAAGAGTCAGTTATACGACTATAGTCTATTTGATTAGTGCTCGTATCAAATATCATAATTCCTTGGTCATTATAAAGTAATTTTACACGAGCACTTGAATTCCAATAAACACATTCACTAGTTCCAAGTTGTTCTATTGTACAAGGTAAAATACTAGTAGCTGACAATACCATTGAACCTGGTGCAGAAATCTGAACATCAACACCAAAAGTATTTCCTTCAGTCACAGTGGTATTGGTCGTTGAGGTGAAAACATTTCCATTTGGTCTGTTGGCAGCTCCAACAGTTAATCCTTCAGGCCATGATGCCGGATGTCTATAATTACCATATTGATTTGGTTCTGATAATCTCTTGACCTCATTTCCAGCTGACGATACAAACAATACATTGTTGTCCCTAGCATATTGAATAGCTTCACGAACTCCATCATCAGTTCCTTCAGCAATACTCCAAGTATCACTTAAACTTATGACTCTAGCTCCATTTGCAACAGCATAATATATTGCCTGTTCAACTCTTCCACCTGTAGTTGCATGACCAGTAGTGCTAGAGTCACTATGAAGTATCATTAGTCGACAATTTGGACACATACCGGCTATGCCAGAACCACTATTTGTATCTGCAGCTACAAGTGAGGCTACGGCTGTTCCGTGAAAAGATGGATAATCATCCATATAGAATTGATCTATTTCAGTTGATTCATTTGAGAAACTGTATCCATGAGAACCAGGTTCACAATTACCATCATTACCATCCGGTGGACAAGTCCATAATTTATTTACTAAATCTTGATGTCTTAGGTCAAATCCATCATCAATAACAGCAATTACAGGTTCATTTTGTCCAAACCCATATGTTTCTATAGCTTGACTCCACCCAAGATGCATAGCATTGACAAATTGTCCTCCTGTACACGGTGTACCACAACCTCCCCCAAAACCAACACAACGATAACATCCGTCTCCAGGCCAATTCCACGCTTCGTGTCCATTGTAATCCCATTCTGTTAAATACCATTGACTATAAAATAAAGTATCATTTACCACATAGTTTCTAGTGGTGGGTGTTGGTGTTGTACTTGTGTCTCCATTTTTATAGCCTTGTAGCAAATTTTCTGGTGATATGATACATTGAGAATAATTTAATGTTGATTCTTCAGACTCACATTGAATTTCACAAGACTGTGCACAGTCAAGTTCACCAAAGCAGTCTTCATCTAAATAACCATGAGTTATTGCATAGTTATAACCCATACATTCACAATAACATTCTCCTGTTGGTCTTTCTACTACACATGTATTTTTAAAACAAAATAATCTTCCATTACAATCTTCATCTGTTTGACAATAATTTCCAGGCACTTCATCAAAAGGTGGTTCCTCTATTGGAGGTAACTCTTGAGGTGGTTGAATTGGAGGACCAAAAGTATATGTAAGCATGTTAGGACCGTAATCTATAATAGATATTGTGTTTCCAAACTCATCATAAGTATATTCAAAGTCTTGCCAACTAAGTCCACTTAAACCTATCGTTGTAATTTCTGAAGGAGCTAAAAGTATTTCTGTATTAAATACATCTTGTGGAGAATTACCAACTAAACCATGAAAAGTTTGTGTATCAGCTTTATATAGTATGATTTCAGTATTGGATGAATTAAGTATTGTACCTTGTTCAGGATATTTGTCTGGAATTTCAGTAGGTCCTCTAAATGCCATTGGTATTGATATTCCTGGTAATGTTTTTCTATTATAAACTTCTTGATAATTCGGAGAGCCTTGTGATGCAGCGAAATGCAGATTGTTTATAAAATCCCATCCAATCAATAATCCATCGTAAAATACTCCAATAGCGTCACCTCTACCGGATGGATTCTGAGGACTTGTAAGTGCGTGATTTGGAAAGTATCCTCCCTCACCACTCCTATTATAAGTATCATCACAATCCAATGGTCTTGTGGAACAATAACATTCACACATCTGAGTTGAATTACTATATTTATTAAGATATTGTAAATTAGGATGTTCTTCCATACAAGATTGTTGACATAAATCATCACATTGTTCGTTTCCTGAAGGAAGACCAGGACCAATTGTTATGTATTCACTCCACATATGTACATCGGTATATTCTTGCGGAGCCGCACAAGTTTTTCTATCAACATTAACACCATCGACTTCTATCTTACCTACTAAATATAAAAAGGCTGCTGGTTGTGTTACCGGTACGGGAGCAAACCAATCAGGTCTATCATAAGTCCATGTTTGTCTAGAAAGATCAATTTCTGGTATTTCTATCTCAATACCACCATTTGAAGTTATTCTACTTTCGTTTCTACCAGGCTCGTGTTGTGGAAGAAAAACCACAGATTCAAAACCAAGATAAAAACACCATGGAAATCCAGTTAAAAAATTGTTTCTCATTATTATATGTGCAGACGACACCCATTCATCATTGTAATCAAAAAAGGAACCTCCATAGTCCATAGATGGATTAAATGGTTCAACATACCAATTACAAACTTCATCCGGTACTCTTCCTGTTAATTGGTTTGCTGAAACATTAAAATAGGTGAAATTTATTTCTCCGATGAACTCTGGTATATCACCATAAAAACTATTTCCAAATATATCAATACCAATTTGACCAGTTGGATTATTTTGAAGTGGTGCTATTTTTCTAAGAAAATCAGCAAATGATTCTTCAAATCCAAGTATCACCTCCCCATCAATTTCTGCTCGGTTTTGAGATATGTCCAGATGAGCTAAAAAAGGAAGAGTTCCAATCCATTCAGGAATTGGTCCTGAGAAATAATTTCTACTCAAATCGATTTCTCTTAAATTTCTCAGACATTTAATACCTTCAGGAAATGGACCTGAGAATCCTGGTGCTCCTGGTGCGTAAAAGGTATGATCAGTAACAGGACCATTTTCATCATTATGTTGCCCACGATCTAATCTTATCATTGTAGTTGATTCAATATCATATTCATAACCAAGAATTTCAACACTGGTACCAGAACATATATCATCTTCACATGTAGCATTATGTTCTTCAATGGTCAAACATTGGTCACTGGTATGACAATATTTACAACCACATTGAGATGCATCACAAAGTTTTGGATTACCTTGATAACTACTATGTGTGCATCCCCCATCAGGTCCTCTAGAATCCACATAATATGATGGACCACATTCACCATATGAGTTAAAAGAACCGTCTGGACAATAGTGACCACCATTTTGGTCTATGGCAGAACATTCCTCTATATCATTTTGTTCAATTGATGCATCAGATACTCCATCACAATTAACATCCCATTCACCATTTATAGGACAACATGTTCCAATACAACTAATCATAGTTGATGGACTTCCCCATTGACCTATGTGTTGACACTCTTGTTCTTCACGACTCCAAGTACATCCAATAATTGAATTACAACTTTGTTCAAGATTAAAAAGATCTAAATTTGGATTCATAATTAATTCATGAGCACAATCAAGGGTTTGAAACTCTGGTCTGTCAGGTAAACAAAACCAGTTCATAGATGCTCTAGTAAAACATTCAGAGTCGTTATCATGTAAAGGCCAACAATCAGGAATTTGAATAGTCTCTGATGGTGGTACATCGTCAGGAATCACAGAAACCACTGGTGTTCCATCAGGTCCTGTTTGTTCACTATAAGTGCTAAACTGATATAGATATACAAAAGAGGATGGTAATGCATATGGTAAAGATTGTCCTGGCTGAGTTGGACCATATGGTTTATAATTACAAGGTTGACCAGTTAAATCTGGCTGACGTGTATATGATGTTGAAGGATTACTAACAAGTTGGTTATTTTCTGTTTCAAAAACATATGCCCGATTATCCAATAAATCTTTTTGATTAACTATATTTTCTAATCTTTCACGTTTTTTATTAATTTTTTTAATATTATGTTTAGATAATTTCATCTTCTATTAATTTTTCTATTTTGTGATCTGGATAAAACACCTTGACTTCTATTTGGTTTTTTAAACCTACGAACAGTTCTAGGTCTACTAAATCTGCTCACGATATCTTCTGAAAAATCAAGTATAGATTGTATTTGTTCTATAGCTCTTTGTATATCAACTTCGGTTTGAAACGTAGTATGAATAAATAAATTAATTACACTGATAAAATCAGTCAATGTTATGATTCCATCTTCATCAGTATCTCCAAATTGAATCATACCAGGTAGTATTGGATCCATAAACGCCGATGATAAATTTCCACCTACTATTCCAACACTACCATTACATAAAGGATGATGTATTGGAGTTTGTAATATGTGACTAGCCATCATACATACATCCACGTAATCAACTATTCCATCACCACTAACGTCACCAATAAAATCTAAACAAACCCTTTCATTAAATTCATTTATAGAACATCTATAAGTTGGTGAAAGAACACGTTGACAATATCTATTTGCATCTATACTATTTGTAAAATTTGAACAAGAAACATAATTAATTAAACCATATTCACAAGTACCATTATCAAAAGTTGCATTCGGATTATAATTGTTTGCATCTGGATCCATACAACCCCCAATAGGCATATCTAAGAAATCAGGTATTGGGCCTTCATCGTATACACATCCAAAACAACTTCCATCATTAACATCAGCATCTAAATCATAGTTTTCACACGCTGGGTTAGTACAACCATATTTCGGAAAATCATAATTACATTGACCTTGCTCTTGTATTTGTGCTAGTGGATTATAATTATATGCTTCTGGATCTGTACAACCTACTATTTGAACTCCTCCAGTAGGAAATACTTTTGTAAAATTACCAACAGTCATAGGAACAACTCTGAACTCATCTGGCCAATACTTCCATTCATCATTATCGTCTAAAACTTTTGGAAATATTAAATTACCAGAGTTTCCATCAAAATTATCAGTTCTATACAATAACCCTCTAGACCTTTTGTAAATCATCATATCTATTCTATCACCAGGAGATGGATAATTATCATATACTCCATCAGGATCAGATTCATACAACACAAATCCAAATATAAATCCAGCACCTTTAACATAACTATCAGCTGGTGAATTTCCACCTATCATTACAGGATATGCATTTTGATATCCTTCAGTTGGAATGTACACATGAGAATATATTCTAGAATGTGCCTCTGAACCAAATAACCATTCTGGATCATTACTGATACATTCTGTTCCATCATTACCACAATTTATAAAAAATATTGAATCATGTGGCTCCCAAGTAATATTTTCATCATAAGCAGATTCAAGTGTTGGAAAATTCATATTATTATTAACATCCCAATATTCTGCATTAATTGGATATGAATCGTTTGAACAACATGATTCATTATACCACAATATTCCAAAGAAATCTTCATTACAATAGTTAGTAAAATCATCGTTTGGTCCATCTATACAACCATGATAACAATCATTTCTATTAGCACAAACGAATAGAAAAGACTGTTGAGTACCTTGCGCTGGACCATAACATTCACCATTATCACAATCCCAACTAAGTGGTTCTTCAAATAGACAACATGCAAGATTATCTACAGGACATCCAGTCGCTAATGGATTGAAATTTAAGGCATTTGGATTTGTACATCCAGGAATTGAAGCACCACCCCTTATGTTACCACCTCTATTAGATTGTTGTCTACTTTCTGTCATTCTTACTTTCGTATAAAGACATAACTAAACCATCATACATGTCGATGTTTCGTTTGTCCCAATTTCCTCGTTTGGTTTCTTTACACCATTTTGATGTATCGTACATTTCTTCTATTTTCATTTTAACAAAATCTTTAGCCTTAATTCCTTTAACTCTTGCTTTTCCAAATACTTGTTTTCTTGCCGTTGATGGATTTATATTTTGTACTTCAATTTCAAATTCATCCTCTAGAACATATCCAAGTATTGCATTAAATTTTGCTAATTTAATTATTGTTTGTTGTGAGGTTCTTCCTCCCATAAATCCTGAAAGATTATCTTCAATGTATATTTTATCCACGTTCTTCATGTGTTTATTTTTATCTAATTCTGATAAAATGAAGAAGGCCTTCTTTTTATATGTATTGAGTTTTTTTATATCAATGAATCCCATATCAAGTATTCTTTGATTTTTTGTAAATGCATATCCAACTGTAGATGTTGATATGTCAAGTCCTAATGTAACCATATTATTTTCCTATAAGTCTAATCTTATTTTAAATGTTGTTGAAATTTTATTACTTATTCTGATTGGTTTTGGTAACACGGCTGTTATCACAGGTTTGTCTTTATCATTGGTTTGATACAAATTAATCGTTGTAACATAAGGTGTGAAATCACTACCTGTAAATTCTGTTGCTAAATAAGGATTTGATAAAATGGATGCCGTGAGTTCATTCAATGTTGTTCCAAAAGTCCCACTTAAAGGCATTCGTAAAGTATAATTCATGGACTTATTAAACTCTTGAGGTCTAACTGTTACTGAATATTCATTTGTATTAATAACATCTTGAGAATCAAACTTCAAAGTAAAGTTAGTGTCTTTAGTAATGTCAGAATATTTAACACTACCCGACCAAGAGCCAGTTTCAGTAATGATAGCTAATCCATAGTCATAAAATATATTACCAACATAATTATCTGAGGATGAAGCATTTGTATTACTTTGAGAGTGATGAGCATTTGTTGAGTATAAATTTCCAAAACCATCATCTACAATTCGTGGATTATTACCTGAGTTATCTGAAAATGATTTATCAATTAAAACAAAAGTTTTTTCTTTAATTTTTTCTCCATAATATTGTTGAGGTATTGTTATTATGGAACTACTTGGATACCCATGATATTTTGTTAAAATTTGTCTATCAATGGCTTTTGTTACAATAGCTGAATTTCTAAAAGAAAATTTATGTTCATTTGGGTATTGTGGAGAACCACTCGTATAGAACAAAACATTCAATGAATTCCAATAGCTAGAACTTATGGATCCAGACACTATGTTTATTGATTGGATACCAGAGGATGCTGTAGTAAGATTCTGAGTGTAATGAACTACATTCTGTTGAATGACAGTTGATGTTTTATCAATATCTTTAAATACAAACATGCCATGTCATTAATAAGTAAGTTTAACTTTAATTGTAGCCTCAGTACTAAAATTCTTTTTCAATGGTGTAGATAAATTACCAACTGCAACCATGTCTCCAGTTCCATTATACAATTGAACAGAAGAAATAAATGTTGTTGGATTACCTTTCATTGTTGTATGTCTAAGTTCGTTTTGAGATCCTGAAACAAATGTTGGATTATTTGAAAAATTAAATTGTCCAGCCTTTGCCCTACAGAAATATTGTGCACTCACTTGGTCTTCTTCGTCTCTAAATTTAAGTTTACCACCCGGTACTTTTAAACAATTGATAAATCTTAATGCAGTTTTAAGATTTGCATTCTCTACTGTTGGAGTTGCAAATCCTTCAAATTTTGAATCACCGTGAACAACAAGTGTATCTTTTTGTGAACCACTACCAGGTATTGATGCTGATAACTCAGCCCCACTAAATACTAATACTCCCATATCAGGATAATAATGTCCATAAGTTTTATGAGTTGAAGCAGTAGCAACAGTTCCATCTGAACCAGATACAATATTATATCTGTCACCAACAGGAGTTGCGGTTGGATTTGTAGTCGCACTATCGTCAGTTAAACTTAATTTTGGTGTTGATGCATCTAAAGTGTTTGAACCTGATAATACAATAGTCCAATTCTTTTTATTCAACCTATCTTTCATAAGACTTCTTTGAGCAACAAGAACATAAATGTCGTCTTCAGCTGCAGTTGTAACAGCCGATGAACCTTGTGAAGAAATAAAGAAACCACCAGTAACTGATTGTGCTGGTAGTAATAAATTAGCAAATTGTTTATAAATAACTTCAGTTTTTGATTTTACATCATCACTGTCACTGTCACCACCCTTACCATTTTTATTACCATAAGCAACATGAAATTCAGTTGTTGTGGATGTTGAAGAGTTAGCTATACCAAAATAATATGTTTCATTAGTAGCACTAACTCCTGATTCTGATACTATAGCTGCTGCAAGTAGTTCAGTGCCCCCTCCTGAGAAATAAGGTGATGTCACCTTTTCGGTTAAAGTTATTTTGTCCATACCTTCTGCTGAGTTCAATCGAACATTTGTACCTGCTATTGCCATTTTATATTTCTCCTAATTTATATTACCCTTTAGTCGTAGTGTTACTTAATAATTGTCTTGTAATCTTAGTAACGTTATTTTCAAGGAATACCTCAGCTGTTGCACCAGACTCAGGATGAATCACAATTATAGCTGATTGTTTTCCTAAAACACCGTCAGCTTGAACAATTGGCATGAACCTTGCATTTGCCTCACCATTTACTAATTTCATTGTCATTTGTTTTGCTCTTGATATATCTGTATAATCCAAGAAGTCTCTTGTAACACCTTGTAATTCTCTATCAAATGTTAAATTACTATTAAATAAGTCTGGTCTCATCACTACAACGATAAGGTCACCAGTACCAACGGAATATCCTTTTAGTAGGAAGTTTACAGTGATACCTTGTGGATAACTAGTGTCATCAAATTTAATAAGATTAGCACTTGTCATACCTGTTGCTGATGGTTCTATTGCTGGAATTGCTATAGCATCTTGGTTTAATGTAATTAATCTATTTCTAATAGAGTTTTTAGCATGAACACTAGCCTCTAACATCGGTAAGTTTTCAATAGCCTCACCATAAAAAGCCGAACCACTAGGATGGTCAGTGTTCCAAAGTGTGTAGTCCACACCTGTGTCTGAAAGGGTAAATGAACCTATGTCCAAGTTACCACCTCTTGATAAAATTTCTCTACCTTTTTTTGTTAATACCGCATCAACTGTAACTGAAGTGCTATCTAGATATCCCATTTTTATTTCTCCTACTGAAAATTTTTTTGATATTTCAATTCATATATAAATATAGATATTTTAAAAAAATCTATTATATTTTATTATTCTCCACTTCTTTGAACTTTTAGTATGTTTTCGCCAGTAACTTTAACACTATAGAATGAAGAAGTTGATAAGTCTTTATAGTTTTCTATGTTCATTATACCTGGATTAGTATTCCGTGTACCTTCATACATTCTTTCAGCAAATGGGTAACTAAATTTACGAACATGATTTGAAGGAAATGTTATTGTACCATCAGATCCTGTAAAGAAATATCTTGTTTTACCTATTGCTCTTCCGGTTTGTGCACCTGGATTACCATTTATGTAAGAATTATACACTGATTTTGCATGAGTGTCTGTAGTGATGTTTTGTCTGTTAAAAAATCTTCTAAAGTTTTCAAATTCACTATCTTCTTTAAATGAACCTGAATAAATTTCAACATCACCAATTAAATAAAAATGATATCTTTTTTCGTAATGATATACATTATGACTATTACCAGCAATAGAACTGGTTTCAGAGTCATCAGCCAACATGTTTAGAAAATGAACATCATTTTGAGTTGTTCCCCATAAGTCAGATAAATTTTCAAATCTAGATGTATAGGTGTCGGTGATGTAAGTATTTGTACCTGTTACAGGTGTTATTATTGACATGTCATTTGAACTAGGTAACACAGACAAAGAACTACTTCTAGCAGAGTCAATTGAAAATTCTTTTGTTATCAAATCATCCATATTAAACGAAGCTGATTGAGCCATCACAACAGATGATTCTTTTTTAATAACATTATCGATATTTAACGATGCAGACCTAGGTGATATAAACGAAAAGTTTTTTGTTATAGAATTGTTTATATCAAATGAAGCTGATTTTATACTTTGTATTGAAAAATCTTTTACTATTGTATTGTCCATACTAATCAATGAACTAGATAAAGAGGTTTCAATATTCATAGCATTACCAATATAATCATCAGTAACAGAAAATGACATACTTTTTGGTACTTCTAAAGAACTACCTGTCGTTGTTATTAAATTTTCAACTGATAAATTAATGTTTTTTGGTGATTCATAAAAAGCCTCTTGATTAATTGTATTCATTAATGATACAGATCCATCTTTTGTAGTATCATATATCGTATCGTTATTTATTTGTACTGATATTTCACCATTTTTTGTAGACTCATAGAATGCAGATTGAGAAACCACTGAATTTACAGATATTGATGCACTTCTTGGTAATTCCAAAGTTTCCACAATACTAAATCCTGATTTAAAACCATCATTTGATGTAACATCTATACTAGCCGAAAAATTATTAGGGTTTGATTCTAACGTAACTTTTTTATAATCCACACGTTGTCGTTCTAAAACAGTTGGTTTTATAGTCACACCCACAGTTGTTTTTGAATCACTTAAAGTTGAACGAGCGGGAATCATTCTTTGAACACCCTCAATTATTGACTGATTAAATAAATTTTCGTGAGACCTTATGAATTTATTAGTATCCACTGATAAATCATAATACTCATAGAATTTTTTTCTAAAGTCGTCTAAACCAGCATATGAAGATGAATATCTAGATTGTGGATTAGCATATAATTTTTCAAGATTAAATGATTGAATTTTATCTAAAATAAAATTATCTATAAAATCTTGAGGTGACCTATTTATTTCTAATTTATTTGATGGAGTTAAATTTGCTCTATCACTTGATATGTCATCATAGGATTTTACAGAGGATTTATAAGGATTTATGTTATCAACAAAAGTTAATTTCCTATTTATTGATATCATGTTGTCGTTTTTTCTATTTTGATTTGCATCTTGTAAAGCTACAGTATTTATTTCTACAATATCAAATCCATACAATAAAGATCCAGTGGCTATATCTGACGATTTTGTAAAGGTAAAATCTTTTGAACTACCAGAAGGGCCGTGTGGATTGGAATCAACTATGTTAATTGTTGATTGTGCAGAACTTGATATTGATGAACTATTATAATTTTCATTCAATTTATAATGAAAGATTAATTCATCCCCATGAGAGTATATACTATTACCAACAGTACTAAATTTATTAAGAGTATGTTGTCTAAATCTAGACATACTTAATGCTGTTGTCCACGTTCTAAATCTAGATAAAGAACCACTTAATTGTCTACCAACAATTAAATTAGATGACGATAAAGCAGGTCTACTTCCTGTCGATATCCAATTTTTGTTAGCTTGATGATTACTATCGACTGATAAACCACCACTAACCGACATTGAAACAAATGCTATAGTGGCTATTTGACTTTTCTTTTGATAACCAGCAGCTAGTTGATATTTTTGTGTACCACTACCACTTACACTTGATGACATTCTCTGTAACATCACGTTCCAAAGTTGTCCGTCAGACATAGTTATAAAACTTGTAGACATAGATACAGCATTTGATTCAATTGATGCAGAACCATTGGATGAATTATTTAGTCTAAATTGAAATTTATTAAATGTATCAACACTTGCTGAAGGAATCACTCTCAAATCAAAAAACACTTGTTCAGTAAATCCACCACCAAAACCATCCACTGAGGCTGATGGTGCATTTGTTGTAATGGTTTTATTACCATCAATACTCGCTGTAGCCTGTGTGAATTTTATAAATGAACCTTGTGCTTCAGTGTTGAGAACAAAAGTTTTACCAGCTGAATCAAAGAAATCTCCACCTCCAAGAACTTCTAAGACTTGAAAAGTTTGAACATCAATTTTTCCTTTATGACCATTAGTAGATAAAACTGATTTTGAAACTTCTGCTGCTATATCCTCTGATGTAGTTTTTCCATTTATTTGAATTCTAACTTTACCACTATCTAAAGTTCCCGTAGCTCCATCATTATCATCATCAAATATATAAGTTTTCTTTGTACCATCACTTGAAGTCAACCTTAATAATTTTCCATCAAAGTGAGATGCAGTGGAAGATAAAATAGCCATTGAACCAGTTGACTTAACTGGTGGACTTCCAACTTTTTTTAATATTTCTTGATTGTTTGTACTCTTAGAATGTTTATACACAAATTCAACTGCGTTAGGGTTAGAGCCATTCATCCACCAATCGACATTTAATTGTCTTTCAGGTTTTGAATCAAATCTATAATGATATAATTTTCTAGGTTTTAAATGATAAGATATTTCCCTCGATTGATTTTCTAAATCAGTTTCGTTTATTGTAACCCCTTGTCTTGGAACTGCCGTATCAATATCTCCACTACCAGTGTTGATTTGTTCTAAATTTGTTGCTGAAAATTCGTTTATGGTTAACACATCAGGAGGATAACCATAAATGTTCAATAGAGCTCTTACAGAATTAGTAGATCCTTTTGATTTATATAAATAAATTAAATTATTAAGAGTTTTTCTCCAAGTATTATTTTCAATATCTTTTATACTTGTCTTTGAATTTACTTGTTGACCAAAGTAAGTTGCTAAACTACTAGTATATGGAGATATAGGATCCCAATTCATGTTTTGTAAAAACATTGGTAATAAATTTGTGGGAACTGATTCTAATCTTTTATATTCTCTATTATGAAATGTAGAGAATCCATCTATATAATTTCTTATAATATCAAATTGTTCACCTTGAATACCTAAAAACTGTTTTAAATCACTATATTCAGAACTATTTTGTATATAAGTTGGAAGATTATTTTCTAAACTGTGTATATTTTCTTCATCAAATGCCGACGCCGAACTATACATCCCATTATACCAAGTTTGCCACTCTGCTGAACTTGTGTGATACAAAATATCAAATGGTAGAGCATTAGTAGGATCTTCATACGTTACTTTAATATCTGAAAAAATTGAAGACGTGATTTTTGTATGAGGACCTTCATCTGGTTCTGTGTGTAGGGTTTCAAAAAATACTGGAAATAAATCACCACTTGACATGATAGATCCTGTAAAATAAATGTCTGAAGTAGATCCACTTGGTGTGACGTAAGTTGCCAAGTTTTGATAGGCACCTGGTGCTGAAATTATATTAGAACCTGTTTTTAAACTTGAACTTATTACTTCAACATGTCCTGAATTTTCACCCCAATCAGATATAGAACCTACAGAGTGATTTACTTTTCTGGTTGGAACATAATAAGATGCTGAAGACTCTATGATATATCTACGATATTCACTTCCAGTTAAACTTGGTTGTTGTATAAATCTATAATGTAGTGTATCTAATGGAGTTCTATATCCATTAAACTCTCTAACTTCTTTTTTTATATCTAATTGAGAACCACTTAAATTAGATTTCACTAAAAAAGATAAATAAACAGAACCACTTCGATTAAAAAATGGTTTATTTTCAGCTCTGTATTTGTTTCTAAATAAATCTATTTTATTGTTAGCAGCGTTGCTTCCAAAAGAAGAAGTGACTTTATAAACTAAAGGTAGTCCATCTTTTTTTTGAAAAAATTCACTTAAATTTTCAATGTTTGTTTGATATGAAAAAACGTCTTCATTTAAAGCATACGTGGATGCATAATTTCTTCCAACTCCTGGTGCACTAGCTGTGGATTCAGTTTGACCATCATAATATAAGAATTTTTCATATGGTGTAAATGAATTTATTTCACTTTGTATTTTATTAAATAAATCATCACGATATTGAGTTAAATAAGAAGCATCTTCATCTATTGCTATTCCACCCACACTACTACCTGAAATATGTGATAAAGATTCAGATATATTTGAATAATGTGATTGTATGGTTTCGATTTTGTTTTTAAAATTTTCTAATTTTCTTTTAGCTGAACCAAAAAATGTGTGATTTTCAAAAAAATTATAATCAGTATTTAAATTTGGATATTCATATGAACTTCCAGTTAAAAGACTATCCAATGAATCAAGTGATAAAGAACTAGATAATTGATCTAAATTTTGAAAATATTGACTTTGAATTTGAGGATTTATCCAATTTTCTTCAGTGTCTATTTCCAAACCTTGATATTCATTAATTAAAGGAGTTTCAGAAAAATAGTAAACGTCTTCATTTTGAGATATTAAAACTTCTCGTTCTATTGTTACAGTGGATAAAATAGGAACAAGTGGTAATTGAGAATAAAATTTTAAAATAATGGATTGATTTTCATCACCAGAGGAAACCGAGTCAAATGTATAATTAACTATAGGTACATCTCCACCACCACCTATATTTAAAACATGATTAAATTGATACTCATCAGTATTATCACCCTCAACATCCATGTTCATGGATGAAATAAAATTAGATAAGAATCCAGTATCTATTTCTTCTTGAGTAATATTATGGTCTGCTAATTTAAGTCTTGCTTCTAATCTTGATGGTGATATTTCAGTCAATACAAAAACATCATTAATTAATGGTCTATATTGTTGTAAAAAATCAACTTTTATTCTGTAATTACCTTGAGGTATATTGTTTTGTGATAAAAGTTCATTGGGTTTTAAATAAAAACTAGAATCACCATTGTTATAAATTTTAAAATCTACTCGTGAATCACCATTTTCATCTAATGAATCACTAATGTTAATAAAACTAGAATTAGTTACAGTGCCTGGAATTTGTATGTCTATTCCATCATCTCCACTATACATAGTTGAATAAAATATAGCATCATTACCATTTGCTAATTTTACAACTTGACCACCGGCCGAACGAACCGTTACTTTTAAATAAGTTTTTATTTCTGGATCAAGATATCCATCTATGGTTTCACCAATTAATTGATAATGGTTTGGATTAAAATTTAATTCTAAATTTGGCATACTTGTTATAATGCTCCATCTGTGTTAGTTGTTTTTTTTGGAATTTTTATAAATGAATCTCTTCTCATAGGTCTTCCTTTTTGTATCTTTTTAATTTTATAATCACCAATCATTATACCTTGATTCCCATTTCCACCAGAGTCACGAATAATATTTCCATCTTTATCACCACAATTTAGTTCAATTTTACAATCTTGTTGTAATGTAAGATCCAAATTATCACTTATAAATATCTGCCCGACTGAACTTTCCTCAGGAAAACAATGAATTCTTTCATCATTCCAATCTCTACAATCCCAATAATCACTGTTTGAATATAAATGAGCATATGTGGCTTGATTGAAAAAATAAACAAGTGGTGTGATTTCACTTTCTTCAATTCCATTGTTTAGTCCAGGTGGCATTAAACCTGGTATTATTATTTCATTTTGAAGATATGTCGCTATATCAGGTCTACCTCTTTCTATCCACCTAACAGCGTCTAATGCCTCAATGTTCCCATCTTGATTTATATCAAATTCTTCAAAATATTCAGGAAATGGTAATGTTTCTAAATATTCATCAGATGTATCAAATGGAAGAGTGGTTATATCCAATCCCAATAATTCATTCATATCATAAACACCTGTGTTAAAATATCTAATTTGTTCTAAATCAAATTTTTCAATAGATTCTCCAAGTTCATCATTTTCTTGACCATCAATTAAAAATAATTCATCAATGATGTCCTTGTCACCTATTTTACCACCAGATATTGTTTCATTAATGGATATTTGATAGTCTGAAGACAAATTAGTTCCACCAATAATTGGAGTGGTGTATGGCCATGGAATTGTTTTAAACAATGTCCCACCATATTCTGTAAATTCTGGATATTGATTTACAGGTATATCTAAAAATATTCTAATTGTTATGAATTTCCATCTAACTATTTGAATTCTACCGTCTAAAGTATGTGAAAATAAAACTGCCTTAATATTTTTTACTCCTGGAGTTGAATATGTTTGATACAGTGGAGTTCCAATGTCAGATATTTTGTACAAATCATCTTCTTTTTTTCTATATAATTCATAAATGTCAGATGGGATATCTTCTAAGAAATCCTCAACGTCTTGAAACTTATCATCAACGTCATCCCAATCTATAACATAAAATTTATAACCCAATTCTTCGCTTTGATATGCAAACTCATTATCCATTCCAGGTGCACCATCTAAAATATAATCTGCCTGATTGTATTGAGAAATGTAAAAATCTAAACTAATTTCACCTGGTGCAGAACAAAATTGTCTGTCTAAATCAGGTCTTTGATATGCTTGTAAATCATATTCATTAGTGGAGGTTATTTTAGTAATAGCAACAGGTTCAAAGTTGGATTTAACAGCTTGTTCTGATGTTTCAACATCACTACCTTCATAGTAATCAGTGTAAAGATTGTAAATAGCCTGATTGGGTTCTTGGTTTAAAAAACTCTCTTCAAAATTATTTAAATCCAATTCAACACTTGGTTTTACCAACCTTTCAAAACGTTCTATATCAATGGGAACACTTGGTGGCTGAACCTCTTGCTCTGTTGATATATCAAGTTTTAAACTTGTGCACTTCCAAGCAGCTTTTTCAGCAGCTTCTATACCTGGTTTTTTGTCCCTTGAGTCTCCAAATCCTTCATATCTTATAGAACTACCATAAGTGAGATTTAAATTTTCTCTAACTCCACCATCTCTGGTGAATAAATTACCAGGATCAAATGAAAATATTTGAATTGAACGTTTTCTTATATCATTTGAATCATACCAAGCTTGTGCATTACCCTCCATTTGTATCACTATGTAAATTTTTTGACGAGTTAAATTATATGCAAATAAATTTGTAAAATCTGCTCCGAGTAAAGAATCAGAACTTGCCTCTTCATCTTCTGGTGGGGATAAAGCATTATTAATATTAAAACTAGAATTAAATCCATTAAATTCACCATAAACTCTATTTTGAATATCAGATGAACTAAGATTATCAACCAATGTTGAGTTTTCAATAACATTTCCTAAAGACTCCCCTTCACCTTTTGTTGAAAAACTTGAATCAAAAAATTTAAATTCATTAAAACCACTATCAGTTATTATGTTTTCAATATCATCATAACCACCCACACCAGTGATGGACAGTAGTTCACCACTTGTACTTTTAAACGTGTCATCATCAAAAATCCAAGCTCTAACACGATTTCTTGTTATTCTATGTCTTACCCCATTGTTTTCAATTTTTAATTCTTTTATTTTTATAAAAGAATCACCAGTCGGAGTCATTTTATAACCAACAATAGCATCATTTAAATCATATTGTTTTACCTCTGTGTATAAATCCTTTCCTCTGAATTTATCATTTCTTACAGGTAGTCCATCGGAATCAGAATAATTAGGATCTGAAGACGAATCATCATAAAACACATAGTGTCCCCTTCTTCCAAAATCTGGACGATTACGAAATAATTTTTTTATCATTAAAATGCTCCATCTTTTTTAGTTTTTTTTATTTTTGAAGTATTTTGTATTTCAATAGGAGTGGATGCATTAAGTTCAAATTCAGGTGAATAATCACCAATAACGAATCCAAAATTTTTATTTCCACTACTATCATCTTGAACATTATTTTCAACTAGTTCAGAAACTATACTAACTTGTAAAGAAGATTCTTCATGTGATTCATTTGTCACTGGTGCTACAAAATCTTCAGGTGTCCAAGTTCTACCATCCCATTCAATTCCACCAAAAGGTATTTTTTCCTCACCCATTGTATTTGTTTGTAACCCTAAATTAATGGAATCAAATCTACCAACTCTTGTAAATTTAGGTAACACAGGATAATAATACGTGTTTCCATATTCATTGTCACCCAACCATTCAAATGCATTTGGTGAATTTTGTGAACTACGAGGAGCACCCATTGATGGACTATTCATTAATTCAATATCCAATAATGCATCTATTATTTCTAAATTTTCAATTTGCATATTATTTAATTCTTTAATTTTAAATCTCGAATCACTAATAGACATTTATAATCTCCTTTGTTTTTTTAGAATTCTATTTACAAGAATTTTTTTCATTGTTGGAGCTTGACTTTCTAATTCTTCAAACACATTATTTATTCCCATTTCATGCCAGTTTTTAGGGAATCTAAAATTAAATTCATTAATTGTTGCTGATGAGGACACTAAACATTGATTCCAATTAAATTCAGTTGGAGCACCTGATTTATGTTTTACCCAATATGCGGTTCCTGGTTCAAATGATTCAATACTTCCAGTCCATCCAGTTTCAGGATTGTATAGTGCTGCAACTCCTTGACCGATAATCGCGGTTATGATGTTTTCAAGTCCATCCAAAGTACATCCAGGTTCTTGTGAGTGTAAAAATGGATATGATATTAAAGTTGGTTGAGTACCAGGATTTAATTCATACGTAGGATTACCTACCAACTCTCCTTCAATATCTATAGTGGTTCCTTCTTCATCACTATTATAAACCCAATATCCTTTTAACGGATTTATTTCAGTTAAACTTCCAGCCCAACCGATATCATCCATTAATGTAGCAGCCTGTTCTTCAGTAGTGATAGAATAAATAGTTCCATCCAATCCAAAAATATCTTCTAGAGAATTGTTTTCCATAATTAATGGAAACGAAACTAAAGTTGCTCCCCATGTTGGTATATCTATTGTCATATCTGTGGATGAACTACAAAGTTCTTCTACGGTAGCTCCACTGTAATCAACTGTCCAAGTTCCAACATCAGTTCCTTCATCAATTCCAATTACTTCTATTAAATTATTTTCAAATTGTAGTTCATTAAAATAATTACACATTTCACTGTTTACAAATTTACCAATTTCACCAGTTTGAGAGTTATAATATTTAAAATGACCACCTTGTAATTGTCCAAGTTCATAAAAACTTGAACCTGGATCTGGATAAAGATCAGTGTTGGTGTTTATATAACCAGAACCATCATCTAATACGATATGAACCACAAATATGGATTCTGGAAAATCATTATAAATTTGTGAGTCCACTATACCATATCCAGCAACAACCTCTTCTGGTTCTAATACTCCATCTACTTTTGTATAAAAGAATGCTATCACATCTCCAACTCTAAGTGTAATATCTAAATTTAAAAAATCAGTACTAAATATAAGAAAACTTTGTGATGTTGTTTGAGAATATTGCCATCCTGTTGGTTCATGATAGTATCTATTTCCAACATTTGTTAAATTTTCTTTTGATTGTGTTCTAATTTGATTTTCAATTTTTTTAATGTCAACATTTGATTTACTTCTAGTATTTGTTTGTCTTCTGGTTTCAAATGATTCTGGTACACCTATATGTTCTTCAAATGTATAATAATCAGGTATAATGTTTTTCCAATATCTAGGTGACAATGGATTACCTGGATTTTCAAGACTTGTGTTGTAATCATCTACTTTACCACAAGCCTCCACACCACTATTGTATTTCCATATAGCATCTATATCAGTACAACACCCAAGACTACTATTTTCACAGTAACAAGGTGGAAAAGTTTGATAATTGAATCCACATCCGTATTGAGATCCTTCATCTAGACAAACACTTTCAGAAACTCCAGCATATTGGAAACAATCAAAACAATCATGTGGATAATTTAAATCAGAAAAATCAAAGTTTTTTACTATTTCAACTTCCGTTCCATCTTCACAAATAGCTCTTATACTAGTTATTGGACTTAATGATTCTGTATATACACTAGGATCTGAAAAATCAAAATCACAATCATATACTGACATTGGATTTATATATCCTTGAAATTCAATATCCGTATCTTCAAAATGATTTACAATATAGAAAAAGTAATCATTTGGGGAATAATAATCACCATCACCACCAAAAGTTTCATCTAATGAAAATTCAATTCTTACACAATCTTTCTCACTTGGAAATCCTAACATTTCCCACATTTGTTTTGGTTCATTAAACCATCTAACATTTGTGACATCCGTGTCTCCAATTGATTTTCCAAGCTCGTCTCTTAATAAAGTAGTTCCATTATTAATCAATGTATTATCTTCTGCATCTGAATCAGGTAGTAAATATCTAGGTCTTGTAAAATTAGGTAATACATCAAGATACTCTTCATAAGATGAATCCATTTTTATTAATGCAGATTCTGTTTTTAATTTATCACTTATTTTATCAAATGGAACATTTACTTTTAAGAAATCATCTTCTGATGAATCTAAGAATCCAAGTTGTCTCACTATGTTTTTATAATAAGAACTTTGTTCCGATATTCCACCAATAATTGGAGTAGTGTTTTCAAATGGTATGAATGAAAATCCATCTGAACCAAAATATAAAAAGTCTTCATCTGTTCCTTTATTAACATTTATTCTAACGGTAAATCTTTGATTATGTAAAACTCCAGATGGATTTCCAAATTCATCAATTTTAACTCTTAACATATATCCTGTTACTTCATAAATGCCTGAATTTAAATATGTGTGATAAACAGATTTATTTTCATTAATTAATTCAGGTTCAATGAATTCACTCGGTGAACCATCACCCCAATCAACATCATATAGATAAAATTCATTTTGTCTAAAGGCAGTATACATAATTGGTCTATCGGTATAAAAAACCTCATTATATGGATATCTTGGATAAAAATAAAATTGAGCTTC
>MDSY01030635.1_pt1 | contig 21868 bp, 9 predicted proteins | sample 811131 | NCBI WGS metagenome assembly MDSY01 (sample SAMN05326643, study PRJNA326480) | marine metagenome | isolation source: seawater | place: Atlantic Ocean: South West | collected 2010 | reverse complement strand
GTGCCGAATCGTCGCGCGTGCCGCGTGACGACCTCCGCCCATCATGGCCGTTCCCCAGCGCGCGAGTGTGAAGGCTCCCAGACGTTGTTGCAGATCGCGTCGACAGCGACAACAATCTCGATGAGTGCTTTGCTGGCGTTTGGCGCGATCGACACAGAGCCCGCCATGGCCGCGTTGAGCAATCCCAACACTCGATTACCTCGCAACGGCGTCGCCGCGCTGCGCCGCGCAGTGCCTGCCATAAACACCGACGCCGGTGAGATCCAGGGCCGCCTGGAGGAAGCTGCTTACCTCCTTCGCATACCGCAGAGAAAACCTTGGGGCACGATGGCAGATGACGTCAAGTCGTCCCTCAACATCGTCCGCGATCGACGCGCCAGGTTGCTCGAGACTGTCCCGTCTGGCGAATCCAAAACCGCCGCGGAAGCTACGATCGCCGAAATCGATCAGCTGCTCACCGAGCTCGGCGACATCGCTGGCTCTCAGAATGTGGAGCGATTTGACATTGGCGTCGCCATGGCGTTGGACGCGACGTCCAGGCTGAGGGTGCTGCAGGCGCCGGGCTTACCTTTCGACGTGCCCAAGAGGTACGATACCCTCCCAAGACTCACTGGTCGTGCCACCGTGGATCTCGTCGTCAGGAAAAACGGGTCGGACACGTTCGGATTCGTCAACGGCGAAGAGGCAAAGACGGCGACGCTGAGGATAATCGTTGACGGATACAACGCACCGGTCACCGCGGGTAACTTCATCGACAAGGTGCACAACGGGCAGTACGACGGGATTCGGATCAAGCGCTCTGAGACGGCGCTCATCGTCGACCCCAGTCCTGACGATCGTGATCAGAACCTGCCGCTGGAGGTCAAGCCGATTGACGACTACGAGCCCCGGTACCGATCGCCCCTGAACGTCATGGGCGCCGAGGAACTCCCGTCGCTGCCGCTATCGGTGAACGGGTCCCTCGCGATGGCCCGCGGGATAGAGGACGGCACGAGCAGCGCCACCCAGTTTTTCGTGTATCAGTTCGATAAGAAGAGCGCGGGGCTCGGCGGGTTGGCGTTCGAGGAGGGAGAGTTCTCGGTGTTTGGCTACGTCGTGAAAGGGGAGGCGGAGGGTTTCCTGAAGCAGCTATCGACGGGGGATACGATCGTGAGTGCTAAGATCGTGGACGGATACGATAGGCTACTCAACGCGACAACGAGGTCGGCGCCGGCGGTTTCGGTCGAAGGTCCCACCGGTGCCGACGCGGTGGTCAGAGCGCCGACGGAGTGATGTCCGTCGGACAGACTGACGTGACAGAGCAGAGTTTCGTTAATAAAGGAAACCTTCGTTTGATAAATTGACACGGGCGGTCCGTCGCCTGTTCTCCCCAACCCGACGCCGATGGCTCGCCACGTATTCACAATCTAATTGAGCGACGCGAGGATCTTGTCATCGAGCTCGAACGACATATCCTTGTTTGCGCGCCCGGATGCTTTGTAGAACTCGAACCTCTCCTTGAGATCCGACGCGAGGTCATGCTTGGGCTGCCAGTCGAGCAGCTTGAGCGCATTGGCAGGATAAGAATAGAAATGGATGGGCCTGAACGGGAACGCCTTCTTGACCTCCACACCTTCCGGCAGCTTCTTCGGATCGTAGTTCACAATATTGGGTTCGACACCCGCGGCAGCCGCGCAGAGCTCCACCATCCCGTTGAGCGTGACTGCCTTGTTGGTCACCGCGTTGAAGATGGCGCCGTTCGCGGCGGGGTTACCGACCGCCGCCGCCATCATAGTGGCGACATCCTCCGCGTGGGCGACCACAGACATCTGGTCACCGCTGCCCGGCACCAGCACGGGGCGTCCCCTCACGATGCGGTCGAAGAAGAACTCCTCGCAGTCCTTGTTGTTGCCGTACCCGGTGAAGTACTGCGGGCGGAACGACGAAAACGAAAACGGCATGGTGGCGAGCTTCACCTCAACCTGAGCGTGACCCGCGGACTCCTTCACCGCGTCGCCCTCGAGGTGGGGCGGGGTTGGGGTGGGCTTGTACATGCCCGCGGAGGACACGAAAAAGAATTGCTTGGCTCCGCACTGCTTCGCGAATGCGGCGACGGGGCCGACAGAGTCGAGATCCTTGCCGTTGTTGTCGACGACGACGTCGAACTGCGCTCCCGTAGCCTTCGTGGCGAGCTCGCTGGGGTCCGCCCACACGGTTTGGACACCGGCGGACGTTAGCTCGTTGAAGTACGAGAACGGGGGCTTCTGCATCTTCTTGTCATCTTGGGAGCCGACGGTGTTGAGGGTCACCGAGTGGCCTTGCGCTGCGAGGGTCTTCGCGAGCCAAAAGCCGATGTTGGCGTGACCACCACCGTTTGTGTTGACAATGAGAACCTTCTGGGGGGCGGCCGCGGCGGTGGTGACCGCGGCCATCGCGCGCTGCGGGAGGAAGCGGGGGGATCGGGTGGTAAGGATCATATTGTCGAGTCGGATCGGGGCGTCGGGGAAGCGGGGTGATCGGGTAAGGATCAGATTGTCGAGTCGGATCGGGGTGTCGGGGTTGTGGGACGCACCCTGGCGACGCGTGCGTTGCGACCAGAGGCGCGGCGAATCTGACGCGCGCCCGAGGGCGCGCGGAGGCAAACGCTGGGGGCAGCGGCGAGGGCGGAAGCGACCATTTCGAGGTTGTTCGCGTCGAAGTGTGATGGATAAGGGCGGTGCCGTTGGTTTCTTTTGCGGGGGCGCCAAGTCAGCATCCTGTCTCGTCGTCAGCGATCGATCAGCCGCATCGATCCGCTTCCGTGGGCACTTGGGTTTTCAAAGTCGGGGCGGAACCCCCGAGCCGCTCCATTCGCCCAAGCGCGCCATACCCTAGCTGGCGTGAGACGCCTGGAGGGTTCGCGCGTGAGGGAAGTCAGACGCGCGCCTGGGGGCGTGCGCATTCACGAGGCGGGCGCTCGTTCGTGATACAACCCGGGCGGCTGTCCCCGAGAGAGGCGGAGGAGCAATCTCTCGTGACTGCTGCTGGGAGGACTCGGGCTGAGTATCGCAGCGCGCGTGGGGGTAGTCCAGGTTGGGGTGGGAGGCACGATGTCGCGCGAGAACTGGTCCCGCGCGTCGTCTTCGAACGTGGTGCCCGGCTGGGCCCCGCGAGCGCATCTCCGCCACGGCGCATGCTCGCCCTCGGGGACGACGGGCGTCCTGAGGTCTTCTTCGCCATCGTCCGCGCGGTCGAGCGTCGTGGCCAACGGCGTGGGCTCGGGCTTCGGCAAGTGGATGCAGGACGCGTACGCAGACTCATTCACGAGCGCGTTCAAGCCACTTCCGAGGCGTGCGGATAAAGGACGAGACGGTCGCGATGAGGGCAAAGGGCAGGCGGACGCGCCAGGCGGAGTCCCCGGGTCGTACGACCACGTCTACATAGACGTCAACAACGTGTTACACGTCGCCGCGCACCACACCAAGACTGAGAAGGCTTTCTTCATGAAACTCTTCGCGCTCCTGGATCTCAACATGCGTCGCACCAAGCCGCAGTACACGGTGACGCTCGCGCTCGACGGCCCGGCGCCAATCGCGAAGACCATCACGCAGCGTCGCCGCCGCATTCGGCTGAGCAGCGGGGAGAAAGTGCCGCTGTCGGAGGATCCCGCGCGATTGCTCAAGATTGGTCTGACTCCAGGTTCCACACTGTCGCTTAAGATTGACCGCGCGCTCGAGTACTACTCGGCGACCAGGCTTCTGAGCCGCAACACACTTCCGAGGGGTTTGCTCTTTGAGATATCCGGCACGAGGGTGCCCGGGGAGGGTGAAGTCAAGATCCTTCGGAGCATGAAGGCGAGAGTGGAGAACCCCAAGTTCGAGGGTCACTCGCATTTAATCGTCTCAGAGGATAGCGACGCGCTGCTGTTGGCGATGACTGCGGCGCCCGCGGATACGTTTGTGCTTTCGTCAAAGCTCGTGTTTTCGGTGCGATCGTTCAACACGGCGCTCGCGAGCCAGCTGCCGCCGGGCGTGGCACTGGACGGCGCGAGGAGGGACTTCGTGGCGCTCGCTGTGATGATGGGTAACGATTACCTCCCGGGTAGCAGGTTTGGGGTCAAATACTCGTGGAGGGCGTACGTGCAGCTGCGCAGCGGCGAGAGGTCTGGTAAAGTCGACGGCGAAGGCGGATCGAACGTGCCGTCGCCGTCTTCGAAAGTCGCTTGGGGACGGTACCGCGATTCCCCGCTGTTCCCGGCGCCGGATCCCCTGTTGGACGCGCCTTTGTTCCCGGGTGATCGCAGGCCCGGTAAGATGCGTCGCGGCGGCTTTGGTGAGAGCCGGGTGTACGAGGAGGGCAAGCTCGCGTTCCGCCTGCCCCCGCCGGTGAACTGGGGGATGCTGCGGGACTTCGCCAGGGTGCTCGCGGACCCCGAATACGTAGAGTTGCAAGTGAGCGATGGTCTGAGGCCCCGCGCGGACGTGCAAAGAGCGATCAACGCGGCGGCTGCAGCTGCGGCGACACTTAATCAGACGATCGACCTTGAGGATGACGAGGACGCCCCGGGCGATGAGCTCATCGTTGCACTCATCGACGACAAAGAAGTTGTTCAGAAGGCGCCCTCGTTTTCTCTCATCCCCGGGGTCGCCGGGGTGGTTCGCGCTAAGCTCGATCCACTTCGGAGCGCTAGACGTGCGTACGAGTATATCCACGGTGTTGGCTGGGTGCTGGAGATGTACTACACCGGCGCGTGCCTCGACTACGGTTACCATTTCCAGTATTCTCCCAGAGAGCACAACCAAGGCATCGCGGCGGCAATCGACAAGAAGGCGCTAGACGCGAACTCTTTCACAGCAGGGACGACCGCTTTCAAGGCGAATAAATCGAGAAACACGACGGATGTGGCGGCGGCGGCTGCCGCTGCTGCGGCTGCCAACGCGGCGGCTTCGCAGGGATCGGGCGGATCCGGGTCAGGCGGTGCCTCGCGCAGCAAGGTACCCCCGCCCGCGGTGGACATCGCCGACTTCCTCACGCTACCCTTAACTTACGATCCCACCCTAGACCCGTTGAGGGATCGCGAACGCGCTGGTGTTGCGTACCTCAACAGGTATCCCATCACCCCTCTCGCGTATTCCCTCGCGGTGATCCCGAGGGGCGGTCGCGCCATGCTGGCGAAGGGCGTGCGGCCACTCCAAGACCAGGGTTCCCCAGTGCATCACCTTTTCAAGGACGACTACTGCGTGACATGTATCAAGCATCGCATCGCGGCGGGTCCTCTGGAGCGCGTCATTCAGCAGGAGTCTGGAAACGGAGGGGGAGGATCGATGGGCACGGCGAGCGCCAAGGGAAACGGTATCGTCGGCGGCGCGATGGTCCCGACCAAGAGGGGTCGCGGGGCCCGCGGCGCGCGGGGAGGTGGGGGACGCGGCAAAAAGGATGCGTCCTCCGAGGCTGAGCGCTTACTTGCGCGTAAGTTTGCGGGCGGTGACGAAGCGATTCGATCCGCAGCTCGCGCGGGCGGCGACGTTGCGCGAGAGGCTCTCCGTCGGCTGAATCGTCGACACCTCGAGCACCTCTCGAAGGCGCCGCAGCACGCTCAGGATCGACCTCCTCCTCCGCTCAACGACCTCGAGGGCGCGGTCGCGCGCGTCTCCGTTGACAATATCCTCAGCGAAGATGAGGAAACACTGCGAACGCTCGGCGACCAGCCAGTGCTCATCTGGCACTCCTCTTACAGCGACCCGCCCGACCTGGACAGGAGCGCGCTCACGCCAGAGGAGGATCTGCCGGGATGGGTCTCGCTGGTGACGCCCCCGGGATGCCGGAAACTCGGGCCGGGGATGACCGACATACGCAGGTACGACGGCGATGCATCGACGGTTTTGTCCATGTGGAGCGTCGGTGGAGAGTCGCCGACGTCGAAGTCCGGGCCCGGTGCGGGTGGTGGGCCGGGGAGAGGCGGACGCGGCAGGCAAGCGTTCAGGAACGGAGGAGGGTTCAAAAAGAGGCCACCTCGGGGCAGAGGAGGCGAGAACTTCGCATCTGCAGATGGCGACCGGAAGAAAGACGAGTCGGATAAAGGATCGCCGGATGCACCGGCGAGTACGCCTTCGCAAAATCGGCGATGGAGGCGCCAACCGGCGGGAGCCGCCGCGAGGCGACGAACCGGAGAGGGCGCATCCGACGGGGCGGCGGAAACGAAGTCCGATGACTCGCCGCCTCCACCAGCACAGGGCAGTGAGGACGATCGTCCGATGACGCCCGGTGATTTCCGTCGTAGACGCAGTCCCGGAGGATTTTACGGCGGCCGTGGTCGCCGGGGTGGGACGAAGCCGAGGGCACTGCCGCCTCGGATCATCGGCGCATTTTGTGCATTTTGAATTTGTCTTGTCCCTTCTTCGAAATACATCAGTAAAAATGTCGGCATCCGCTCCTCATTCGTCCACTGCTTCTCAATCGTACACTCTGGTCTTGCGCATCAGGGTTGGGTCGTCAAAAACGCCGTCCTCCTGCGTGATGATCTCCGAGAACGCACAGATTGTTCCCGGAGCGCCGACCACGTTGGTGTACTTGGCGTTGCCCGTGCGCTTCTTCCCCGCGGGCGTGTACTGTTTGACCCAGTTGTCGTATCCGCCCGCAACCTCCACAGCGGCCACGTACTCAAAACCCGCTGCCCTTAGACGGTCCAGCACGACGCACGCGCCGTCGGGTTCGTTCTCTGCGTCAGCCGCTCCGAGGATGAGCACCCGAGCCGTCGCCGGATCTGGGAACATTTGCGAAAATTCCGATTCGAAGTCGCCCCTCGTCTCCTTCTCCCAATGCAGTGGTCTGCCAACGACGTTCACGGCGGGCACGTTCACGGATCCCATCACGGCCTCCTTGTCATGGTCACGAGCACCCCGCACGTCCACGACCTTGACGCCCTCCTCCTTAAACATGGTAAACGCATCCTTGACAGTCACCACCTGCCACCATCTCGGGTATTGTGGCTCGGGCTCCGGCTCAGGCTCGGGCTCAGGCTCGGGTGGGGGCGGGTTACGCCGCCGTTCCTCCGCCGCTACTTCTTCGGACCGCCTCAGTGCCTCGCGCGCCGCCTCGACCGCGCGAGCCTGCGCCTCCCTGATGGAATCGTCTTCGTCTACCATCTTGGCAATTTTCTCCTCGATACTCGGCCCCTGTGCCTCCTTCACCTCGCCGCTCTCCACGAGTTCTTCCCACGTCTTCTGGTACCGCATGTACTCATCGCTGAGTCGTTTTTCGTTCACTAGCTCCTGTTCTCTGGCCAGGTCTTTCGCGTGCTCGAACAGCACAGCCTCGGACATGTCCACGCCGCCAGCGCCGTGGTGAACAAAATCCGGGCGCCAGTTCAGCAACTTCCCCGGATCCTCCTCGTCGTCCGGTCGCTCGTGAGTGCGCTTATTCATCAGACTCTCGCCCATCGCCTTACTCACGAGTCGTTGGCCAGTAACCGGGTCAGGTTCACCTCGGAAGGTATCCGCCCAACGTGAGATGACGTCGTCGTACAGCCGACTGCGAATGGCGCCGAAAAAATCCAGCGGTTGGTCGGGGAAAGTTTCCACCAGCCGCTCCACGGTGGCTCGGGATACGTCGTCGTCCCTGTACATCGCGTGCACCATATCGCATGTGTCTTCTCTGGTCGGCGTCCAATAGAATTTGTCCATGCGCCCGTCACGGAGAAGCGGCGCGTAAAGCGTGGAGAGATCGTTTCCGGTTAAGATGATGGGCACCCGGCGGATGTATTCGTCCTCCCTGTACGCGTGGATCTCGTCATCCTCCTCGTTGGACACGGAGTTCGGGTGATCGCATATGTTCATGAGAGTTCCCATCACCATCTGCGTGTTCACCGTCGACTGCGTCTGTTTGAACCATCCCACGCCCGCGTCGATGTCGTTTATGATGAGGCAGGTTGCCTTGCCGCGAGTCTTCATGATCTCGGCGGCGTGCCTGTACCTGCGTCGGATCAACCGCCCGGGCTCGCCCGCCCATTCGTCCTCGAGTTCGCCCGCGGACATCACCACCGGATGTACGCCGAGCAACCTGCACGCGAGCTCGAGGTTGAACGTCTTGCCGCACCCCTTCGAGCCCCAGATGCCGAGCAGGACAGGCACCCTCGTGTTGCCGAGCGCGTTCTCCCCGACCCCCGGGTTGGTCGGGTCCATGAGCAGGTTCTTGGCGATGTGCAGGGCGACCCTATCCACGAACTGCTTGGGCACGTGGAAATCACCCACCAGGTTGTTGAACGACCGCTCCATGGTGAATCGCAGCTTACCGCTCGCGATGTCCGAGTCCGCGCCGAGGTTAAACTTCGAATTATTCTTTCCGGCGAACACGTCGTCGACGACCCCGTACCTGGCTCCGACCGCCGTGTTCATGTTCTCGCTCAGCCTGCCCAGCTCCACCAGGTAGTCCACACCTTTCGCCGCCTGCGTGGACTCCTTGGTCGTCCACGAGCTGCGATGCTCCTTGTCCGCCTTCCAGTAGTCGTGGTACTCGACGCCTTCGTCATCGGACGAATACGCGCGAGGAGTGACCAGCGATGACGGAACCGGGCAACCCCCGCGCGGTTGAACGCGCGCGCGGCGTAGAGCGCGCGTCGAGCCGTGCACACATCGCGATGACCACGCGGACACTGTGCTCGACGAGCCGGGCGTCAACACCGACATGCCGCTTCGTCGTCTGCGTTCCGTGACACCGGTCGTGATGAGAGTATGAGCTTTCGGCGGTCCCGCGACGATAGCCACAAATTTCGTCCGTACTGGGAACCAGTCATCAGAAATTGCAGAATCGTCGCGCGATATCGGATAGCAATTCGTATTTGATGTGCGCTCTCGTCGCACCTCCCTCTCTTCGCGGCACGCAGACCGCATCCGCACGCGAAACAATGTCGACGTTCGCGCATGCACGCGTCGCGATCGTTCCCGCGGGGTGCAGGGCGAGACGACCCGCCCGGTTTCTCACGGCTGCGGCTGCGGTGCCGGGATCCGACGATGCGACTCCACGGGCGTCGTCGTCAACATCCGCCGGCCGCAGGGGCGCTCTCATGGGCTTGGGCGCGTGCTTCCTAGGGGCCTCACCCGCAAACGCCGCGGTCAGGCTCCTACCGACGGACCTCGATCCGCGGCGGAGATTCTTTCAGAGCCTCGTGGAGCCGTGGGAGCCGTATTTCGGGTGGGGCGAGCGAGTGACGGTGCGAAAGGAGCTCGTGCCAGATTCCATCTGGTCCCTCGAGCAGGAGCAGGCGCTGGACGTGCTCGCCATGAACATCCGGACGACGGTGGTGAAACTCAAGAGCACCGGCGGTTTGGTCGTCTTCTCACCGCAGGCGCCGACGAGGGAGTTCTTCGAGCTGCTCGACGAGCTCGGCGCGGTGGAACACGTCGTGCTCCCGACTTATGCGCTGGAGCATAAAATTTGGCTCCCAGCTCTGGCGCGACGGTACCCGCGAGCGAAGGTCTGGGTGACCGAGGGCATCTGGAGCGTCCCCGTCGACTTGCCCTTGGAGTGGCTGGGCATCGATAAGACAGGGACGCTCACCGTGGACCGTCGAGGCCTTCCAGACGACGCCGAGCGCACGCCGCCGTGGCTTGATGAGTTGGACTACCGGGTACTACGCGTTGACACCGCGGGTGCGAATCCGTACATCGAGACGTGCTTCTTTCACCGCGAGTCACGGTCGTTGCTCGTCACGGATCTCGTTCTGTCCATCCCGACCGTTCCACCGGAGGTCATCTCGCGGGACAGACTACTGAACCTCGCGCCGGATGATCCGGCGGATGCGCCCGCGGCGTCGACGGATGAGAATCTCAAGATTGGATGGGCGAAGGCGAGCCTGGTTGTTTCCTTCCTCGGGCCCTCGCGGCAGAGCCAGGTGGCGGACGGAGAGTTCAAAGGGAAGCTCAAATGGGAACCGGGTTACGAGAAGTCCTTCGAGGCCATCAGGGAACGCACGATTCCGTCGCCCATCCTTCGGACGCTGGTTTTTTCAAAGGGGCGCGGGTTCACACGCGATTTCATCGACGTGTTGTGTCGCGACTGGGGAGATGAAGAGACGGGATTCGTCCGGATCATTCCGGCGCACTACGACGCGCCGATCGCGGCTGGACCCACGGAGCTTAGACGAGCGTTCGCGTTCATCGACCAGCCCGGTTCCGACGGGTTGGGATTAGACGCTCTGGGCGCCGAGTTGCCCAAGGAGGACATGGTGCTGCTGAAGCGTGTGAACGACGTGCTCGTGAAGGTTGGACTCGGGTCATAGACTAGCTAGCTAGTAGCGTCTCGTCAGTGTGAATGAGATAATCAGATCTGCCGGGCAGTGGGCTGCGGTACCCAAGCGGGGCGGCGAAAGACACGCGACGGATGAAATAATTGAATTACACGCAGACTATCTACCAGTACCCGTGTGAGTCGGGTCTCACGGACTGGTGTCCTCAATCCAAGCCGTGTACACCTCGTCTACGGTTCCACTGGAGCAAGGGGGCACGTTGGGGTAGTTTTCAACCATCATGGTCCACATTTCTTTGCACATTACTGTACCCTGACTCGTGCACTCACTTTCAGTGACACTTCCGGGGTCAGGGCCTGCTTGGTTCGGGAAGACTGGAGGATTGAAAGAGTTGCCGTTGCCGCACAGACACTCGCAGTCTCCGTACTCGTCGGAGGTGCTTCCACCCGGCGGGGGACCCGAGTCGCCCGGGGGTGGACCACCAAAGTTGGCCCCCGTGTACAAGGAGTCGTACGCCCAATTCACCGTGAAGGGGTTGGCGCACGTGAAACCCTCATTCGGGCACGCAGGTGGCCCGTTATTATCGCAGAAGCTCTCCGTGACACCAACGCCGCCTTGGCCATCATCGACGTCGATGTTCCCTTGATAACTTCCATCGCAGTAGCACTCGCAGTCTCCATACCCGGTGGAGGTGCCTGAACCCGATCCCGGATCCGGCGACGAGGTTGGACCTTGAGAGTAGCTGTACCCATCATACGTCCACCTCGTGGAAACGGTTCCGGTGCATGCGTCGGAGTCGCCGTTGTCAACCGCATCCTGGTTGTATGATGTGCATGTATCATATACACTCCCAGCCGAAGAATCAGAGCACGCACTTTCAGTGATACCGCACTCCCCCTGGGAGCAAGTATCCAAGTTCGGGAAAACCCTCGTACTCCAAGACTGATCGTCGCACAGACACTCGCAGTTTTTTCAAGTTTCGCCCGAGCCCGAATCATTATGAGAATGACCCGAGCTGTAACTGGGGTTGACAAACCACTCGACATAGTAAGTAGAGCACGTTTGGCCGAAAGTCGACGGGCATCGGTCGTCTGGACCAAGGCTCGAGCATTCAGCCGAGGTGACACCGCAGTCCCCTCCGTTTCCGTCGCAACCGGTGACGTTCCCTGCAAAATCGGTCTTGTCGGCGTCGCAGTAGCACGAGCAGTCTCCTAACTCGTCGGAGGTGCCTCCACCCGAGCCCGGATCCGGCGACGGGGCTGGAGCGTCTGCAACCGTCTCACAGCCGCTTCCCTCCCATCCATCTTCGCATGTACACGTGCACGACCCGGTGGTGCCACCGACGTTGCCGTGCTCTCCGCAATGGATACTACCGTCGCTTCCATCCTTGGTCGAGTTCGAGGTGACAGTACACGCGCTGGCTGTCTCACAGCCGCTTCCCTCCCATCCATCTTCGCATGTACACGTGCACGACCCGGTGGTGCCACCGACGTTGCCGTGCTCTCCGCAATGGATAATTCCGTCGCTTCCATCTTTGCTCGAGTCCGAAGAGGGGGTGCACGCGCTGGCTGTCTGGCAGTTCGTGCCTTCATATCCCGGGTTACAGGCACCCGTGTACGTCGGAACGTACGACCAAGTGGTGGTGAAGTTGACGTCGCACGCGTCGATGTTACCTTCGGTCGCCATATCTCTGCACTCTTCCGGTCCTTCGTCCACGCATTTACTGAAGGAAAAACCCACGCCGCCTTGGTCGTCCGTGACGTCGATGGTCCCGTTAGCGACTTGCTCACCCTTGCACAGGCACAAGCAGTCGCCGAAGTAGCCGTAACCTGTTTTCGAGGGTGCGTCGACGGCGAATCGGAACGAGGGCAAAGGCGCCGGAGGTGAGGGCTCCGTATACTTGTACGTCGGCGCCGGCCCGTAGCAGCCCGATGAAGGCGATGACGACGACGAAAATTCATCCGCAATCTTGAAACCGTTCATCGCCATGAGGTCGTCGCAGCTGCACGTGTTGGGATCGGTAATGTCTCGCTCCGGGCATGGCAGCCTGTACACGCGAACGAAGCTGGCGGGGGAGCCGTCATCGGGATTTCCGCCACCCGCGATCATCGCGAGATCGCCGTGCACCACTACACCGCGCGCGCCGAGGTGGTCGTTGGCGACACCCGTGAATATCCTGTCGCGCTGAGTCCAAGTCGACGACGACACGCCGGGTCGGTCGCGGGTGAAAATGTACGCGGCGCCGGCGGAGCCGACGTTCCCCATCACGCCGCCGGCGATGATCACGTCGCCATAAATATCGACGGATGCACCGAGCTTCAACTGGACGTCGTTCGCCTGGCCGTGTGGCAAATCATGTTCACCCCGAAGCTTCTCAACCTGCGTCCACCCAGAGTTCGGATCACCTGGCACGTCACGGTAAAAGACGTGCACCGCGCCGTGGCTGTCCGTGTCCTGGTTTTGCGCGCCGACGGCGATCGTGTCTCCATCAATCGCGCAGCTCGAGCCCATCAGATTGGATGGATGCTCGTCACGCACCGTGAGCCATGCGCGTGGTGCCCAATTTGGAGGGTCAGAGGAGCTGCGAGTGAAGACGTAGGCGCTACCGACGTCCCCGCCAATGGCATCATTGGCGTAGTCTATCTCCGCGTTCTCTCCATACGAGCTGACGACGATCGTGTGACCGCTGACCCCGACCGAGTATCCAAACGCCGGGGACCATTGGTCTTGCTCCCCATCGAGGTGGATGACGTTCGAATCCCAGGAAGGCTCCACTTGCTGCATCTCGCTCGCCCGGAGCTCCCGCCTCCAGGTCCAGGTGGAATTATCCCGCGTGTAGATGTGGACGGTGCCGTGCAGGTAGCCGACGTTCGTGTTGTTCATCACACCGTCGCCGTCGTAGTCGATGCTCGCCCTCGGCGCGCCGACGACGATGGTATCTCCGTCGATGGCGACGGAAGTCCCGAATGGACCGTTATTGTGGTGAGCATAATTTGCGTTGATGGCGTAGTACGCGCAAGGGTCGGGCCCGGGTAAGAGCTTTTGGTCCTCTGTCTTGATGCCGGTCGTCGAGCTCGAAATTTTGTAAACGTACACCGCGCCGATCCTTCCCCCGCAGTCGAAATAATTTTTACCCTCGATGTGGCTGACGACCACGATACCGTTTGAAATAGCGACGCTCGTGCCGAATCCGATCCAATCGTAACCCTGTGTAGCATCCGAAGGTAACAGTTCAGCGATTAGGGTGCGATTATCACGCGCGTACACGAAGACTTTGTCCTTCCCCTCGTGGCGACCCGCGATGACCAAGAAATCTTCGTCCATGTCGATGCGGACAGGGTATCCCAACTGCCCCTTGCTAGCCGGGAGAGGATCGAAGTCGAAACGTTCGTTCGAGGTCTCTGGAAGAGCTGCAATCTCTTCGGCGGCGAAATTCTTTTCGAACTCGTTCGTGCCGGGCAGTGAGTACACGAAAAGCGCGCCCGTGTCGGAGCCCGTGGCGTCAGGTTTGTAATTGGACGCCGCGACCACCAGGGTGCCATCCCGCATGGCAATTTTATTGGCGTAATTCGATTGCGAATAGGGTGAAGTTGGTGAGGTTCCAGAACCCCAAGTTCGTCTTTGGTAGAGCGTGGAGTGAGGCCAAATCTTCCCGCGAGGTATCCAACTCCCTGCCACGTCGACGGTGAAGATGTAAATCGCGCCCGGGGGTTGATCATACGTGCTGTCTTCTGACTTATCGGATTCAGAACTCACGGCGATGGTCCCTCCGTCGATCGCGACGGATATCCCAAATCGATCGCCGATTGTATCACTCGCGGTGTCCGCAGCAAACAGCGTGGAGGTTTGGACCCACTTGTACCCAGCGGCGGAATCTTTGCGACGCTGGAAGACCCACGCGGCGCCCCGATTACTGCACGTCCCAAATCCACCCGCGACGATCGTGTCGCCATCGATGTCGATCGAATAACCGAAATGAGGGTGGCCCTGATATGCATCCGGCATGGACTGTTCAAGAAGTGTCCAGTCGGGCTGCACGCATTCAGGTGGGTCAAGCACCCAAGCGCCGGTGTTATAACTGTAGATACACACGCGCCCGCGGTCGTATTTGAGGGACGATGTACCGTCGACCGAATATTTCCGCTCAGACACAACGACAGTATCTCCGTGGACGCGAACATGTTCGGCCCATGAACGCATTGGTTGAAATGCCCCCCCAAGGTCACTCGGCCTGGCCAGGGGAACCGCAGATGGTTCCCAAACGCCCTGTAAGGAGGCCCTGCGAAATACAGCCACCTGATTGTTACCGTTATCGGAGTCGTTATCAACATCGTAGCCCACAACCAGCGTGTGTTCATGAATGGAGACGCTGTGGATATTGGGAACCCCATTATCGTGGAAACTGGTACTTTCCCATTCCGAGTTGACGTCTCCGGGCACCTTCCGGGTGAAGGTCATGATGCGCGTTGGCCAATTCGCCGTCTTGGTAACCACGAAGGTATCGCCGTGCACCGCGATTCCATCGGCCTCCCTGAAGGAGTCCAGGAACGGGGACTGCCAGTGCTCCCTCCATCCAGACGTCTTGTCACCCGGAACCTTACGAACATACAAGCGTATGCCGTACTCATACCTGTTGGAGACCTTATCTTGGGAGTTTTCATCGTCGTTGATCCTGAGAGCTGCGATGGCCACCATGGTATCGCCGTGCAGAGCTATCGATCGCCCGAATTGATTCTGCTCAATCACGCCGCCAAGATCGAGGCCGACATCTTGGCGATGCAGCCTGTCGACCTCCACCTCTCCCACTCGAAGGTCGTACGTCGACGGCTCGACGTTGGCCACACACGAAGACTCGGCGACGCCGAAGCTGCTCACGAGGAGGCACGAGGCGAGCAGGAGAGCGACCCTCCATGCGCCGCGATCGACGCCCTCGCGGGAGCTCTTAGAACGGTACGTACAGCGCGCGGCGGCGGCCGACATCGCTTCCACGGGCATCATCGCGAGCGGCCCGCGGGTTTCCTGCGGGGTGAAGTTGGAAGCGAGGGAAATAGTGTTCAGAATGGTGTTCAACACCCGCGACGGAGATCGAGAACGATAAAAATCGCAGAGGAACGCGGATCGTGCCGACGTATGCGAGCGAGCCGCATAAACCCGTTCCATCCAGGCGGCCCGAATCGTGGTCGACCTACGCGTTTCGTCCAGCGTGAGCGCGGGAGACCGCCCCGCCCGTCGGGGCTGAGCAATCAAAAAACATCGGGGGGAGGGGAGATAAATTTGGCCCTCAAGTCCTTGTCGGTCACCGCGTGGGAACGCGAAAGGGGGGGCAGACGAGGGCGCAGGCGCGGGCGTACCTGCAACGATCGTCCTCTTCTACCGACTACTCTTACGTGAAAGAGTGCGCGCGGCGTCAACCGGTGCTTCACACCGGTGCTCCGCGGTCTGAGGGTTGGCCCGCCAGACCCCCCGTTCTGTGATGAAATATTTTTTTCGTTTAGGTTACGGGTCCAGTGGTGAAAAATCGCCTGATAGCAGTAGGCCGGGGTCACGAGCGTGCGGCGCACAGGTGTTCCGCGCGAGTATCGGTCGAGATATTCCTCAACGAGTTTTGGGTACTCGCTCGAATTCTGCGCGCGCGTGCGTTTGTGTGGACCTGAGCGCTTCGGGTGGATGGGGGCACTTCGCGCGCGGAGGAAGTGAGCAGGTGCGCCTCGAGATTTCAAATGGGTGAAGAAGAACGCGCCGAGGACCGCGACGAAGGACCCGTTCCGAACGACGATCCTGACCCCGGGTTGGAATCGGATCGCGGTGATGTGACGGTCGGGTCCATAGACGTCGAAGACACCGACGACGAGGACTTCGATCCGACCAAGAAGAGCCAGGGATCTTCAGACGACGACGACGACGACGATGAGGGGGAGACCTCGGTCGACGGCGACGACGAAGACGAAGACGGCGATGAGCAGGAAGACGACGATGAGCAGGAAGACGACGACAGTGACGATGATATGGAGGAGAGAGAGATGGACGCAGACGAGGTGGCCGACATCGAGGCGAAGCCCCAGTCACCCTCGTCGTTGATGTTTGCAACTCAGCCAGATGCAGATCTCGTGGAGGGCCTGCCGGACGTGTCCGAGGCTGAGATGGAGGAGCTCTTCGACAGCGACGTGACGGAGACCGACGACGACTCTGAAAAGGAAGAAGACGACGATGATGATCCCGACGAAGAGGAGGAAGAGGAAGACGCGCAGCAAAGGGTCGACGAACGCGCGGATGACGTCGCGACGGAACTTCAACCTTCGGCGGAGGATGACGCTCGCGCCGCGTCGAGCCCACCGCGGCGACACGACGGGCCCGGAGACATGGCCGCCAGCCTCACGCCGATCCACCCGGCGTTTCGCCCCGAAGAAGAACACGCGCCGTCGTCATCCGACCCGCTCGTCGTTGGACAGAAGCGTCGCCTCCTCGGGAGCCTGGCGAGCGACGACGAGGGCGAAGACGCGGGACCGGCTAAGCGAACTCGCGCGAACCTGTCGCTGGTGGACATCGACTTTGACTTCATCGAGCGAATGCTGCCGCTGCCGGACGAGGACGCGTTCGGGGAGTACGGAGAGTACGACGACAAGGAGGAGTGGTCCAACTTTTTGTCTGCGATATCGCTCGACTTTCAGGTTCCCGAGGAGGAGGACGCGGGCGCGAGGGCGGACGACGAGGGAGGCGCCGCCGCGGGATTCGCCGGGGACGAAGAGGATGACGAAGACGACGAGGACTACGCCGTGGTCGATCCAAAAGCCGCGCGGGTCGAACGACGACTCGCGCTGGCGACGCTGCCTCCCGCCGCGCGACGCAAGACGAAGCGCCGCAAGACAAAGTACGTGTATCGGCCTAAATCGGAGCGGCCGCAGTACCGCGAGCGTCCCATCTACTCGTTCACGCGGGCTCGGTCGGCGAGGCAGGCGGCGGAGCGCAAAAGGCGAACCGCGGAGGAGGCTGTCGCTGCCGCGACGGGGACGACCGGGACGAACGACCCGCCGGAAGCGACGAAGGGTATCGATCGACCGCCGGCGCGTCCGCTCGCGCCGAGCATCCCGAGGGGCGACTTCACCCCGACGCAGGTCTCGGCGCTGCATAAGATGATACACGACCACGTGCAGCTCCTTCTTCAGACATACGCCCGAACCGCGTGGAACCAGACACCCGCCGCGCAGCTCGTCGCGCGTCGAACCCGCGGGTTGATTGAGCAGCTCGTGCAGGACACGAAGCAAAGGCTGATCATGAAGGTGCAGAGTAAGGCGCTGCCCTATCCGACGGGTTGGTTCGCGAGCCCGCACGTCGCGAGGCGGACGGTACCTGAAACGCAACCGGCGGTGAAACCTCGCGCGGAGCATACCGGGGTGGTCGATGCGACGAAGTGGTGGCCCAAGGTGAATCACAGCGTTTTCACCGTGCTCGACGTCGCGCCGCTTCGTGACGCGCATCGATTCATTCAGGGCGTGGAGAAGGCGGGCATGTACCTGCCGGTGCCCGCGGGGCTGAGGGTGCCGCCCCCGCCCACGATGGTCGAGGCGGCGAACAGTGCTAACCCCGCGGCGGCGAACGCGGCTCGTGAAGACGCGCAGCGAGTTATCAGCGCGACAGAGTCTATTTTCGGACGGCTCAGCGAGCTGTTCCGCGAGGAAGGTGAGGGATCAACTTCACCGAGTGCGAGCGCGCTCGGCTGGGGTTCGGCGGATACCGATACCGGTGAAGGCGGCAAGGGGAAATCGAGGACGCGTCGCAAGCCTCCTCCCAACGAGATCGTGCCCTTCTACGTCCGCGTGCCCCGCAGCGTGGTGGCCGTGTCCAGGCCGCTGGCGCCGAAGTTCAATCCAAATCTTCTGCCGCGCGTGCCGCACGTCAAGATCGCGTCTGACGATTTTAACCATCGATGGCTGCCCGCCGAGGACGAGCTCCTGGCGACGGGTATCCTCAACTACGGCATCAACTGGGAGCTCATCCACAGGACGCTTCTCCCCACCAAAACGGTCAAGCAGATCACCCAGAGGCAGAAGAACCTTTGCAACTCCACGCGGTTCAAGGGGGACAACTCGGTCAAGTCGGCGAAACAGCGCGTGATGCGTCCGCTCGCCGCTCACGAGATTGCGACGATCCAGGAGGCGCTCTTCCGCGACGGCGCGAGGTCAGGGGCTGAGGACTGGCACAGGTTGTGCTCGAGGTTTCTCCCGACGCGGCATCCCTCGTGTTTGGAGCGGCTTTGGCGCGAGGCGCACCCGGAAGGCCCTCCAACTTCGCACGGTGGCCAAGCCTCGTATCTCGCCGGAAAAACCGACGCGGGTAACGACGCGAAGGACGCGGGTGAGCAGAGACCCTCCGCGGTGGCTTCCATCAACATGATTCCCTCGAGCCTACACGACAACGACACGACCGGTGCCCTCGGCGCGCCGCGACAGCCTCGTATCGGGGCAGTAGATGCGCGCACGGGCTCCGACGGTGCCCTGCTGCACCCGTCCTTGCTGGTCCGCGGCGAAGAAGAAGAAGAGATGGATCGCGATGACCGGGATGAGGACGCCGCCGCGGCTGAGGGGGTTCGCACGGGATCGGATGTGGTGCCTGATGTTTCCGGGCGGGCATTTGGTGACGACGAGGCAACCAGGGAGGGACTGGCGGAGGCGGCGTTGTCCGGGATGTTATTCGCGAGCGAGGCGTCGAGGGAGGCACCGGATATCATGTTTGAGCGGGAGGAGATGATGGACAGCGAGGACGAAGAGGATGACGGCGGCGGTTCGCGAGGCGGCGGCGGCGCTGATCGAGGAGGAGCGGTGAGACGAAAGCGTCGAAGCTCTGGCATGTTGAGGCTCGCTTCAGCGGCGGTTGGTGAAAAGCGGGACAGGGCTGAGAGGGAGGCGCTCAGCTCGGACGAGGACGAGGACGACGGATTGGAGCGCGAGGAGATTCTGAGCGACTCGGAATCGGAAGGCGCCGCGGAGCAATCCGAGCTTGAGGATTCCGCATCAGAAGGCGTGGGGGCGGTCGATGCGACAGTGGAGGATGCAAACAAGCCCGATGTGACGTCGCGGCTGCCCGCGCCTCCTCAGCAGCCGCCGCCGCAGCAAGGCGGCGCCCGACCCGTCATCCTCGCGTCGCTGGACACAAACCCTCCACCGGATGTGGGCGTCGTCCCCGGCGCTCAGGGTGCTGCTCCAACGACGATGACGGGGATCGTCGCGTCGATAAACGCGGCGGGGAATAATCCGCAGCAGTTTAGTTCGCGGGAGCCCTTGCGACCGGTGTCACACGCCTGGACGCGCGACCAGGATCACGCAATCTTGATGGCTGCGCAGAGGAGCGGCCCGAAGCTCGAAACGTGGACCTCCCTCGTTGCCGCGGGAGGTGGGTGCATGGACGCGACGAGTGAGCAGGTGGCTGAACGCTTCACGTGGCTCTGCGAGCGCGCAAAGACGCAAAAGTGCTCGAAGCCGCAGACATACAACAGACGGAAGCCGCAGACGACGGATTAGTGCTTAGCTAGCCGGGCTTCTATTCATGCGCAACACCGATAGAACTGAATCTAGCTAGCTCGCCGTGTGCGTTCTCCATGCGACCTTGGTAAGCCCAGTATTGTTCTCCGTACGACATGCCGAACTCTTCCCCCGCCTTGACGTGTTTCGTGGTCACCACACATAGGCTCGGGCGACCGTCGTCTCCCTCGACCCTTCCCTCGATAATCAGACAGTTGGAAATTTCGCCGCCGTCAACCGGTCTCGAATCTTCTATCCGGCTCGGATCGTTGATGTACCTCGTGACCTCGGACCTCGCATCGTCGCACGCACACACTATTAAGTTCGTGTTCGTCTCGGCATCCATCGCTCTCGTCGTGATTGAATACCTCGCGTGCTCCAGTCGACCACCGAAGGAGTACTCGCATAGTTCATCAAACTCCTCGGTCGAGACGAGCACGCCGTCGTACGCGCCCACAACCTCCCAAGGCTTGAAGTCGCGCGTCGCGAAGAGCCCTTTCTGAACGTGAGTCCATCGTCGATGGTCATTCGCAGGTACGTCCCGCACTTCGACGCCATTCGAAGACGACGCCCCGATCATTGAACGACGCTCACGAAGCAAATCTCTCAATCGTGCCATCTCGTCTGCGCTTTCGCCTGAACAGTGCAACGCGACAGGGCGCCCCGCATCACTCTCCCACCATCTTGGCACATCCTTGGTGGTTTGGTAACCCGAATCGAACAAAGTTACGGTTCTGTCCAGCATCTGCCTGAGGCGTTCCCGCCCTTTCATTTCATCCACTGCTCGTTCCACCGCCCGTAACGACACCGCGCGACGCTCGATGTTCGCAGATGGGTCGCAGAGGACGAACCACGCGGTCGCGAGGACGAGCTGGTGGTCAATCCCTTGGTTCTCTCGCACCGACAAGGTCACTCTATCATCAACATCCGTATCCTCGTTGCGAGATGTACTGGGTTCGCATTCGGAGGACGGGTGGCCGTGCGGCATGCCCCCGGTGCCCCGTGCTGTGTGGAGAAAAGGGATGACCCACGAGGCAAAAATCGAGTTTATTTTTGTTCGGCATTTCAAGTCACCGGTGCGAACTCTCCGGACGTCACGTCGACCCCGCGAGACACCTTGCAACCTTCGCGCGTGCGTCTAAATAGGATATATCTTTCGTCCTGCCCGCCCCCGGAGCGTCCCCGACCCCTCCCCCGGCCCCCGGCGCACCGCCCGCGCCGGGCCCAACGAGCGCCCCGTCGCCGTCGCCGTCGCCCAAGAGGTGACGGGCGTTCAGCGGCGCCACGGTATCGAGCGTCGCGACCCAGCCCTTCCTCGCGTCGATCACGCCATCGTCCATGTCGACGTCTGATTCGTCGTGGTGCACCGCGACCCACGGGCAGTGTGCGCGATGCTGAGTCAGCGGATGGAATTCGTTGAGCGCGTCGACGAAGGCGCCGCGTTTTGAACCCCCGGGCGCCGCCGCCGCGAGTTGCTTCCTCGCGGGCGTCACATTTTCCACGTCCGAACGTTTACGCTTAGCCGCAGACGAGGAACCAACTCCAGTGGCGGACACGGTGCCGCCACCGTCCTCGGGTTGGGAGGAAAACTTGGGCGGCGGTGTCTTCTCGACTCCGCCCGGGGCTCGCGACCTCGTCAACCTTTGGCTCGGGCTCTCCTTGGTCGTCTCGTTCTCCTTGGATGCCGATGGAGAAGGCACACCGAAGGGAGACGACCTCTGCGCGCCCGATCCAAATGCCGGTGCCGGGGATGGCGACCCCTCAGCGCCGAAGGGCCCGGGTGATGGCACGTTGCTCGGCGACGCGCCGCCCGCGATGGAAAACGTGAGGCCCATCAGCGGTGGATTCAATCCCGCCGGTACTACCGCATGGGCTAACACCGATGGGCTACCACCGACGGATGTGAGCCCGGCTCCAGCTCCGAACGACCCGCCCATCGCCCCCATCAGCTGCGCCCCCGTCGCAATCGCTCGAGGTTTCTCTCGAACAGCGGAGCTGGGGACGGGAGAGGCGGCCTGGTCAGACCCCGACGCGGTCACCATGGCGCCGGAGGGTTCCGCCGTGGACGTGGGACCCGGCGCGAAGTTCCAGGTGGCGCATCGCGTTTCGCACATGCGACACGTGATGATGCTACCCGCGCGTCTCCTACCGG
>MDSY01155429.1_pt1 | contig 21871 bp, 23 predicted proteins | sample 811131 | NCBI WGS metagenome assembly MDSY01 (sample SAMN05326643, study PRJNA326480) | marine metagenome | isolation source: seawater | place: Atlantic Ocean: South West | collected 2010 | reverse complement strand
TTAAAAAAATGGCAACGTAAAGTTAAACGTCTCCAACAAAAAAGCTGAAATTGAAACTAATCTGACACAGTATATGAAAGCAACTTATTGTCCATCATTAATGGTATAAAGATTAAACCTTTTTTGGTTATGACTTCATGATCAGCGCTACCCTTTGGTAGATCAAGTAATTCAGTGACTTCGCCAGTATTCTTTATATGAATTAACTTTCCATTTATCCAGTCGGTTACATAAAATCCTTCACCACCATCACTTTCTACACCATCAAGATTTCCAACTGATGATCCATCGCCAATTGATTTAATAGTTTTATTTTCTATGGATATTCTTTTTAAATGTCCAGGTATCTCAGTTGCAAAACCATCCGTCATTTTTCCCCAACTACCAAGAATTATTTCATCCCCCTGAATATGTAGTCCATTTGGCGCTTCTAAATCAGCAGATTCAATCCATATATCAAAATTGCCTCCAGTCAATATATGAATTCTATCAAGAGCCATATCAGAAACATAAACATTACCATTTTTGTCTGCTGCTACATCGTTTAAAAATTTTGCATCGTCTACTTTAAACCTATTAGTTATTTGACCGTTATCGATATTAATAGAAACTAGCTCATCAATATCAGTCGTATACAAAGTGCGACCATGAAGAGTCAATCCTTTTGGGGCATTTAAACCAGTTACCCACTTCTTGTTAATTATTTTCCCATCTAAAGAGACGATTGATATGAAGCCATTCCTATCTTTATCAATTGGAGATCCATCAACATTAGAAACATAAAGATGATTTAGAACTGGATCATAAACAGCAGATTCAGGATTATGCAGCCCATCAAGTTCCCAATTAAGTTCTAAATTAGGCTGCTTTGCATTTACAGGGTTAATTAATATGAATGACAAAATTAATATATCAATAGAATATTTTATTTTCTTATTAAGCATTATTATGCTCCTCAGTTTTTTATAGGTTTATTATATATAAATAAAATTACATATTTATTACGAGTCCTATTTATTATAGAACAGTCGTTTTAATTCATCCCCGGGATCTTTAGCTTGCATGAACGCTTCACCAACAAGGAAAGCGTGTACGTTATTTTTTTTCATTAGTTTAACATGGTCAGGTGTATGAATACCACTTTCTGTAATTACCGTACGATCTTGGAAAACATCAGTCAAAAGGCTTAATGTTGTATTTAAGCTTGTTTCAAACGTATGAAGATTTCTATTATTAATGCCAATAAGGGGGGTACGTAACATCATACCTCGCTCTAATTCTTCCCGATCATGTACTTCGACGAGAACATCAAGCCCAATTTCATGAGCAACACCAACGATTTCTTGTGCCTGAACATCTGATAATGCGGAGATAATAATTAATATACAATCACCACCTATTTTTTTTGTTTCATAAATTTGGTAAGTGTCGATCATAAAATCTTTACGTAATATGGGTAAAATAGAAGCTTTATGTGCTTCTTTTAAATATTCATCAGAACCTTCGAAGAATTTGATATCAGTAAGTACCGATAGACAGCATGCTCCTGCATCCTCATAGCTTTTAGCAATCACTGATGGATTGAAATTTTCACAAATAATACCTTTGCTAGGAGAAGCTTTTTTAATTTCAGCAATTATAGCCGGTTTATCATTTTCTATAGTTTTTAAAATACTATTAGTAAAACCGCGTGCTGGCGGACAATCCAAAGCCATACTCTTTAATTCTTTTAATGGTAAATCTCTTTTTACATTCTCAATATACTCTTTTTTGTAGTCGAGTATTTTTTTTAAAATATTCGGTGTTTCTTTCGACATATTATTTTTTAAAAAGATTGACTATGTTTTATTAGCATCTCAAACTTATTTTTTGCTTCACCAGATTCAATTAAAGAAAATGCTTTTAATACACCTTCTTTCATAGATTTTGAGATGCCAGATGCATAAATTGCAGCTCCCGCATTAAGCGCGACGACAGCTTTCGCTGCATTATTATGATTGTTGAATACTGATTTCATCATGCTCAGACTTTCATTTATGTTAGAGACACTTAATTCATCAATACTATATCTATCAATATTGAAATAGTCTGGTGTGATTTCATAGTTTTTTATTTCATTATCTTTTAATTCCGCAATATATGTCTTATTTGAAATACTAATTTCATCCATGCCATCCTCAGAGTGAACGACTATAATATGTTTGCTTCCAAGCTGTTTTAATGTTTCCGCTAAGGGATTCAACCATTTTCTATCAAACACTCCGATAACTTGATTAGGTGCGGATGCAGGATTAGTAAGCGGTCCTAATACATTAAATAGCGTTCTAACACCTAACTCCTTTCTAGGACCTATAGCATGTTTCATTGCGCTATGATGCATAGGGGCAAACATAAAGCCTATGCCAATATTTTCTATGCAACTGATTACTTGTTCAGCATTCAATTCTATTTTGATTCCAGCTGCTTCAAGAACATCAGCACTTCCGGATTTGCTAGAAACTGAACGATTTCCATGTTTTGCTACTTTTGCTCCGCTTGCTGCAACAACAAAAGCCGACGTTGTAGATATATTGAATGTATTAGTAGCATCACCACCCGTACCACACGTATCAATGAGATTAGTTTTATCTACATTGACTTTATTTGCTAGACCTCTCATTACTTCAGCAGCAGCAGTAATTTCATCTACAGTTTCACCCTTTATTCTTAGTGCGACTAGTAAGCCACCGATTTGAGCAGGAGTTGCATCTCCTCTCATTATTGTTTGCATGATACTGTTCATATCATCACGGCTTAGATCAATTTTATTTATGACATTATCAATCGCTTTTTGAATATTCATATAATTTTTTTATTTAATATTACTTTTAAGAAAATTGTTTAAAAGTTCATGCCCAAAGGAGGTTAGTATTGATTCTGGATGAAATTGCACCCCCGATATTGGATAATTTTTGTGTTTAATACCCATTATTTCATCAATATCACCGTTTTCATTTTTCGTCCAAGCGGTAATTTCAAAGCAATCTGGTAGCGATTTTTTCTCAATTACTAATGAATGATATCTAGTTGCAGTAAACGGGTTTTCGAATCCATCAAAGACATCTTCTCCATTATGAAAAATCTCCGACGTCTTGCCGTGCATAATTTTTTTTGCATGTACGATTTTACCCTCAAAAGCTTGCCCTATACTTTGATGTCCCAAGCAAACCCCAAGTATTGGAATTTTATCTTTAAATTTCTTTATTACATCAATTGATATACCTGCTTCGTTTGGGGTGCATGGGCCAGGAGAAATAACAATATATAAAGGCGACAATTTTTCAATTTCATCTATTGAAATTTTATCGTTTCTATACACACAAACATCCTGTTCTAGTTCACCAAAATACTGAACTAGGTTGTATGTAAAAGAATCATAATTATCTATCATTAATAACATTTTTATTTTATTCCAGACCTTTTTCAGCTAGAGATACAGCCTTAAATATAGCACGTCCTTTGTTCATCGTTTCATCCCATTCATTTTTAGGTACTGAATCAGCAACAATACCTGCCCCGGCTTGTATATGCAGTATTTTATCTTTAATAACAGCCGTTCTTATTGCAATGGCAGTATCCATGTTTCCATTCCAAGATATATAACCAACGGCACCAGAATAAACCCCGCGTTTGACTGGTTCTAGCTCATCAATGATTTCCATTGCTCTAATTTTTGGTGCACCAGATACGGTACCAGCAGGAAAAGTTGATCTTAGGACATCTATAGCATTCATCCCTTTTTTAAGCTTACCTGTGACATTTGAAACAATATGCATAACATGGGAATATCGTTCAACTATCATCTTTTCAGTCAAATCAACGCTTCCCAGATTAGCAACTCTGCCAACATCATTGCGACCCAAGTCTATTAACATCAAGTGTTCCGCTAATTCTTTTGGATCTTGTAAGAGATCTTTTTCAAAAGCAATATCCTCTGACTCATCTTTACCCCGTGGTCTTGTTCCAGCGATAGGTCTAACTGTTACAATATTATTCTCAAGTCTAACCAAGATTTCTGGCGATGATCCTACAATTTGAAAATCCTCTAAATCAAGAAAATACATATATGGGGATGGGTTTAGAGAGCGAAGAGCCCTATATAAGTTAATGGGTTTAGATTGAAAAGGAATTGATAATCGCTGAGACAAAACTACTTGCATAGCATCACCATTGACTATGTAGTCTTTTATTTTACATACAGCATCCTCAAAATTATTTTGTGTAAACCCAGAAATAAAATCATTTTCATCAACATCACGTAAGTCGTCAGGCGCTAATTCATTAATTTTATTATTACGAAGTATTTCTATTATTTCATCAAGCCTATTTTGTGCATCGAGATATGCATTATTCTGGTTAGGATCCGCATGAACTATTATGTTTAGTTTTCCACTTAAATTATCAAATACAATGACCTCTTCAGAGACCATCAGCAATATATCAGGAGACCCTATTGGGTCATCTTTAGGTATTTTCTCTAGTTTTTGTTCTATATATTGAATTGTCTCATAACCAAAATAACCAACTAAACCTCCACTAAAACGTGGAGCATCTTTAATTTCTGCAACTTTGTATGATTGTTGAATTTTTTCAATTTCAGTCAGTGGGTCATCCACGTTATATTCATTTATACACTTGCCATTTTCTCTTAAAGTAACTTTATTACCGGCAATAACAATTATTTTTTTTGCTGGCAAGCCAATAATCGAATAACGCCCCCACTTTTCCCCGCCTTCAACCGATTCAAACAAGTACGAGTAAGGAGCGCTAGATATTTTTTTATAAGTGCTTAGAGGTGTATCGAAATCTGCTAATACTTGGCGTATCAATGGAATACGATTGTAACCTTGTGCAGCTAATTTTTTAAAATTACTTTCACTAATCATATAATATAAAGGAAAAGTTTTTCATATCATGGAAACGACTCAGTAAAAATGAATTGATCAGTTTCTTGCTAGCGTTATCTGCTCTCGCATCAAAGAAATTGTTGATTTATAATCTTTAGTTCCAAAAATTGCGGAACCTGCAACAAAAGTATCAGCACCTGCTGCAGCAATTTTCTTAATATTTTCAATTTTTACGCCACCATCGATTTCAAGCCGTATGTTGTATTTTGATTTATCAATTATTTCCCGTGTTACCTTTAATTTATCAATAACAGACTCTATGAATGCTTGTCCGGCAAACCCCGGGTTAACCGACATAAGTAGTATCATATCAACTTTATCAAGAGTATTTTCAAGAATATCAAGAGGTGTGTCTGGATTGAAAACGAGCCCCGATTTACATCCGTTGTGACGAATTATTTCAAGTGTTTCATCTACATTTTTAGATGCTTCCGGATGAAAGCTGATATATTCTGCGCCAGCTTCAGCGAACTCAGGTATTATTTTATTAACAGGATCAATCATTAAATGTACATCTAAGGGCGCTTTTATACCAAAATCTCTCAAAGCTTTTACCACAATCGGGCCAAAGGTCAGGTTCGGAACAAAATGGTTATCCATTACATCTACGTGTATAAAATCAGCTCCCGCATCTAAGACAGACTGAGTTTCTTCACCAAGCCTAGACATATCAGCAGACAATATTGAGGGAGCTATTACAGTGTTCTGCATCTAAAATAACCCATATATAGTTATTGGAGCGAGTAACTTTACCTCATAAGTATTACCATAGCCACTATCTGCTATTTAATGATGTAATTTTGGGGAAATTTTGATAAATGATATCTAGCGAAATACGCACGACTATAGTTTTTATACTATTGATACATACTTTTACTGCACAAGCTGATTCTTTTGATAGCAATTACGAAAAACTTATATCAAGTGTAATAGTAGAAAAGACAGCAGACGAAGAACTATATTGGATTGATACAATAAGCAGTACTTTTCTCTCACTTTTTAAAACTAATAATGATAAAAGAAATAAGAGAGCAATAATTATATTACATTCATTAGGTAGTCATGCAGATTGGCCTTATATTGTGTCTCCGTTAAGAAATAAATTACCAAATTATAACTTGCCTACATTATCAATACAGCTTCCGGTAATTTCACCCGAAAAAAATATTGAAGATTATGGTAATGTATTTCAAGAAAATAATATTCGTATCAATGCAGCAATAAATTTTTTGAAAAAAAAGGGCTACCAGGAAATTATTTTAATTGGTCATGGTTTTGGAGCACTCTCTTCATTAGTTTATATAGAGAAAGAAAAAGTTAATAGTATTGATGGGGTAGTTTTGATTAGTTTGCAAAATTATGCTTATATAAAACCACCAATTAATGTTTTAAGATTGATTGAGAAAATTAAAATACCTATACTTGATATCTATGGTAGTTTAGATTTTAAAGAAAGTATAGATACTGCGCCTGATCGGAGATTAGCATCAAAAAAGAGCGGTAATAGTCAATATTACCAAGTTGAAATTAATGGAGCAGATCATTATTTTAATAATATGGAAGATAATTTGATAGATCACATTATTAATTGGACAGATAATCTTTTATGATAAATTTATTTTTCATTGTGTTGTTCTAAAGCCCATTCAATATGTTCACTAACTAGTGCTGTAGAATTTTTTCTTCTAGCTATTAAAGCGCTGACTACCTTTTCAGTTTTTGGCGCATTACCTAAACCAACTGCAATATTTCTTAACCAGCATTGATAACCAATTCTTCTTATCGCAGAGCCTTCCGTTCGATCAATAAAGTTTTTTTCTGTCCAAGAAAATAATTCAACCAGATCCGGAGCATCCAATCCATTGCGAACACGAAAGTCATCTTCATCAGAATTTTTAGCAAATTTATTCCATGGACAAATAAGCTGACAGTCATCGCAGCCATAAACCCTATTACCTATCAATTTACGAAACTTCTCTGGTATAGAGTCGCGTAGTTCTATCGTTAAATATGATATACAGCGCCGTGCGTCTATTTCCATATCACCAATAATCGCATTTGTTGGGCAAATATCAATACACGCTTTACAACTACCGCAATGGTGTTCTGTAAAAGGTTCGTCAATTTCAAGCGGTAAATTTGTATATATTTCACCTAAAAAAAACCATGATCCAGCTTTTGGATTTATTAGATTACTATGTTTACCAATCCAACCTAAACCAGAATTTCTGGCTAGAGCTTTTTCTAATACCGGCGCACTATCAACAAAACACCTATGACCAAATTCTCCATATTGTTCTTGAATTCTCCGAGCTAATTTTTTTAATCTCTGACGAATTATTTTGTGGTAATCACGACCAGTTGCATAACGCGAAATATATGCAAGATTTTTATTTTTTAATACTTTAGTAGGATGATTGCTGGATGGAGGAAAATAGTCCATCCTTGCTGATATAACACTTAGAGTTCCCGGAATTAAATCTTGTGGTCGACTTCGTTTCTTTCCATGCGAAGCCATATAGTTCATTTCTCCATGTCTACCTTTCGAAAGCCAGTTTATGAGGTATGCCTCATCTTGATGCAGATCTGTTGTAGTAACACCAATTTGTTGAAAGCCCAGCTCAGCCCCCCATTCTTTTATTTTTTTTGTTAATTTGGTCTCATTCATAAATTTATACTTGCATTAAGATTTTCTATAAATTCTAATGTACTCATTTATTAATTTAGTAGTTAATATTATAGATATAATTAAGGTATAGATTAATGTTTAATTTTATTAATACTTGGTATAAGCGTTATTTCACTGACCCACAAGCTTCATTGTTGGTTATCCTCGTGGTGCTTGGTCTAGTTATATTCTTGATCATGGGGAAAATGCTTGCACCACTTTTAGCAGCATTGATCATTGCCTACCTCCTTGAGGGTGCAGTATCTAAATTAGAACAACGAGATATAACAAGATTCGTGTCAGTAAATATAGTTTACTTCATATTTCTAATTTTTATGGGTTATATCTTGTTTGGATTGATGCCCTTACTTTCAAAGCAGGTAAGTCAATTTTTTCAAGAAGTGCCAGAAATGGTTAGAAACGTCCAAAGCTTGCTTCTACGTTTACCCGAGCAATATCCAGATATGATCTCAGAAGAGTATGTGTGGGAATTAAATTCAAACATACGTGATAACTTGAGCGATTTGGGTCAAAACGTTTTATCAGTTTCATTGGCGTCAGTACCAGCTGTAGTTTCAATTCTTGTGTATTTGATTTTAGTTCCATTAATGATTTTTTTCTTTTTAAAGGATAAAAAAATTGTAATCGAATGGACAGCAAACTTCTTACCTAAAGATAGACAATTAGTTAATGAGATATGGGTAGAAATGGATGCCCAGATTGGTAATTACATTAGAGGTAAATTTAATGAAATTCTAATTGTCGGAAGTGTATCATATATTGCTTTTGTAATACTTGGTCTCAATTATGCATTTTTGTTAGCAATGATCGTTGGTTTATCTGTTTTAATTCCATATATAGGTGCAGCGATTGTTACATTGCCAATTGCATTAGTAGGTTATTTTCAGTGGGGTTTAACATCTGATTATAATTTTACTTGGTTAATGATTAGTTATTTTGTCATACAATTCCTTGATGGCAATGTTCTAGTACCTATATTATTTTCTGAAGCTGTTAATTTGCATCCCCTCGCAATTATTGTAGCCATACTCGTATTTGGTGGTATTTGGGGTTTTTGGGGCGTATTTTTTGCAATTCCACTAGCAACATTAGTTAAGGCGCTGATAAACGTTTGGCCTGTTTATGAAGGGAAATAAAAGATTTTAAAGAGAGCGTTTTTAAATATATAAAATGTAAATTTTTGTAAGTATTATAATAAAGATAGGTTATTTATAGGGTTTTTAGTTTACTTAACACTTCATCAACATGTTCTTTTACCTTAACTTTTCGCCATTCGTATCGCAATATGCCTTTTTTATCAATTAGAAATGTCGATCTTTCAATACCCATAACCATTTTTCCATACATATTTTTTTCTTTAATTACATCAAATATTTTACAAAGTTTTTCATCTTCATCGGATAATAAATCAAATGAAAATTTTTGATTTTTTTTAAATTTTTCATGCGAAGCTATACTATCTCTTGATACACCCAATATGATTGTATTACGAGATGAAAATTTCCGAATATTATCGCGAAAATTTTGACCTTCAATTGTACATCCAGGAGTTGCATCTCTTGGATAAAAATATATTACAATATTTTTACCTTTTAATGATGATAACTTTATTGTTTTATTTCCAGTTGATGGGGCTTTAAAATCTGGCGCTTTTCCCCCTAACTTAATTTTTTTTGTAGGCATATTTAATTTTTATTATTTTTATTTCAAAGGTTCCATAATAATATCAAGATTAAATTGATCGCAAAATTCTATAAATTCACTTCGAATCGTAGCAATTGATGAGCTTAGTGGTATATACGCAGATATATGTAACTCAAACATTTTGGTGCCTGTATTCGAAGTCTTATATGTATTTGATACTACGTTCTTTATAATAAGATTACTATCAACCATAAAATCAACAATATCAAATACAATATTAGTTTGATCAGGTCCTATAATATCGACTCCATAAGCAATGCAATCACTTTTTAATTCATCGATCTCAGTCCTTGTCTTTTGAATGGATATATTTTCTTCTTTTTGTAATTTATCTAAATTATCTTCAATTTTAGCAATTGCGTCCCAAGATCCCGAAAATAAGAATATTGAGGAAAAGAAATGCCCCATGACTTTCAATTGACAGTCAATAACTTCACATTTGCTCGATTTTGCTAATCTCGAAAACTTTTGTATATTTTCATTAGTATTATCAGCAAAAGCGTTAACAATGAGATAATTTTGCATCTTCTTATTTAGAATATTTGTATGTTATGTTCTTATTTCTTATAACTTTTTGATATAATAGCCGGATATAAAGTTGTTGGTAATTTTGACACACAATAATTAGCTTCTTGTCATGACCCAACAACATTGAGTACCATAGCATGCTTTTTTTTAATTACACATAATAATTATTTGAAAATGTTTACTGGAAGTATAGTAGCGATTGTCACGCCAATGCAGGCCGGAGTAGCTCCTGATACCGAGCTTGATTTCAAGGGCCTAGAGCGGTTGATTGAATTCCATATTGAAAATGGCACTAAAGGAATTGTAGCTGTAGGTACGACGGGTGAATCCGCGACTTTAACTGAACAGGAACACTGTGACGTGATCGAAGCAGTGGTTAAAATCACTAAAAATCGTGTTCCAGTAATTGCAGGAACGGGAGCAAATTCGACGATCGAAGCTATCTCGTTGACAAAATGCGCAAAAAAAGTGGGTGCGGATGCCTGTTTATTAGTTACCCCATACTATAATAAACCAACTCAGCAAGGGTTGTATGAGCATTATAAGATTATTGCAGAATCTGTTGATATTCCGCAAATTCTTTACAATGTTCCTGGAAGAACTGCTTGTGATATGTTGCCGGAAACAGTAATTGAGTTGTCAGCTATTAGCAATATCATTGGAGTTAAAGAGGCAACAGCTGATTTAAAAAGAGTAAAGCAAATACGTGAGGGAGCAACGAAGGGTTTCCTTTTATTAAGTGGGGACGATGAAACAACAAAGGATTTTATTTTGAGTGGTGGTGATGGTGTAATATCTGTGACTGCAAATGTTGCTCCAAAGAAAATGAGCGAAATGTGTGCATTTGCATCACAAGGAAAAATTGATGAAGCAAATGATATTGATGAAAGTATTGCAGGGCTTCATAAAGAACTATTTGTTGAATCAAATCCAATACCAGTAAAATGGGTATTACATAAAATGGGTTTGATACAATCAGGGATAAGATTACCAATGACTTGGTTGGCTAAGGAGTCGGAATCTAAATTACTTCAAGCAATGAAACAGGCAAATATCGTATAATATTATGATGAAAGATATAAAAAATTTATTATTATTCAATTTAGTTGTTATATTTTTAATTGGCTGTAAAAGTTTGCCAAGTTTTGATGATGTTCTACCTGATAAACGTACTACTTATAAAAAAAGTAAGGACCTCCCAGAATTAGAAATTCCACCCGATCTCACTGTAACAAAAGGGCAGTATTCCTCTGAGATACCAAGTGACGCTGAATCAACGTCGCTGAATGAGTTTGAGAGACAGCGATCAATGAAAAATAGTAATGAAATGATTCTAGGATCAGGAAATTTTGAAGATGAAAAATGGATTGCTTTAGCTGGTTCTTCTGGAGACATTTGGCCAAAATTAAAAGACTTTTGGAGCAGTAATGGCTATAACTTTTATTTGGATGATGCTGAACTAGGTGTGCTTGAAACTGACTGGAAAGAAACTGATAAAATAAAACAAAAATTCAAAGTTCTCACTGAACCTGCCGAAGATGGAGGCACAATATTATTCTTATCAAGCGAGAGACAAGAGCTCTCTGAAGGCGAGTGGTTAGATACACAATCCGATGAATCATCAGAAAAAGATATTATAAACAAATTAAGCTTACATTTTGATGTTACATTAAAACGTAAGGCAAAAGAATTTGATAGCAAGTCTATTTCAACAAATGATTTAGTTGATAAGGTAGACAGAAAAAAAGTACAAATTCGTAGCACCAAAGAAGGCATAAAATATTTAGAGATTGCCGCAGGTATAGATCTAGTATGGTCTAATAGCAGAGAAGTAATTGAACAGGCAGGTTATTTTTATGAAGCTGGAAATGAAACAGAAGGAACACATTCATTTCTTTATATGAAAGAAGTTTCCGAAGATGAAGAAAAAAGTTTATTTTCTAGACTAAAGTTTTGGGGCGACGATGAAAATGAAAAATTACTATATCAATTAAGTTTAAAAAGTGTAGGCGACAAAACTGAAGTCTTTTTATTAAAAGAGGATGGAGAGGTTGAAGTCGAAGAAAATGCCGCAAATATATTTAATACACTGCAAAGTTTATATAGTAATTTAAAGATATAAATTATTTTATTTTTTATTGTATTTAATCAATCTTCTGCGTTTATTAATTTGTCTTTTAGATAAAATATTTTTCTTACCTTTAAATGGATTATCACTATTTTTAAATTCTATCAAAACAGGTGTAGCTAATAGATTTAAACTCTTTCCTAGTGCCTTTGATAGATATTTTTTATAGCTGCTAGGAATACTTTTAGTTTGGTTTCCATGAATAATAAGACGTATTGGGTCTGTAGTTCCAAGATGCATATATCGTAATTTAATACGCCTTCCATTAATAATTTTTGGAGGGTGTTTTAATACTGCCTCCTCCATCATTTTGGTTAAATGTGAAGTAGTAAAATTTATATCAGTAGATTTTTTTATAGCATTTATTTTTTTAAATAAATTATTTATACCAATCCCATTTAAAGCAGATATATAGTGATATTCTGCATAATCAATAAAACTAAATTTACGATTAAGCTCTGATTTAACTCTATCTGCCTCTTCTTTTTCAATGCTATCCCATTTGTTGACCGCAATAATTACAGATTTTCCGCTATCTTGAATCATTCCAAGCAACCTACTATCTTGTTCGGTCACTCCTTCTTTTCCATCAATAACTAAAATAACAATATTTGCTGATTCTATTGCTTCTAGTGATTTTAGAACACTAAACTTTTCGACGGTATCATTAACTTTGTTTTTTCTACGTATTCCGGCGGTATCGATTAAAACAAAATTCTTTCCATTTCTTGTAATTTTTACTTCTATACTATCTCTGGTTGTGCCCGGCTCATTAAAAGTTAATAGTCTATCTTCACCTATAATTTTGTTAATTAATGTTGACTTACCAACATTTGGTTTTCCTAAGATTGAAACTCTAGTATTTTCTTTTTCTTCTAATTTATCCTCAATAGGAGGTGGCAATTTTTTAGTTATCGCATCAAGTAAGCTATCAATTCCATCACCTCTTTTTGAGGATATAGGCCATATAGATTCTAATCCTAATTTATAAAAATCATTTATAACCGAGCTAGATAAGTCGCCTTCAAGTTTATTGATGACTAGAAATATTGGTTTATTCAATTTGCGTAGTTCACTAGCTAGAATTTCATCTATATTAGTTAAACCAGTGCGACCATCAACCATCCATACTAAAAGGGATGCTTCACTAGCAGCAACCATTGTTTGTTTAGTAATTAGCTTTAGTATCTCTTTATCTTCATCATTTTTTTCACCGATTCCACCAGTATCGATAACTAAAAATGAGTTTGAATTATGATGAGCAACTCCATACTGACGATCGCGAGTCATACCCGGCCTGTCTGCTACTAATGCATTGCGGGTTGATGTTAAATTATTGAAAAGAGTTGATTTTCCAACATTAGGACGACCTACGATGGCCACGATTTGTTTCATAACTTACTTTGTATTTAAATTCTTATTTATAAATAACTTAGCGAATGTATAGCTATTTATTCTACCTCTTCTTCACTATCATCACTAAATATATTTATGAATCTTTCAAAAAAAGAACTTTCATCCTCAGATTCAACAGATTTTTCATCACTTTTTTCTTCTCGACTCTCTTTAGCTTGTAATTTCTTTCGTGATCTTTCATATGCAGTTCTTTTATCCGATTCTTTTTTTGAAACTTCTCCTTCACGAAATTTCTTTTCAGTATTTTGATAAGTGTATGCTGCTAATTCACCCGAGCTTGAATGAACAAACAACATATTACCCGAACTTTTAGGTTGGGAAAGAATTGGTTCATCACCCATTTCAATCCTTGCTGTTATTTCACCTGTTTCTTTATCAAGCCAATGAAGATAGCTTTCAAAATCACCTACGATAACTTTATCTCCTAGATTTGCAGGTCCAGTGATTTGACGGTATTTAAGACTCTCATGTTTCCATTTTGTAGAACCGGTAAATCTATCTAAAGCCCAAATAGTATCATCTTCGTCACTAATATAGAGATTAACATCATCAGCACTTATTCCAGAATGAGAGGAAATATCTCTTTGCCATAGTATTTGTCCTGTTTCTAATGCAATTGCAGTTACGTTTGATTGATAAGTTGATACATATATAGTTTTTTCTATTAACAGTGGTTGTGCGTCAATATCAACCATTCTTTCAATTTCATTTTTTCCTCTGGAAGCTGCTACCTTAATTTCCCATATTAATTTTCCACTTTTTAGCTCAATAACAGCTACACGTCCTCCATCGAGCCCAATTATTACTAATCCATTTGCAATTTCAGGAGTACTTGTTCCTCGAAGCGACAAGGTTGGAACACTTCGATCATATATCCAAAGTCGTCCGCCTGTTAACGCATCTAGTCCAAATGTTTTACCATCAATTGTTCTCGCTACAACTACACCGTCAGATTCCCTTGGAGATGAGAGTACTTCACTAGAAACTTTTGAACGCCATTTTTCTTCACCAGTTTCTTTTGAGAACCCAATAATCTGTCCCTCACTTGTTCCAACTAAAACTAAGGTATCGTCAACACCGGTTCCACCAGTAATTGGTAATTTTGTTTTATTACGCCATATATATTTACCAGTATCCTTAGCAAGGGCTACAATCGTTCCATCAGGATCAGCTACAAATATTTTTTCATCTAAAATAGTCGGTGTTATTTTTGTAGATTGATCTTCCGATCCCTTTCCAATGCTCTCCGACCAAATTTCACTCAAAAAAGCTGTTTCAAAAAATGAAATTAGTGGCGAAGGCGGTTCCGTATTATCTTCACCGCCAATATATTCGGATACTGCTTGCTTAGCACCGCAACCAGAAAGAATCAAATAGGATAAAAGTACAAATTGAATGCGAAATTTTACAAACAAATTAAATTCTTCCTAAATCATCAAGTTTCATTTGCAACATTGATTCGCTCTCTTCTGAATTTAAAGTATTACTGAGTGCATTTTGATATGCTTGTGCAGCTTCTTTTTTATTTCCTTGTTTGACTAAAATATCTCCACGTAATTCTTCGTAGTGAGTAAAAAATTGACCAGTATTAACACTTGTTACAAGTTTAATTGCATCTTCCAATTTATTATTTGCCATCAGCACCCTAACAAGTCTTAGTCTAGCAATATGTTTAAATTCATCACGTGTGCTATCGTTTAGAATAGATTTAAGGTGTTCTTCTGCACTCTCAAAATTACTAGATTCACTTTCTAATTTTGCCAGCATCAATTTTGAAAATATTGCATAGGTGCTAGAACCAAAGTCTCTGATAATATCATCAGATATTTCTCGCATATTTTCCTTATCACCTTTTCGTGATGCCAGTATTAATTGTTCATATAAGATAGAGGCAGCCTTTGCTTCTGTTGCTGTACGAGCTTCATAACCGCGCCAGCCAAATATGGCCGTTATCCCAACAACAATACCGACAATTATTGATTTACCATTTTCATTCCACCATTTTTTTATGGCTTCTACTTGTTCTTCTTCAGTTTTGTATACGTCCAATTTATATCTCCATTATTTCCACTGATAGTTCTATTTTTTTAGGGGCACATATTATAGCGCGGCTTTTATTAATTCATGAACAAAGTATTGCTATTTTATTGAATTTATTCAATAAGTAACGATTTATCTAGAAAATCTGAAATTTCTTGCGATTTGATTGTTATTTGAGGTTTGTCATTCCTTAAATATTTAACAGTTAATTGTTTTTTCTCTAGCTCATCCTCACCGAGTATCAGTGCTATTTGAGCCCCCGACTTATCAGCACGCTTAAATTGGCTTTTAAGACTTCCTTCCCCACAATTAGTTTCTATTTTTATATTAGGTAATTTATCACGAATCTCCTCTGCCAATAATAACCCATGCTTTTTAGTGTTATTCCCAGATAATAATAGATATACATGTGTTGCTGTTTGATCCGAAATCTTTTCGAAGCATGATAATTCAACAAGACGTTCCAAACCTATTGCAAACCCAATAGCGGGCGTACTCTTAGCTCCATGAGTTTCAACTAAGTTGTCATATCGTCCTCCGGCACAGAGTGTATCTTGAGCACCTAATTCTTGTGTCTTCCATTCATAGACTGTTTTTTCGTAGTAATCTAATCCTCTCACGAGCTTTGAATTTACGTCATATTGTATTTTCGCATGATCTAGTATTTCTTTTAATTTGGAAAAATGTTCAGTAGATTGAGAGTCTAAGTATTCATTAATGGGAGGTGCATTTTTTATTAAAGACTGCATGTCTTTATTCTTACTATCTAAAATACGTAATGGATTTTTTTCAAGTCTAATTAAGCTATCTTCGTCAAGATCATTCTTTTTTGAAAGAAAGTAATCAACTAAAATTTTTCTGTACTTTAAACGTGATTCAGATGAACCTAGAGAATTAATTTCAAGTTTAATATTTTTAATATTTAAAGTTTTCCATATTCTACTACATATCATTATTTGTTCTGCATCGATATCTGGCCCTTTAAACCCGAAAGCTTCAACACCTAATTGATGAAACTGTCGCTGCCGTCCTTTTTGCGGTTTTTCGTATCTGAACATCGGACCCATATACCAGAGTCTTTGTAGTTTATTATGGAACAGACCATGCTCAATTCCTGCACGAACACAGCTTGCAGTCCCTTCTGGTCTCAAAGTTATACTTGAATTATTTTTGTCTTCAAAACTATACATCTCCTTAGAAACAATATCAGTATTATCGCCAATTGCATGTTTGAAGAGTTCAGTTTTTTCAATAATTGGAAGCCGTATTTCTTTGTAATTATATTGGTCTAGTACATTTTGAATAGATTGTTCAATGTATTGCCAGTTAGGTGTTTCATGCATCAAAATATCATGCATACCTCGAATTGCTTGTATTTTAGTCATGAACCTCACCAATCAATTTCTACATCAATATCATAAAAAAGAAATTTTAATTAAATCTTATTATTCTGGAAGTGTAAAACGAGCCAGTCCAAACTTTATATATGGTTTTATGTCAACAGTGCTTCCATTAAATAGTATAGAGACTTCATCCGCCGCACCTAAAAACACACTCATCGGAGATTTACCATTTATAACATAACTCCTTCCTTCGCGAGCCAAGTCATAAAATACCTTATTACCATCTCTATCTTCTATTTCAGTCCAGCAATCTCCTGTTAGATTCATAACTATTGTATCAGTACCTTCTTGAATATTATATGAGGCTTCATTCTCAACTTCTTCTGCTACACTATTTTGTTCCAGACTATTAACATTTTCATCTTCATTGAGTTCAGCTTGTCTGGGTTGATTATTTTTCTCAATCGAATCAACATAATTTTCCACACTTTTATCAATTGGCCATTGCCAGTAATTACTATGAGTTATTATTTCATAAGATGTATCTACATTATTTTTATTTATTTTCTTCATTTTTATATTGCTAATCTCTTTACCAGTAATATAAGGGTCGCTTATTTGTTCTTTTTGATACCAGACGATAAGCGCAAGAACAACAACCAAACCAATAACATATGAAAATAGTTTAGTTGAACTATTTGGGCTGCTTCTTTGGGATTTGGGTTTTACATCAGGTATTATTTCGATTATTTTTTCTGTATTTTGCTGCTTATATAAATTTACAACCTTGTCGCCATCCACACCAATAAATTTAGCATAAGAACGCAAGTAACCTTTTAGATAGGTTTCAACATTGAAGCTATCATAATCATTTTTTTCTAATGATCTTATTTGTAATGGTTGCAGATTTAGTTTTTCAGCAACATCATCTATGGAAAGTCCGACTTCTTCTCTTTTTTTACTTAATATATCACCCGGAGTTTCCATCAACTCATTTTTTACTTCATTATTTTTTTCGTTATCTGTTGTCATATCAATTTGTTACATATTTTAGTTCAACAAATATAAAAAATATCGAAATATTTTTCAATTTTCCTGCACAATCAGCCATTCACCATCAATATTTTGCAGTAATAATTCTTTTTTCATACGATCTTTGTAGGTGTCAGATCGATATTTCTGCGTGAAGCTTGCTTTAGCATAATTTTGGCCTCTCATATCAATTTTTAGATTCGATAGAGTGACTTTTATATATCCCGGAGCGAGTAAACGTTTGCTTCTTTCTTTTTCCCATTTATTTTTGCTTAAACCATTAGATGGTATAAATCCATCTGCATAACAAGCTAAGTATCTATTAACATCTTGACTATTCCAAGAATTCACCCACTCATCAATTGAAAATTTTATAGCATCTTTATCTTGATTAGTATTTATTGATAAAGCTCTTTCAGAGGTTTCTATTGGTTTATTTTCTTTAGTATCTGGTTGGTTCTTTTTTACCTTATTTTCTTTAGTATCTGATTGGTTCTTTTTTACCTCATTATTTTTATTAACTTCTTTATTTTTTAAAACAATTGTTTTTTTAAGACTCAGTGCTTCATCAGAATCAGGAAAAGAATTTTTTAATAGTAGCTCATAACTAGAAGCCACATCCTTATCACCAAGTTTATTTTCTATTTTTATACCAAGTAAAAGTGTTTTAGCATTATGTAGTGCGATTTCTTGATAACGTTGTAAATACGCTCTTGCAGATAAATAGTTTTTCGTATCAAAATTTATTTCTGACATTTTAATTAAAGCTTGAGGTATTGATGGATTAAGTTGTAGTGCTTCTCGAAAATATTTTTTTGAATTTTCGATCTGTCCATTTTGATAAAGACATAGTCCAGCATTTGTCAAAGCAATTTCTGGCGTATCATAGAGTGGATTTTTCGCAGCTTTTAATAATGTCTTTTCTGCCTCATCTAATCTACCTAGTTTACATAGAAAATTTCCATAATTATTAAGTGTTGATGAATCTAAACTATTTATGGAAATTGCTTTCCTAAAATTTTCTTCAGCTTTATTATTGTCACCTAGTTGTTGATAAAGCAGACCAAGTACATTATAAGTTGGAGCATAATTAGAATCTGCGCTCAGCGATTTTTTTATTTTTTCTAAAGATTTGTTGTAATCACCCTCTCTTAAATAGGCAATACCCAAGTTTAGATTGGTTAGCGCAACTTCATTTGTCGTTTGAGGCTCACGTATTTCAGATGGTCGAATATTCTCATCATACATATTATTATTGATACACGATGCCAAAAATAATATTGATATCAAAATTAAATGCATTGTTTTTTTTGATTCATACATTAATTTAACCTCACGCTATTTTTTTGGTGTTTAGTTGATTTAGCAACAAAATTTCCTACAAGTTGACCGCATGCCGCATCTATATCATCACCGCGTGTTTTTCTTGTAATTGTAAATATTCCCGATTTAATTAGCACATTTCTAAATGCATTAATTGTATCTATTTCAGAGCTTGAAAAGTAAGTCCCCGGAAACTTATTAAAGGGTATTAGATTAACTTTTGATGGGATACCATGGAGGCATTTAACCAAATTGTGTGCATCTTTTAAGCTGTCATTTATGTCCTTAAGCATTACATATTCGATTGTTATTGGCTCATCTTTCTTGCTTTCTGTGTAGCGTTTACATGAAGCAAGTAATTCATTTATTGGATACGATCGATTAATTGGAACAATGCTATCTCGAAGTTCATCGTTACTTGCATGTAGCGATATAGCCAAGCTTACTTTATTATCCTCTTTCAGGCGGTCAATACCCGGTACAATTCCTGACGTGCTAACAGTAACTCGTCTTTTTGATAATCCAAATCCATAATCATCTGTCAATAAATTAATTGTTTTTATAACATTATCATAATTAAGTAGTGGTTCACCCATTCCCATAAAAACAATATTTGTGATTATACGTTTTTCATTTTTGAAATATCCAAGGACTTCATTCGCAAGCCATACTTGGCCAATAATCTCACTCGTTGTTAGGTTTCTATTGAATCCCTGTTTCGCTGTTGAGCAAAATTTACAATCTAGCGCGCATCCTACTTGTGTTGATATACAAAGGGTGCCCCTATCATTTTCTGGAATAAATACGGTCTCGATTGAATTTTCATCATCGATACCAATTAACCATTTTTTTGTTCCATCTTCCGATTTTTTTTCGGATATTATTTGCGGAAGTTTGATAGAAGTTTTGTCTTTTAAAAAAGAACGTAAATCATTACTAAGATTTGTCATTAATTCAACATCAATTACACCGCGATGATAAATCCACTTAAGAACTTGATGTGCCCGAAAAGACTTCTCTCCTGCATCTACAAAATAGGATTCTAGTGCGTTGCGATCAAAATCAATAAGATTTAGTTTTTTTTGTTCTTCTATCATATCCTTTCACAGAGCTCATCATTAGTGAAAAAAAAATTAATTTCCCTTTCAGCACTTTCTAAACTATCTGAACCATGAATTGCATTCTCATAGGTACCATTAACAGGCTCATGATTACCATATAGTTTTCTTATTTCACCTTCTTTTGCGTTGCTAGGTATAGTTGCACCCATAATTTTACGTAAATTGGAAATGGCATGATCTCCCTCAAAAACTTTTACAATAATAGGCCCTGAGGACATATATTTGATTAGAGGTTTATAGAATATTTGATCTACGTGCTCACTATAAAATTTCTCTGCTTTTTCCCTAGTGAGATGTGTCATTTTACTAGCTACAATTTTAAGACCATTTGCTTCTATTTGAGCAAGTATTTTCCCCGCGTAATTTTTAGCAACAGCATCTGGTTTTATTATTGCCAATGTTTTTTCAATCGCCACTACATTTCTCCCAAAGCAGATCCTTCAACGAATTTAAAGGATTATACGACTTCAACTGTTTTAGGTGAAATTATCAATTTAGCTGGTTCCTTTGAAAAACACTGTAATTAATACATTCCGGTTTCTAGTTTTGCAGCTTCCGACATCATGTCGTAGTTCCAAGGAGGCTCAAAAGTCACGCTAACATTGACTTTTGTCACATTGGGGAGCGCTAGGATTTTAAGGCGTACATCCTCAGCCAGATAATCCCCCATTCCACAGCCTGGTGAAGTTAACGTCATTACTATATCTACTTGATTCCCATCAGCTCCTAGGGGAGTAATATCGCACTGATATATTAGGCCTAGTTCGACTATATTAATTGGAATTTCTGGGTCATAGCATGTTTTTAGTTGCTCCCAGATTAATTCTTCATCAACTGCGCCATCACCAGTAATTTCTTTTTTTGCCTCTGAATCAAGATTATTTTTAATCTCAAAACCAAGAGCATCTGCATTTTTTGCATCTATCCGCGCAAGGTTACCATTAACATTTACAGTGTAACTTCCACCTAAGGCTTGTGTAATTAAAACAGTAGTGCCCTCAGATAATGTTAGTGGCGTGCCAACTGGAATTAAAATTGCATCACAATCACGGTTTAATACTATTGGTTTATTTTCATCCATAACTTAATCCTATTCTGTACTTACTGTTTCTTTATTACCCGTTATTGCTGAATGCAATGTATGCCAGCATAATGTTGCACACTTTACTCTAGCTGGATAATCTTTAACACCAGCTAGTACAGCTAACTTGCCAAGACTTTTTTCATCCACACCATTTTCATTTGTAATTAACTCATGAAAATTATTAAAAAGTAATTCGGCATCGTTGATTGATTTTCCTTTCATTGCGTCTGTCATCAATGAAGCAGATGCGACTGAGATAGCACAACCTGATCCATCAAAAGAGATATCAGCTATATTTTTCCCTTCAGTTTTTAAATATAGTTTAAGTTTATCTCCACAAAGTGGGTTGAATCCTTCTATAACTTTGTCAGCGTCATTAATTATTCCAAAATTACGAGGATTACGATTATGGTCAACAATAATTTCCTGATAGAGATCTTTAATATCAAACATTAGTTAAAAACCTTGCTACATTTATTGATTCCTTCAATTAGAACATCGACTTCAGCATGAGTAT